>JAABUY010003649.1_pt1 | contig 16740 bp, 19 predicted proteins | sample 5560271 | NCBI WGS metagenome assembly JAABUY01 (sample SAMN10711886, study PRJNA513374) | rock metagenome | isolation source: Antarctica rocks | place: Antarctica: Victoria Land, University Valley
GGGGGTCGACCCTCAAAGGGTCGACTCGACGACCAGAGTGTCGACTCGACATCTGCCTCGTCGTCTTATGCTTGGGGCTACGCGCCCTGCGCGTAGGTCTCATACCTTCCAGAGTATGGTCGTAACATCTACTTTCTTTCAATATTACTTAAGTTTTTCTGTTATAAAGATGCTTTGCTCTCATAGATCTAGATAGAGACTGAATAAAGAGTTAATAAAATAAATAATAATAGTTTTGTTGCATTTATTATACATTTAAAAACTATATTAATTAAAGCTTTTATATAATTTTATTTTACACATTTATTTTCTGAATTAAACGAGCAAACGGCAAAGTGACTGCTATTTTTGGGTGGTTTTGTCGCTGCTTTTGCCAGCCAAGTTGCCAAATTCTGGCGCTGCTCTTACGCTCGCTGCCCTGGTAGTCAAAGCGGTATGGCCCGCAGGAACACCAAAATAAGAGCAGGTGGGTCGTCCAAGCCAACAACCGCTTCTCTGATTCTTGTTCTCAAAATGAATGCCCTCCATCTTGTGATGGCCTACCATGGCGAGGTGTCCTTATTATTCAATCATCCCCTTCCTTCCTTCTTCCTTCAAACCTCTGACACTCAACAACCTACCTTCTTTGACTCCATTCATCTTCCCTGCGATATATTATCTAAGTGCAGTCGGCTGCCCCTGGCATCTCCCTTACTTCCTTGTGTGAATTCCGTTGTCATCGTTATTGTTATCCCCTCCGGCAGATTCCATCGGTTATGCGGTGCCGTCGAACGCCGAATTCCTCAGACAACAGCGATGGGTCAGACAGCGAGAGCTGCTTCGATGCAGAGGATGAGGTCGATGAGACTGACTCTGATACAAATCCGACGGATTTTGACACCGATGTTGAAGGAAGGGATGAGGCAGACATAACTTGGATTACTGAAGAGGACAAGGACCACCCGCCTGAATACTATCTCAATCAAGAAGAGGACCTTGATGAGTCGGATGACGAGGACGAGGATTACGCAGACAACAGTCTCCTCCTTCTTTATGGGATTGAGGCACGATGGTATCGGTAAGGCATTCACCTTCTTTATCTACCGTGTCTCTTCATCTACCATGTCTTGCAAACGGATCGTTAATCTTATTAATTTACAGGTACTGCCGATACACTGGAAAGGACCCTACCCAGGCGATGCAAACCATCTCTCACCGCACTCTGAAGGCCTTTTTCGACTGGCTGCTGAATCAACGTCGAGGGAAAGGTGGTAGAAGGCTTAAAGGCGTCAAGTCATCCGATAGTCTAGGAACATACTGGAAGGTTTTCCGGCTCGTACATGAGAGGGCAACTGGTTCGAAGATCGATGGGAAGCTTAACCGGAAGATGCATCGGGTGAGTTGATTCTTTCCTCTCTCCTCTAACTTTGTCTCGTGGTTACAAAGCAAATACTGATAAACGCTTGTTCTTCTTCTAGGTCCTACGCAAATTAGCCAAGAATCACAGGTTGATGAAGGACAAGCGAGAGAAGACAGCGATGTACATTGAGGATCTTGCTGAAGTCCTGCAGACTAATTTGAGGACGACAAAGAAGAGGTACCCTCATGGCCGACATCGGATACAAATTGCATTCTTTCACCACCTGGCTGCCTTCTCTGGAAACCGACCTTCAGCACTCCTCAACCTCTGCTACCGTCACATCGTTATCACCCTACTTCGGGATCCGGAGGGCGGGCCCCATCGGATTCTGATTGAATTCACTTGCGAGTTCACAAAGCAGTATCTCGGCATGAAAGATAAGTAAGTTTACTTGTGCCACTCTTTCCTTTCTTCAAGTCCTCCATTTCAATCCATTCTTCTGCAGAGAAGCGGTTACTGACAAGGAAAGTAGGAACACATTTCCACTTCCTGAAATCATCTTTGATCCGTCCCTAGTTCTCAGCCCACACGTCGCCCTGCTGGGCCTCGTTCTTGCCGATGAAGCATTCTCGGCCCCCAACCTCACGTCTGCCGAGAAGATTAGCGAGTTGGACATCCGCCCTGGATATGAGCAGCTGCCCTTGCTTCTGAAGCCGAGCATGGCTAATATCCCCGTGTTCCGTAAGTCCACGAACACACTCTATGGGTGCGAAATCTCTCCCGACGAGTCATTGCCATATTCGACTTTGCTGCCCTGGACGAAAGGCCTTGGTGTGCTTACAGGGCTTCCTCTCCCAACGCGCCCGTATTGTCTTCGATATGGTGCGGGTAATGCCTTCAATCAGAGCGGTGCGTCTTCCCCCCACATATCACCCGTTCCCTTTCCTTGTCGCGAGGCATGCTAACTGTAGACAAATAGGCGACGTGAGCGAGGCGCTCCAGAATCTCATGCTGCAGCATGCCAATATGCGTACCTTTGTGAAACACTATCTCCCGCGACGGGTCACTGCTGACACGAGGGCCATCGTCTCCGGTTACAAACCTCAGCATGACTTGATGCGGGCGGCCTGCCGGATGAGGCGGTGGATCGACCCCAATCGGCCCCAAGAACTCACATCCGAGCAGTCCAGTTCAGTCAATAAGCAACCCCGCATCTGCCGCCTTTTGAAACAGCGAGAGACGTGGAAACGCCGCTTCAAAGGAGCAGCCACGAAACGGCCTGAGTACAAACTACTTACTTGCGAGATCGCGGGCGAGAGGCTGCGACGGAGAACTGCACTCTTGAATGAGGTGAAGAGCAAGTGGGACCTGGAAAACCCAGTCAGTGAGGTCGAGCTGCAGCTCGCCGGACTTAAGTTCGATCAGGAAGTGAAGACTGACTTGGCCTCGGTGGACGATATGCCTCCGATACAGAAACGCTTGGTTGAGACGATAATGACGCTCCCGGGAAAGACCTTGGAGGAGGAGTTTCGCCGGCGTAACGCAGCCATCAACGCGGTCGCTGCCTATTGCAAGTTCCAGGAAGGAGGAGATGCGGCCCGGCCTCGTGGGAGGGGGAGGACAGCCATGAGGAAGGCGAGGCCCACGCCAGCCAAAGAAATCTGTCCGGAGTTAATGGCCGCAGCAGCTGAGAAGCAAACGCTGAGTGCTGCTATGTTGTCAGTCTTCAAGGAGAAGAGACCAACTATATGCTTCCTCTGCTTAGGGGAGGAAAACTTACCGTTCGAGAAGCGAGTGTATTCATTTGCCCGTCCAGGAGACCTGACAAAGCACTTCAAGCGGAAGCATCTGGCGAATCACAAAGGAGATCGGATCGAGTGCAAAGTCTGTCAGATGTCTTTACAGCACAAGATGCATCTTCAGAATCACGCAGAGCGCATCCACGGGACTGTATCATAAGGATAGGTTATCTACAAGTATTCGGGTATACAGCGGAGTTTGCATTGCTTTTTTGTCGATTATAGGCGTCGGCGTTGGGTTGGCACTTTCCTGTCCTTACATAGCGCAGTCATTTCTTCTTCCATCGGCCTTTCCCAAATGGATATGTGAATTTGGGTTTTCGCAGGCTTGCCTCTGCTGTCACGTGCTTACCCTTAGGTACAGTCATGTTGAAGAATACATTCCACGTAACTTAGCCCTGGTTTAGGTAACATGTAGTTGGACGCTGGTCTCTGACAGCTATAGATTAGGTATGATGCTAGAAAGATAAGAGGGACACAAGGTAACTGTCCAGAAATCTTAGAAGAGTCCATCAAATGAGAACAGTCCGATAGTTAACACTATGACCTCAAACGGACTTCTTCAACTCTAGTGTGCTGGGGCGTGCTGGGCGAGCAGCCCCAGACTTGACTCTGTCCTGGCCCAGTTGTCCCAGAACAACTAGGCGTCTGGGACCGCCCATTCAGGTCAAATTGCCATTTTAGGACGGCTTCTATGGTGGGAGGTGTGTTCTACATGTTGTATCCCATGATTCACGTCCTACGGCAGTTTTACTTCTGTGACTGAGGAGATCCTGAGACGGCCTGGAGGCCAGGCAGAAAGTCTCAGATGATAATTCAAGCTAGGAACTACTAGTCAAAGCGGATTTGTATTGCTTATCGCCGCCATAGCTCTGTTTCATATTATTCGCTATTAATATGACTGAGCAAGCAGTACTGCTGAGCATCACTCTATTAATAGGTGATGATATATATAGCGCCAACAGTGCTGTTCGCGCCCCAGTACTGTTCGCGCTCCATAGACGCGCACCCCAGTACTTGCGCTCCAGTACTGCTCACACGTCCCAGTGCTGTTCGCATCCCAGCCCTAGCCAGCACTGCTCACCCCTAACAGCACTGCTCGCACCAGACAGCACTGCTCACCCCTAACAGCACTGCTCGCACCAGACAGCACTGCTCGCACCAGACAGCACTGCTCACCCCTAACAGCACTGCTCGCACCAGACAGCACTGCTCGCACCAGACAGCACTGCTCGCACCAGACAGCACTGCTCACCCCTAACAGCACTGCTCACCCCAGCACACAACAGTGCTGCTCTCACACAACAGTGCTGCCCTCACGCGCCCCAGTGCTGTTCGCACCCCAGCGTGGGCCCTCTACCGCACGGTTCTTAATTGAGACCAGATGACTCACCCTCGAGAATGACTCCGTTTAATTATAAATGATAGCTCTGGTCCAACCGTACTTTGTTAATAGCAAACAAAAGCAAGTGGACATAAAGGTGGGCGCCTCTCTCCTAGTGCGGGAAGAAATGGGATTCTAATTATACAATAGACTGTGACTATTCGGTACAATGAGTACAAGTTCTGGCAAGAGCGGTTGGTGTAATGCGTCCGAATGCTCTCACATGAATAACAAGCATAAATACGAGACTTGCGGGGGTGCAGACTGTCAAAAGCAGTGGAAATGTTGTCAGGTGCGACCTGATTGCAATGGTGTACACTACAGAATTTGCAAAAAGTGTGATGATCATCCAGGTGGCATACCTGATTATTGGTAGAGACCCATCACCAACAATCTATGGAACAAAGCAGTAGCTAGCGCCTATCATCAAATCCAAACTTATCTGGGAGCGGCTTCATTGACCCTGCTGAGCCACTCTTCCAACCCATTCTGTTCATCTGCAACAACACTGTTGTCATTGTTTACAACATCTGACTCTTCGTCACTGTCATCTTCAACTTGTACCCACTTGTCCTTGTAAACTTCCTCAGGAGGAACTTCTTCGCCGTTGACCGTAACCCACCGAAACATGTCAAGCGATGCCTCCTGGGACGCTTCCTGATTAAGCTGGATTTTAGGAAAATCCGCAGTTGTTATCAGTTCAATCTTCGAACTGCCTGCTTCTGGAAAGCATTGAACAGTGACTTTGTCGAATCCTTGATCTTCAATGATTGAACCGTCCATTAGCTCCCAGTTCCAGTGCTGATATTCCAGATGGTGTCTGGCACAATGTAAATGAGAGGCAACCCGAAACACACAATTCTGCACACTGCTGTTCCCAAAAGGCGCCCAAGGCGTGAACGGACGACTATTATAATAGAGGTCATCTTCGACGACTGGAGGGAGGTATAGAAGGCGCCACACATCCGCTCTTCAAACTTTGTCACCTGATCCTTCACAAATATACGGACCTGAACCTGGAATATCCATAAAAGACTGCGGGCATCCAGTCCATGGGAAGGCATTGCCATCAAGGGGCGGTCTGCCTCTTCGGATTCTGCGAAGAATTGTTGGCATCAGTTCACTTGCCGCAGCTCCTAGGAAAAGAGCAGAGATTTGTGGTCGACGAAGACCGCATATAATAGCAAGGATTTCGTAACAAAGGCCTGGAGTCTCGATAATCCCTTTGCCGTCCGGTACTTCATTCAAGATGGGATGTAACCAAGGGCTGACCAGGTTGCATGTAACATCAGCCTCCCAAAACATCCCGCAAAGGCTTGACATAACGACTTCGGCGTTGCAACTTAAAGCCATGTAGAAAGGGAGTTCTTCATTCACCGTAATCCATTCTGGTATGATTGATTTGGGAAGGGTGTTCTCCTCTTCGCCTCTGGTCTCCGTGGGGAATGGTAGTTGGACGACTGTTGCATGATAATTGTGCGTCGGAAATGTCATTGCCATCGCCAGAGCCACAAGAAACTGGCTACCCAGGTTGTGGAGCAAAGAAAATTGAGCAAGGAGCTCGAAGGCCTTCCTGGATGACAGAGGAGTAGAACCCGTGAAGTCCTCAGGGACTGACACGTTTCTCCGCCATTTGATGCCAATGCAGTGCGTGTCTTCACGAGATACTGACCAAGGTGCCAAATACTCTTCATTGTCTCGCCGAGTTACGATGGCCTTCCAACCTTCGCCCGGGGCCAAGATAGCTGCCCACCACCGGGCAACATCCTCACTGACTTCGCCAATATCAACGGTGCTCGCTGGAGCGCGTCCATGCTCAGTTTCTCGGTGATACTGTGTGGCCTTTGAGCTTGTATACACCATTTTGGCGTCCTCTCCCTGTCCCTCCACCAAATGAGCAGAGAGGATGTAGCACCAGCCCAGAGCCAGAATTCCAAGATAACTTGGCATGTCTCTCTCTTCACAAGTAGTCCCAATCCATCAACGAAAAGTGTCTCCACCAAATGTACACGGAATCGGTACCAGAGTACCTATCTGTAGCAACCCCAGTATCTTCTTCTCCTCTTTAACAAGGCCGCAGCTTGTATTGTCTGTGACACGCCAAGTGGAAAATGCTTGAACGCAAAGTGCTCTGCTTGGAGACGAGCCGAGGTGACCTGTATAAGTGCTTCTTAGATCTTTACGGATCGCAGGGACTCGGCCGAGCATATTTTGAGGGTTCGCGTACGCAGGCAAGATTCCGTTGTGGTGTTGCGACATCGCCATCGCCGTCAGGCCATACCAATATTCGCGGCATTTCTCTGTGGCAGTCTCTAATTGCTGGGGATTAGGTTGGAGTTGATCCTCGTCATTCAGGATCTAATACACAATGATGTGTTTAACACAAACGATGCGATGTATGGAGGAGAGAAATACCAGAGACAGGTCTGGTGGGCTCAAGACATTGTAAGAATGGTCTTCATCGAGTACCGAACTTGAAGGTGTACAGGGGGGTGTGTGTATTGTGGGCTTGAGTGCTAATTGAATAGAACTTTTCATGATGGATTGATTTTGTCTCAAATATACAAATCATGAGAAGTCACTTATGATAATGAGAAAAGAGCGCACGACCGGGAAGGGTCAGCCTCAGAGTCAATGAGGCAGAAGCTCGCTCAGCCGCTGAAAGATGTGGCTGGACCGAGCCCAGGGTGGCTAAATAGATATCGACTTGCACGTGACCAAACGCTATTCGCCAGCCTGTCCGTTCATTAGCGCTCTCTCATCTCTAAGAACCGCAGTAGTGCAGCAGCGATTGGTTGCCCTTGACATCCTATTAGTCATCCATTTCGCCCTCGTTTCGCCTCCCTCCTTCCACCCTTTCCAACACTTCGCCATCAATTCACATACACTAACACCCTGTCTTCTTGTTTATCAACTGGAAATAAGACATAGGTACGTCCGGCTTGAGATGGCCAACCTTTCACAGAACAATCACAGCATCATTGCAGAGTCATCCTTTGGACACCTCTCTTGATCATATACGGGAGCCACTCCGAAAGATAGAGCAGAGTTACAAGCCGGGTTCTCTATCTTACAATGGCGCCGTCAACAGCCCTGACTTAGTTCTTCAAAAGGCAATATTGAGACTCCTCTACACCTTGCTGGGTCACGAAGTTGCACTTGATCTTCGCTCAAAGACAGGGAATGGAGATATAGCTTCTGAGCTATCCACGCTTTTCAGACATGTCCGCAATGGCGACTTCAGCTACGAACACTACCGTGCGCTATCACGACTTGTTATCAAACAAGCACCCGATGTCGACATTTGGAACGCCGTCCTTAACCTCATCACCACAGTTTCCCGGGTTACACCCCCAACAAGCATACCTATCTCCTACGACGGCACACCCATTATACATTCCTCGGCCTCGCAGCAAGGTGCCGAGCAAACACGTCGCTTGTTGGAATCTATACGATTCCATCATTCAAGCGTTTGATGACGCTATTGCTGAAGAAAGAGCTCGGAAGAAATGAGTCTTTAGTCACGTGGAGTTGGTACGATTCTATCAGTGGCCGCTGGGTAAAACTCAGTTTTGGTAGGTTTTGTTCGCTTAGGTATTAAGAATATGAAGGGATTGATGGGCTCATCATTGAGTCGTTCACAGTCATAGCACCTAGATATCAAGTTGGTAGCATATCTTTCTAACTCTACCTCGCCCTGTTGCTGGCGTGGCCATCGCGGATTCCGTTCACATAGACCCCTAGCTGCTAAGTATAAAATTGTGGACGAACTCGCTACAGCCGAGATTCAATTCTTGCCTACAAGATCAACCCTCATGCAACTACTTCTATACACAGGAGCCTTTCCCATCCTTAGACTTGGAACATGACTAGGTAACCATGACTGGAGTCCCGGGGAGTGATAATGGGAGCCGTGGAGCCACAAATGAAGCCTGGGGAGCAACAAATAATGTGGGGCCATTGCAACGTGGTAAATCTTAGTACTAGCCACTTGGCTTATGTGGTGGAGGCTCTACCCCTCGCCGGTCGAAGTCACGAAACCAGCGGCTGTGGCTGAGCAGAGCTGGTGGCGCGTCATTTCTAGCTCAGTTAAGAACCACAAACCACGTTACAGAAAGACATTTACATTCTAGCTACCAATGCTCTATATTCTGCTCCCTGTACATGGTCGCCGAACTCATCTTGAGGCTACCGTTACGTGCTTGCGTTTCTTGCCTATGGCATGAGGCGTTGAGGGTAGACCCGGGTTTTCCCAGCCGGCTCGTCGCTGGCGCGCTGAAAGTTCACGTTGTGCCATTTTTACTCAATGCTCAAATCTGCTGCTCCATCGCTCGCTCGTCTCTGGAACCCGCGAGTTTCGATTTATTTAACCAGGGGACGAGCAAGCTTTGGCTAGAAATAGTCGGAGACAAGGACCCGACAAGGGTGTGCATTGGTCGTAGGGAGGGAGTTGGCTCATATTGAAAGCTGGGATACGGATCTGTCGGCTCATGACACTGGTGATAGGTTTGTGGTTGAGTCTGCAGAGTCAATGGTCATTCTCCCTTCCTCTAACAAGGACAAAGATAGTGCTGGCGAAGCTGTGCCAAGGAGGAGGTCTGGTGTATCTACTTTGGGTTTTCTAACCATGGGTCGAGGCGTTCCACCGTCTCCGACTTTTAATCTTCCAGGGTTTGGCAGATCATTCGACGGAAAAAAGGACAAAAAGAAATTAAGTAAGAAAGCCGGGATGAGAGAAAGAGCAATATCACGTTCAAAATGACGAGGCGCTAGCAAACACCTATTGCCATTGCCAGAAAGGCCTTCTAATACTTCCAGTATTGACTCCACCAAAAGAGTTCAATGAGGAATGATTGCTCAATCTCGCTGCCCACCCTTTTTGATGGTCCCAGTGCCATCCTCGTGGACATGGCAGGTCTTGGTACCATTTTCGCCTTTGATGAGTACGCTAATGACTTTCTCCTTATCGGCGGGGTTGAAATGGGACTGGTGGACAGGGCCTTCGGCGCGAGTTCTGAGTGAGCGGTGTGAGCGGTATCGCCTTCCTGAACATGTGGAACACGCTGACGTACTTGATGGTAGCTTCTTCGACTTTGCCAAGCTTCTGCTCAGCGCTTCCTCCAGGCTCCGTGAACTTCTCCACAGCCTTCTTCCAGGTTGGTGCCAGGTTTTCCCGGTCGTATCCAAACCACTTGCCAACTGCCCTCGCTACGGAGGTGCTGAAGTGCCGAGCCATTGTATGTACTCAAGAAAGGGGATCTGATGGATAGGGGAGAGGAATGAAGTGGGCTGTAATGTTGCTAGATAAAACTTAGAACGCTGGGAGACTCTTGATGAGATCGAGAAGATATCGGTGGGGCTCATATTAAAGTCTCGCGCTTTGTCATTATGCAAGGCCACGATTGACAGTTGAGTGCTAGGATCGCCGAGCCATATTATTACATTAGATCGAAGCGCACTTCAGAAGTGAACTTGATTAGTCGATTCCATGAGGTAAAACAAAGTGGTGTGATGAGACGCCTTGGGATTCGTTCCTGAAAGGCTGAGACAGCATAGCGCGCAGCACAAGCTGTGCGCTGTCTGTTACGCAAGCGATCCATCCTTCAGGTCTAAGGTTGGAATTAGATGGGCCTTGCAGCTGCAGGACGATATTGAGAAACGAAAATGTCGTCCAATGGTTATCGCAGGCCTGTCAAGAAAAAAAGGTCTGTCACAGGACGGCGGCTATGGAAAGTGGTGTTCAAAGCCGCTGAAGTCGCTCCTCCGAACCAAACCGGTTTTTACCACTAAGCTATGTAAGGCTCTAGCGTCAATCTCACAAAAGGACCGGAGGAGTTGCTCTTGTTATTTCGTATACAAAACTCCATCTCATGCCTGATCAATTACCTGGACTCCCATTGCCATGCCATGCCCCTCTCCATCGCGTTCAATGGCTTCAGTCATTGGATCGGCGCGGCGCTGGTTGAAAAAGGCCCCTTTGCAGCCCCTGCACTTTGATGATGCCAATTTTGAGATGATACCCGCGTCCCAGAAACTTGAGGAGGAAATACACGACGTCTCAACGGGCAGATATTATCCTTTACGAATCGGTGAAATACTAAATACGAAGTACCAAGTCGTCGGAAAGTTAGGATTTGGCCTTGGTTCGACCGTCTGGCTGGCTAATGACCTGCAGTGAGTTGCGTCGTGTCATTGCGACAAATTACTTACATATCTAGTGAACATCGTGCGGTTGCGCTGAAGGTATTCACCAACGATCAACAGAACCGTGCCGAGATCAGCATCTATAAGCATTTGGCGAGCATCAAATCGAACCACCCAGGATGCCGCCATCTCCGTGATGCACTGGATGCCTTCACTCTGTATGGTCCCAAAGGCGAGCACCAATGTCTCGTACACGAGCCCATGTGGGAAAGCGCGCGAGACCTACTCCGGCGGAACACAAGCCGAAGGTTCACAGAAGACTTACTGAAAGCATTCCTTTATCGCTTGTTTCAAGCCCTTGATTATCTCCATTCGGAAGCGCATTTGATTCATACAGGCAAGTCTCCTCTCTACCAATAACGCGCGAAGATAGACTGATCATATCTAGATATTAGCGCTAGTAATGTTCTGATGGAAATTGAAGACCACTCGATCATCACCGCATTCATCAAAGCCGAACAAGACCACCCCTCGCCGCGTAAAGAAGTTGATGGATATACTATCTATGCTTCTCGGAGCTTCGACTTGCCGAAAAGTATCGGAGAGCCTGTTCTTAGCGATTTTGGCTCGGCTGTATCTGGGGATGTCGCGCATGACGAAGATGTGCAACCGGATGTGTATAGGTCGCCCGAGGTCTGCTTGCAGATCCCATGGAGCTACAGCATCGATATTTGGAACGTCGGGGTTCTTGTAGGTTGTACTAGAGATCGTCACGAGATGAACTGACACGACTATCAGATTTGGGACCTGTTTGAGGGGAAACACATGTTCTACGGACAGGATCCTAAAGAGAAACGGTATATGACTCGTGCTCACATTGCTGAGATAATTGCTATGATGGGACCGCCGCCTTTGGAACTTTTGAAGCGTGGAAAGAGGACCGCCGAGTTCTTCACCAAGGATGGTAAGCACTATCAGTACTGACCCTGAATGTCTTCAAGCTTAATCTTGTAGGTCAATGGCGTGGTGAAATACCCCTCCCAAGTGCTGCTAGCCTAGAGGAGTCTGAGGAGAACCTCGACGGTAGTAACAAGGAAGCCTTCCTTCAGTTTATGCGCAAAATGTTGCAATGGCAGCCTGAACGTCGACAGACGGCGAAACAGCTACTACAAGACCCCTGGTTAAATGGAGTTGCTACAATGTAGCCTATTTACGAACAATGCTCTCACTCAAGAAGTGCTTCCAAGTCTACGAGATAGCGCGAGAGCTGCGTTTCTTTAGACTACACTAACATTCATGATACAGGGATGCGTGCTGATAATGCTTTTTTCACCCTATTTGCCTCTTCTTACTGCACTCACGCGCCTATCGCCTTTACTATATGCACCACCGATCTTCACCAGCATTTTAGCTTGAATTATAAGCTTCGGAGGAAATGGCTCCAGCTCTTAAGAACAATAGTTGACAACCTCAAACATAGATAAAGCTCGCTCACTTCACAACACAAGTCTAAAGGCTTTACCAACAAGCTAGCAGCACAACGAACCAAGCCCCTGCGACGCCTTCCACTCACCTTACCTACTCCGTAGTCTTCACCATCCCCAGCCGCCCTGGCGCCGTCTCCACAAACCCAAACCGCCGATACAACCCCCGCCTCCCCAGATTCGCAATCCGATTTCCATACGCCCCCAGCTACGCCCTCTCCTTGACGCGCATCAACAGCGCCTCCAGCACCATGGCCCCCAAACCCTGCCGCTGCTACACCGGACTGACAGCCATATCTGCCATGACCATCTTTACAGAACTAAACAGCCTTCCCTCAAGCAGTATGCGCGCTCTCACGTCGCCCTACCTTGATGTTGATAAGACTTGTTGTTATTTGTGTCCGTCCATGACAAAATATTGGTCGGTACTTGGTGTGGAGGTAGATTGGGACCGACATATCATGCTGTTGCTTGGGGAATATATCAGGCTGGCGCAATCATGAGGCAGAGTTTGAACGCCAACAGGCGCTTGAAAACCCTGATCATGTTTTCAAGGCATTTCTTCAGGAGAAAATGGGTGGAATGGGGATCATAAGCTTGCATATTCTTGATTGGTAACTCTTGGAGAAATTGCCATAGTATGGTATGGTCGCGTTATCAACGGAAATCGTCTTTGCGCATTCAACAGACGGCGGTGAGGTGCTGAGTCTAGTGATGATAAATGATAGTGACTTTGCTGGACACTTATCATCAACCGAGGTCCGCTCATCCTCCTGTTGGCTTTCGATGAGTGTTCCCCTGGCATTAGGAATGATTCAATGGGATTGACCATGGCTTAGTATTAGCTTTGTACACGATGCGCCTCGATCATCCACACTATGCTGGGTACTGTAGATATAGTCCAATTTTTACCATGTTATTCAGAAGTCCGGCCAAAGTTGGGCCTTTAAGATAGTTCAATCGATCTCCTCTTTCGCCTCCCAGCAAAACCAAGGCCAGATCGCCGGTCGATGTGTTGGAGAAAGCAAAAGGAGTAGACGCTCTTATCCTAGTTCCATGGCCAGAATAATGAATATAGACAAAGTCACCGCGTTTTGCTTCACAAGTAATCTTTTCAGGGGCCAAGATCATGTTGCAACAAGTTGGCCAACGTTCTGGGTCTTCAGCGGGCGTGAGAACATCCGCAATCAAGCTTCTGCTCGCCGTCAAACTCTGGATGTCGGCCAAGACTACTTTTCTATTGAGGAACTCCTTGATCCTCCGGATATCTGATACACAGCTGTGCAAGGGCCGTTCTGGATAGGCATCGATGCCGATCAGAACTGCGTAGTATCCAGCGATGGCGTTTTGGTCGTCCATAAGGCACCAGCGAACTTCTGTGGGTTGCCTACGATGACTTTTAAGCGTGTATAGTAGGCTGGTAGGTCCCGGATAGGGTTTGCTCTTCGTGACAAAATATGAAGTGAAGATGATTAGGATAGTTTGTCTAAAAGGAGACAGGTGGGCTGCGGATTCTAGCTCTGTGAGGCTCGAAATTAGGCATACGCCAAGACAGATACTGCACCAGCAGCTACAATAATGGGGCGGCACATGCGCCACTATTGGGCTAGAACTGCAATGTGTAACACAAACAGGCCAGCACATCTGATCTGCCCGGAAGAGCGCCATAGGGCTGTGTTGGGTGAGTCATTGCTGTACAACACTTCGCATGACTCATCTTTGTGCGTGTCTGCCCAGCAAGAGTTAACTTGGGTCTCCCACAAGTTACTAGTCACTAGGTCAGCTGTTGTGCAGTTCTAAACGTTCCAACTCATGCCGGAGTGTGCCTTGCCGTTCCTCACCGGCGCGCCACTGAGGGGGCTGGGGGACAGCTGCTGATTGGCTACGTTATTACACACATTTACACTATTTCAGCCTTTTTCATAACTCCATCCAGAGCCTCGTCCCCTCTGCTAGATGAGAAAGGAAAAAGAACGGAGGGAAAGATGACTTGCACTATCAGCAGACTAATGATACAAATGATTAAGTCAGGAACTGTATTGTATATATCTCAGCCACTTAGTTGCCTGAAGTATATACATCTGGGGTGATTCTGTTCGTCGTCCAGAACCAAGCTTACAGGTTTTTGTTGCATAAGGTTTGTTCTACGACTTGAGATCTTCAATATAAAATAAAGTAAACCTATTAGCAATACACCCCCTCCCCGCCAAACCACATATGCCCCCTAAAAACGGACTAATGGCGAATTTTGACATAGCCATCCAGTACTTCCAAGAGTCTCTCGACTTGACGCCAAAAGACCATCCAGACCGGGCAGGTCGACTTCAAGCTCTTGGAGATGGATACCGAAGTAGATCTATTGATAAAGGAGCAGAGGCAGATCTAGATCTCGCCATTCAGTACTTTCAAGAGTCTCTTGACTTGACGCCAAAAGACCATCCAGACTGGGCAGGTCGACTTCAAGCTCTTGGAAATGGATACCGAAGTAGATCTATAAGGAAAGGAGCAGGGATAGACTTAGATCTCGCCATCCAGTACTTCCAAGAGTCTCTTGACTTGACGCCAAAAGACCATCCAGACCGGGCAGGTCGACTTAAAGCTCTTGGAAATGGATACTGAGATAGATCTATTGGGATTATATCAATAACATCAAGTGGATAGATTTGGGGTCGAAGTTATGGATAACAGACTCTGAAGTGTTCGAGCGCGGTTAGGTGAAATTGATATCCTTCTTGGGAGTTACTATCTTTCCGCTGCTCGATCATGATCAGTATTCTGTCCACTCTTGAACCGTCGGCAGCCTTCTCATCCATATGTGAATTGATTCTATTGTCACTTGTCACAAGCAAGGGAGAGAATTTGGAAAGATAACAGTTGGGTTGAATTCTATTATGCAAATGTTTTACGTTCAATATATGAAGATTTATTAAACATTACTCCCAAATGAGAAAAGACCCCATACAACGTGTCGAGCAGGTGGCTAGAGATACTGTCCGAGTTCTTTCGAAATGGTATCCCAATCATCATGACTGCTGAGTTGATGATTTCTACCCAGGCTCTGAGCAACTGGTTCCAATATCCGGCACATGCTGACAATATTCGGATGCGCTTCGTGAATGTGCTTGAAGAGTAACTTGAGGTACGCATGGTCGTAATTGGCAGTCGAGTAACTAGATCACACATCAGCACAAGCAATCATGTGATAATCCCCGATTAGATCCATCTGCACATTCTCTTCTTGATCTCCAGCCGAACAAGCAGACTAACCCCGACGCCTAGACCAGGTACCAGACCGTCTTTCTTCTCATTGTAACCTTCTACCCAGATTGCCCATCGCCGGGCAAACTGGAGGTCCTTTTTGATCGCCGCCAGGGCTGCTAACAGAGTCTCTGGCTGACCGTCTGGGAACATGTGTTTCACGTATTCTTTGTGGGCTTTGTTATTGTCATTCTCACCACTTCCGCGAGCCTGCGTGCCGTTGATCAAACAGTCAATCAGACCACAAGCCCTTTTTCTTCCTCTGATGTTGCTCCCCAACAGCCGATTGATATTTGATGTAAGGATTGGGTTTGTTATTGAAAATAGCTGTAAATAGCTAGCTCCCATCTACACAAAGGTAGCCTTGAAGACAGTTAGCCCATATTCTTTTTCCAGTAGTAATGCCGCACCCAGTTCTCTACAGAAGGGTATTATTTTGTACCTGTATTATTAATATTCTGCCTAGAAGCCTGCGAGGAGTACAAATTAAGAGAATCTTCCACTATCCTTTTTATGGCTGTTTCAAAGTGTCCAAAAATCGCTTCGCATTGAATTCGATAACCGTTTGCGACTATGATAAGAAACCGATATACCATAACTGGCTCCATACGCCTATCCAAAGCAGGGGAAAGGTTTTCCTCGCTTTGTGTGTTGGATATGACAACAGATCAATAGCTATCTCCGGCGGCACTAGATTCACCGGCGTTGCGTCGCTTTCGTTGAGACTGGTGTGATCGCTTTGAATGTCTACTGGAACGTTTGGCCGGAAGTCTGTAGTCTAACACAAGTTCATCTGTTGAAGTCTCAGACTCCTGGGGGTTGGCAGTTGTATTGGAGTCTTCACTCAGCAAGGTTTGAGACTCCTGACTTAGAGGTTTGATTGTGTAGGGCTCCTCCAGTGAAGCTTCACTTGCGAAGCTAGAGACCGGGTCGAAGCTTGAATCGATAGCTGGTGCCCCAGCTTGACTATCATTTGCTCTCTCATTCGCGCGCTTAATGGCCTGGTCTCTCTGCTCCTTGGCCCAGTCTATGCCATTTCGGTAGGCAGTGGCTCCCTGTCGAAAGGTTTCTCGGTTGCCAGTCATAGACCATCCATTGATTTGAGTCATATAGTATTCAGGCTGACCTCCACGACTAGTTGGCTGAGAAGGGTGGCTGGTGTACATCTTGAGGGTGCCGTCGTGATAGATAGCGGTTATAGTGTTGGCGTGGTTGTCATAGAGTGGTTCGTCTTGACCGTATGACTTAAGACTCTGTATCCCCCTCGCTCCTAATGCACCATCATAGCTGGCCTGTCTTTTTGCAACTGCAGCCGAACCATCCGGCCCCTTT
>JAABUY010003651.1_pt1 | contig 16737 bp, 16 predicted proteins | sample 5560271 | NCBI WGS metagenome assembly JAABUY01 (sample SAMN10711886, study PRJNA513374) | rock metagenome | isolation source: Antarctica rocks | place: Antarctica: Victoria Land, University Valley
ACCCCGTGGCGCTCACCGCGTGCTTCAGGTCAGGGCCGCCCTGCTGGACGGACGGTTTGGCCACCAAGCGATCCAGCTTGCGGCGTAGCGCCCCAGGTTTTTGACACTCCCCTCCGCTTCGGTGCCGGGGGGCGTTTGCTGCTGCTTGGGCTGGGTCATGGGGTTTCCTTTTTGGTGCGGTTTAGGTTCGGCGCGGTCCCGGCGGCACACGATGGCCGTCATGCTTAGGCCGTGTTAACGCGACGCGCCCCGTCGAATGTTAATCCTGCATTCACAAACCGGTGCTGGCTGCCCGTGGAAGGGGTGACGGCGCTGACGTGCCTACAGGTCAGCCCGGGCCAGGCTTGGGGCCGCCGGCATCGGAGAAACGCGGCGCGCACTGAGCAATGCGCGCTATCTCCCCCAGGTATGAGCGTGAAGGTCCAGTAGGAAACATCCCACAAACCAGCCTTTCCGGCACGATTGCGGGATAGGGTACGAAGGAGCGGTTCGCCTCCCCTGAATTGTGCCGCAAGGCTGTTGCGCAATCACCGTTCCGATGTCGCCGTCATGCATGGTTTCCGGCACGAAACGGCGTGCGCTCGCCTCGTCCGGCACCTCCTCTCTCCATGTGCCCCCTCCATGGAGGCACCCGCGCCCGGCGCTGGGCTGCCGTTCGAGTTGCCGCCGTTGGTGCGGTCGTCACGCCAGGGTGCCGCAGCGCCTGTGTGAACGCGTGGACGGAATCCTTGCCATCGTCCGGAAAGGCCGGGATTTCCTGACTTTCAGCGCAGGCACTTTGAACAAAATGCGCGATTTGTAGGAAGTGGCCATTCCGCACACCTTCGCGGTCACTGGGCCTCGTACAGGCGCCGGTTCGGCCCGCCCTCCTCCATCACCAGGCGTCGCCACTCCTTGCGGAAGGGCACGAGCGGGTCCGTCGGTACGTCGCGCTTACCGGATCCGTTAAGGCCCGTCAGCAACTCGAGCCCCGGATCTACCGATCGGCCGCCTCGATGTGGCCGCCGAGGTAAACGCGCTCGAGCATGGTGCCCTCATGCAGGGTTGCGGGCGTTCCTTCGCCGACGATGCGCCCGGTTTCCAGCAAGTAGCCGTAATCAGCGTGCCGCAACGCCTTCTCAACGAGTTGCTCGACCAGAAGCACGGCCATGCCCGTCCCACACAGATCGCTGGCAACCGTCAGGATCCGGTCGACCACGATCGGTGCCAGCCCACCCGAAGGCTCGTCTAGAATCAGCAGGCGCGGCTCGGCAATGACGCCTTGGCCGACGGCCAGGATTTGCTGCTGGCCCCCGCTGAGGCGGGCTGCCTGCAATTGGCACCGCTCCGCCAGTTCCGGGAACAGGTCATAGATGCGGCCGAGCTTGGCACGGTCGCCCCGCGGATGGTTGGCATAGGTGCCGATCAGCAGGTTGTCCTCGACCGACAGGCTGGTGAACACGCGGTGGCCCTCGAGCACCGGCACGATGCCGGCCTGCACCCGCCGGCGCGCGGGCTCATGGCTCATGTCCTGCCCGGCCAGCACGACCCGGCCGCGCGCCGGAATGAGCCCGGAAATCGCGTGCAGGATCGTGCTCTTGCCGGCGCCGTTGCGCCCCAGCATGACCACGAACTCCCCCTGCCCGACGCTGAACGAGGCGCCGTGCACCACCTCCGCCTTGCCGTATGCGACGTGCAGGTCCTCGACCTCCAGCAAGGCGGTGCGCGGCGGGCGCGGGTTCGATGGCCCGCTCATGCGCCGAGATACACGCGGTTGACCTCGGCGTCGTTGCGGACGGCGTCGGGCGTGCCCTCGGCGATGATGGTGCCGCGGTCGAGCGTGGTGACCTTCGAGCAGACCCGGAACACGAAATCGGTGTGGTGCTCCACCAGCAACACCCCGATCCCCGCATCGCCTAAGGTCCGCACCACGGCCTCGAGATGCCCGATCTCCGCCACGGTCAGCCCGCCGGCCGGCTCGTCGAGCAGCAGGAACCGGGGCCGGCTGGCCAGCGCCCGTGCGATCTCCAGAAAACGCTGTTCAGCGTGCTCGAGCAGCGCGGCCCGGCGATCGATTGCGTGCCCCAGGCCGACGCCCAGCACCAGCTCGCGGGCGCGCCCGCGCAGCGCCTTCTGGCGCCGGCCGACCATCGGCAGCGCCAGCGCGGTCGCCAGGAAGCTGCCCGGGGCGTCGCGCCACGTGCCGACCATCGCGTTGTCGAGCACGCTCAGAGAGCCGAGCAGACGCGGTTTCTGGAAGGTCCGCGCGACGCCCAGCCGCGCCCGATGCCGCACGGAGGTCGTGGTGATCGGCGCGCCGTCGAGGACGATCGTTCCGCCATCGGCGATGTAGTAGCCAGACAGCATGTTCAGCAACGTCGTCTTGCCGCTGCCATTGGGGCCGATCAGTCCATGGATCTCGCCCGCCCGCAGCGTCAGCGAAACGCTGCTCAGCGCGCGGACGCCGCCGAACTGCTTGGTGACGGATTTCGCCTCGAGCGCGGTCATGATGGGGTGCGTGCGAGCACGGCCCGCAGGCGCTCGAGGTCCGGTTGCACGACGTGGCTCTCGTGCCGGGTCCGGCGCGCAAGCCGGGCGACGGCGAGGCCGACGAGATGGCCGATGCCTTCCGGAATGACCAACACCACTATCAGCAGCAGCACGCCGTAGAAGAAGTTGCCCAGCTTGGCCAACGGTGCGACCACCTCGGGCAGCAGGGTCAGTACGACCGTCCCCAGGAACGGCCCCAGAATGCTGCCGCGCCCGCCGATGATGATGCAGACGAAGAAGAAGAGCCCGATGTCGAAGGCGAAGGTGTCCGGCGTGATGTAACTCTGCAGCGCCGCGAACAGCGCGCCGGACAGGCCCGCGGTCACGCCGCTGAACACGAATACGGTCAGCTTGGCGCGGAAGATGGAGATCCCGGCGCCCGAGGCGGCCACGGTGCTTTCGCGCACGGCGATCAGCGCATGGCCCCAAAGGCCCCGCGCCACGTTCCATGTCAGTAGCGTCACGATCGCCGCGATGCCGAGGGCCAGCCAATAGAACCCGCCCGGCGTGTCGAACGGCGCGGGAAAGCTCGGAACTGAGAGCCCGGTACCGCCCCCGGTCACGCTGCCCAGCGCCAGCGAGAGCTCGCCGACGATCAACGAGAAGGCAAGCGTCGCCATGGCGAAGTAGAACCCTGGCAGCCGCAGCGACGGCAGGCCGAGCAGCAACCCGCACAGCCCGCCGGCGGCGCCGGAGGCGGCCAGCGCCAGCAACGGCGGCCAATCCCACGTGCCGGCCAGTATGGTGTAGATATAGGCGCCGATCGCCAGCAGCCCGACATGGCCGATCGACAACTGGCCGGAATAGCCGACAACCAGGTTCAGCCCGGCGATCAGCACCCAGTATACGGCGATCAGTGCCGCCAGATGCAGCTCGTACTGGTTCGAGATCCAGAGCGGCAGGCTGGCGAGCGCGGCGGCGGTCGCCAGCCCGGTCCCGAGCCGCATCATACCGCCCGCACTCCGCGCTTTCCGAAAAGCCCCTCCGGCCGGATCAGCAAGATCAGCATCAGCAGCCCGACCGCGATCGTCTGCTGGAATTCGCCGCCGAACCAGTAAGTGGCGAATGCGCTGAGCAGCCCCAGCGCCAGCCCGCCGACGAGCGCGCCCACCGTGCTGCCGAGCCCACCGACCGCAATGGCGATGAAGCCGTTCAGCGTGAGCGTCAGCCCGAGGGCGAAATAGGCGAAGGTGAGCTGTCCGGCGGCAAACCCGCCCAGGCCACCGAGCGCCCCGGAGATCGCGTACGATAGCATGCGCACGCGGTCGGTCGAAACGCCGCGCGCGCGCGGCGAAAGCGTCTTCGGACGTCGCCTTGAACAGCTTGCCCCACATCGTGCGGCGGTAGAACAGCTCCAGCCCGGCGGCGGCCAGCACCATCACCCCGATCGGCAGCCAGAACTTCTGGTCGCCCGCCCCGTGCGAGAAATCTTGCGGGATGACGCGCGGGAAGCGCCGCGGCTCCGTGCCCCACCAGAGCCCGACCGCCTGCTGCGTCATCGTCGCCAGCGCGAGCGTGCTCAGCAGCCAGAGATGCTCGTCCGACCGCGCCAGGAGCCGGCGCACCGCAACCAGCTCCGTCAGTAGCCCGAACAGGATGCCAATCCCCACCGCGCCGACGAGCCCGAGCAGGATCGGCCAACCGAGCACCGTGGTGAACCACGCGCCGAACACCCCTCCCAGCATGCAGATATGCCCGGTGGTGACGCTCAGCACTTTCGAGGTGGCATACATAAGGTTGTAGATCAGCGCCGTGATCGCGTAGACCGCGCCGACCGCCAGACCCGATACGATGACGGCGAGCATGGGGGCGGCCAGCACGGGGCGGCTAGTGCGGCGCCGCCTGGTAGCTGCCTTCCTTGAAGGTGTCGGCCGCGTTCATGGCCATGCCGCTATCGGGGAACCCGTTCCGCTCGGTCGGGCTCCAGCTATAGGTGCCATAGACGCCGGGATAGCCGCTCGTATGCTCCAGGACGTCCTTGATCTTCTGTGGGTCAAGCGAGTTGGCCTTGGTGGCCGCATACGCGATCACCCTCATCGAGTCGTAGCCGAGCGCCACCCACCAGAATGTGAAGGGGACTGTCGCAAGTTTGGGGGTCGTAACATTGTCGGGCTTGATCCGGTCGGAAGCGAGGCTCGTTCTGGTCGGTATCCGACACGAAACAGCCCCCGCCTACGCTACGCACCACGTCGCCCGGCGCCCCAAAATGTTACGACCCCCAAACTTGCGACAGTCCCGACGAACAAGATCGCCCTTGCACAGATCCCATCGCCCAACGCTGTGTCAGCGACTACCTAACTGCCTCAATCACGACTTCCGCTGACCGAATGGCCGCGCGCTCACTCCGACAGGCTGCTAGGACATGCGTTACGGCGTCATGCCATAGCTAGTGAGCTGCTGCCGCCGAGTTAGACCCACAGCGAATCTGTGCGGCGGGCGATCAAACTTCCGGCTCTGGCCGAGAGCGGAATGGCCGGTTTGCGGCTGGCCACAGCGGTAAGCAGACCTTGGCTGGCCCTGATGCGGTGGCTTGGCGCCGCCGGGGTGCCGGCTCCAGGATGCTGTTCCCCCGTCGTCGCAAGGACTCGCCATGGACCCTACAGAACTCCCATTCGACCCCGAGCGGATGCTGGCTGACCTGCGGCCCTGGGCCGAGTGCGAGAGCCCGACGCATGACGCCACGGCCGTCAACCGCATGATGGATCTGGCGACCCGCGACCTTTCTTTGCTGGGCGCCCAGGTCGAACGCATTCCCGGCCGGATGGGCTATGGCGACTGCATCCGGGCAACGCTGCCGCATGCGCGACGGGGCAAGCCGGGGCTGCTGCTGATGGGACACATGGACACGGTGCACCCCGTTGGCACGCTGGCCGCGCTGCCATGGCGGCGGGAGGGCAACCGCTGCTACGGGCCGGGAGCCTACGACATGAAGGGCGGCAACTTCCTGGTGCTCGAGGCGATCCGGCAACTCGTGCGGGCGGGAGTCGAGACGCCGCTGCCGGTGACGGTGCTGTTCACCAGCGACGAGGAGGTAGGTTCACCCTCGACCCGCGACCTGATCGAGGCCGAGGCGTCCCGCCATGCGGCCGTGCTCGTGCCGGAGCCCGGCGGTCCCGGGCACGAGGTCACGACCGGGCGTTACGCCATCGCGCGTTTTGCGATCGAGACAACGGGGCGGCCAAGTCATGCCGGTGCCCGGCTGTCGGAAGGGCGTTCCGCCATCCGCGCAATGGCGCGGCGGATCATCGAGATCGAGGACATGACGACGGAGGACTGCACGTTCAGCGTCGGCGTGATCCGGGGTGGGGAGTGGGTGAACTGCGTCGCGTCCACCTGTACGGCGCAGGTGCTGAGCATGGCCAAGCGGCAGGCCGACCTGGATCGCGGGGTGGAGCAGATGCTGGCACTCGCGGGATGCGACAACGACGTGCGGTTCGACGTGACGCGCACCGTGACCCGGCCGGTGTGGGAGCCGGATGCGCGGACGCTTGCGCTGTATGGCCAGGCGGAGGCACTCGCAAAGCAGATCGGCATCCCCTTGCCGCATCGAAGCGCAGGCGGCGGTTCGGACGGCAACTTCACGGGGGCGTTGGGGGTACCGACCCTGGATGGGCTAGGGGTGCTCGGGGCTGGCGGGCATACGCTGGAGGAGCACCTGCTGGTAGACAGCCTAGTCCCACGGGGACGGCTGCTGGCGGGCCTGCTCGCGATATTTACAAGTTCGTAACCGCCCGCTGGGGCCGGTAATAAAGTGGATCGACGTGGCCTGCCGCACTTTCGCCGCCCTGCCAGGCGCTTGATCGGCTGGGTTGTCGCGGTCACGGCGGTTCACTTCCTGCGTCGACACTCACGCGCTAACGAGCGCGTCGTGCTCATGCGACGTCTTGGCCGACAGCTCGGGGAACCTGCCGCGTCTCGTTCGGTACGCGATGGACGGCGGCCCAGATCCCTCATCGGCCATGCAAGCCGGTTGAGCGGATTTGACCAGGCGCACCGCCCCACAGTACCGTTGAGTGAGGGCAGCCTGAGCTGACCTGCCGAAAAGGGAGGAGGCCAAAGGTGAACAAAGCTTCCGTATTCCTGGCCGGAGCGTTGGTTTCGGCCGCGTGGCTTGTGCCGGCTGCGACGGCCCAGCCCGCCTGCGTCGCGGCGAACGCCTCCGTGCCCCCCGGAGCCAATACCGCCGACAGGTCCGCCCCGTTCTTCATCGACACGGCCGGCCTGGATTTCAGCACCGCGCCGCCCACCCGCGACCCGGCGAACACGGGCTACCCGCGCGCGACGGAACTGCCCGACGGCACGCTGCCGCCGGTCGGCGCCGAGGGCAACTTCATCATCGGCCCTACCCACAAGCCGGCACCCGAGACCGTGGCCCAAGACAACGTCCCGCATGGGACCATTCACACCTTCACCATCACCTCCGGTGCCAGCGTGATCTACAACCCCGGCATTGTCCGCGACGATCCGCCGAACTGCCGAAACGGCTCCGTTTACGCGGCGGAAACAGCGCCGGGCGACAAGTCGAACCTAGTCTTCGCGATTAGCCATCCCGGAACCTGGACGCGCGCCATCGACGTCTATGTCCCCGCCGGCTATGTCCCCGGTTCCGAGGCGCCGTTCATCGTCTTCGGCGACGGCGGGGCGACCGGCGCCTACCCGGGGCGCGACCTGTTCACGATCCTCGACAACTTGATCCAGCAGCGCCGCGTCCCGCCCATGATCGCCATCGGCATCGGCGCTGGCGGACAGGACGCTCAGGGCAGTGAGCGCGGCCGTGAGTACGACGCTGTGTCGGGCGCTTACGCGCAGTGGGTGGAGCGTGAAGTGCTGCCGCTGGTCGAGCAGAACGCCGGCGCGAAGCTGACGAAGAACCCGGACGGCAGGGCAACCATGGGCATAAGCTCGAGCGGCGCTGCCGCCTTCACCATGGCGTGGTTCCATCCGGAGCTTTACCGCAGAGTGCTTGCTTATTCGCCGACCATGGTGAACCAGCAGTGGCCGCACGACACGGCGCTTCGCGGGGGCGCGTGGGAGTAGCACGCCAACTGGCCCGGCCCAACCGGCCCTAACCTCAACGTGGCTGCCAACGTCGTGATGCCATCCGAGGCGCCGGCCGGTGCGCCGTTGATCCCCAACAGCCCGCCGAAGCCCATCCGCTTCTGGTTCGAGGTTGGCGATCAGGACTTGTTCTACCCCAACCCGGTCATGGCCGACGGCATGCACGATTGGGTGCTGGCCGACGAGGGCATGGCAAGTGTGCTGGCGGCCAAGGGCTACCATTACCAGTTTGTGTTCGCGCGCAATGCCAAGCACGTCGACCGGCCGACCGTGGCGCAAACGTTGCCATCGGCGCTGGAATGGCTGTGGAAGGGCTATCCGACCCAGTAGCGGCGGGCTGGCCAACTGGGACTTACAAGGCCAGCACCGGCAGTACCCCGCGCGTTCGGCTGGCCGGTGCTGGCCGGAAGCTGCCGTTCCGCTTTCGGATCCCCGGCCAAGGAAGCTGACGTACGTGGGTTCCCTGATCGCTACCACGGTGATAGCCGCCGTGATGATGGCGCAAGCACAGAGTTCCTGGGGTTGAAATGTCGTGTGACCGCGGCGATGCCGCGCAACGGAAGTTGAAGCCAGTCTGGTCTTGCACGGCGCATGTTGCGGATATGTGGCTTGCTCCCTCCTTGGAATGGGCGTTCTATCCGGCCTTCATAGCTCCGAAAGGCGCGTAGCGGCGTCGAGTGTGGTCCGGAAAGTTTTGGAATGACGTCTGCTACCACCCTAGAGGAAGCCAATGCCGAGCTGACGTTGCGCTTGCGCCAACAAGAGCTCGCGGCAGAGTTTGCGAATTTCAGCCTGCAAACGGACGATCTTCAATCGGTGCTGGACGAGGCGTGCCGGGTCGCCTCCAGGGGCATGGAATGCATCTTCGCCAAGGTGCTCGAGCATCTGCCCGGGGAAGATTGCTTTCTCGTGCGCGCCGGCATTGGGTTGGGCCAGGGGACGGTCGGCCACGCCAAGCTGGGCAGCGATCTCGCGAGCCCGGCCGGCTACGCCTTTCAGACCGGGCAGCCCGTTCTGTCCAACCATCTCGCGGCTGAAGCGCGCTTCCGCACGCCGGACTTGCTGGTCGAGCATGGGATACGTCGGGCATTCAACGTGCTGATCCACAGGCCGGGGTGGCGTTACGGCGTGCTGGAGGTGGACAGCCCCGACCGCCGCGACTTCACCCTTTCGGACACAGCGTTCCTGCAAACACTCGCCGCGACGTTGGCCAACGCTATCGCGCAGCAGGGCCGCATCAAGGAACTGAATCGCAACAGGACGTTCGCGCAAAGCGTGCTGGACGCCAGCCCCGACTGCGTGAAGGTGATCGATCTCGCGGGCTGCCTGGAGCTGATCAACAAGAACGGCCTTTGCCTGCTGGAGATCGACGACCTCAGCCAGGTGGTCGGCCAGCCTTGGGCCAGCTTTTGGCCGGACAGCCAGCGTCCAAAGGTCGACGCGGCGCTTGCGACCGCGCGATCCGGTCATGTTGGCCGCTTCGAGGCATTCTGTCCGACGGCCAAGGGCACGCCGAAATGGTGGGATGTGATGGTGGCGCCGATCAATGGGGGCGACGGGCAGGTGCTGTCGATCTCGCGCGAGATCACCGACCGCATGGCCGCAGCCGAAGCCAAGGACCTGTTGATGCTTGAGGTGCATCACCGCGTGAAGAACAGCCTCCAGCTCGTGCAGAACCTGTTGTCGCTTCAGGGGCGGGCAACCGACAACGAGGAGGCTCGTGAACAGCTGCTGGGAAGTGCTGCGCGAGTACACACGATTGGCGCGATCCATAACCGGCTTTACAAGACGGGATCGTCTTCCCTGACCGTGGAGGTGGCGCCCTATCTGGAGGGATTGGTCGAGGACCTGCGCGCTGGAATGGCGTCGACCCTGAACGGCCGCGCTATTCAGGTCGAGGTTGATCCCGTGACCTGGCCGGCGGGAGAAATGACCACCCTCGGCCTGGTCGCCACTGAGCTTGTGACCAACGCGCTGAAGTACGGAGCGGGCACCATCAACGTGACCTTCCGTCAGCCAGCCGGCAGCGCTGGTATCCTAACCGTCCGGGACGAGGGGCGGAGCCTCCCAAATGACTTTGACCCTGCCCAGAGTCGCGGGCTTGGCATGCGGCTCATCAAGGGACTGCTCCGGGGCGGCGAGGCTGGGCTGGAGATCGACCGACGTCGCGGGCACACCTGTTTCATCGCCCATATGCCGCCGGCCCACACCTTCTCGCCTTAGCGCCTGGACAGCACGGAAGTTACGAAGGCGAGCTTCCAGGCGAGCTTGAATTGTCCACGTGCTTGGGAAAGATCAGGTGCACAGTCGTGCCCTGGCCGGCCCGTGACTCTATGCGCATCCTTCCGCGTGACTGCTCTACAAAGCCTTTGACCATCGACAGCCCAAGTCCCGGGCTGCTGCTCTTGGTCGTGAAGAACGGCTCCGTCGCCCGCTGCGCCACTTCTGGCAGCATGCCGTCACCCTTGTCCGCGACAGACAGCTCCACCGCGCTCTGCCCGGTTTGGCCCTCGTCGGCATCCCAGGACCGATACTCCCTCGTCATGACGGTGATGTGTCCACCCCGCGGCATGGCATCGGCTGCGTTGCGCACAAGGGCAATAACCGCGAGCTCGAGCTGACCGACATCCAGCAGCGCTGGAGCGGGTTCCGCTGCGAGGTCGAACTCGACGCTGACCGCGTCCTCCACCATCTCGTCGATGAGCACATCGAGGTTGCGAATGGCGGCGTTCAGGTCGACGAGCTGCTCTTCTAAGAACTGACGTCGCGAAAACGACAGCATCTGCTGCGTCAAGCGCCCAGCACTCCGGGCCGCTGCATCGGCCCGCGCCAGCTGCGTCCGCTGCCTATCCGTGCTGGCCTGCGTCGCGGCCTGATCAATGCTCGCCACCACGACGGTCATGAGGTTGTTGAAAGCGTGTGCCACGCCCGAGGCCATAGTGCCAACCGTGTCGAGACGCTCTTGCTGCTGCAGGGCTGCCTCTTTGCGCCGAGTCACGTCGGCCTGGCTGCCAAAGAAGTAGAGCAGCTGACCATCGGCATCGAAGATCGGGCTCACGTGGAGCGCATTCCAGAAGCCTCGCCCGTCGCGGCGGTAGTTGTAGATATCCTCCATGACGTTCTCACGGGCGGACAGTGCCTCGGCGATGCGTTTCACCGTCGTCCGATCCGTCGTGGGACCTTGGAGAAAGCGGCAGTTTCGGCCGATGACCTCGTCTTCCGGGTAGCCGGTCTGCTCGCAAAACGCCGGGTTGCAGTAGATGATCGGCGTGTCAGGCTGACGAGGATCTGACAGCACCATAGCCATACGTGTCGTTTGCATGACGGTGAGGAACACGTCGCGTTGGATCCGGTCGCTTTCTCCCGGCAGGACGTTGCTCGCGTCCTGGGAGGGCCGGCGGGATGCACCGGCTTCGGCCGCCTTGCGTTCTGGATTGTCGGCCATTTCGTTCCCTCGATCGCGCATGCAGGGGTACCTTGTCGTGTCACGCCTGTGCAACCACGGCAACTTGGCGCCTGCCGGGCGGTTAGCAAGGCCGGTTCCAGGGTCGGGCGCTCGGCAACAGCACGGCAGCCGCCTGGAAAGGTTGAAAGTCGAACTTGGATGGCCCGCATACTCCTTGCCGAGGACGAATTCCTGATCCGGTTGATCCTGGTTGAGGAGTTGACTGACCAGGGCTACGAGGTCGTCGAGGCAGGAAACGGCGATGAGGCCGCTGCCCTCGCCAACGATGGGCAGCTGTTTGACCTCGTTCTCACCGACATCCAAATGCCGGGCCGGCTCGACGGTGTCGGACTCGCTCAGCTTGTGCGCGAGCGCCAGCCAGAGGTTCCGGTCATCTATGTCACGGGACGGCCCGAGGCGCTGGGCAGGGTCGGCCAGCCTGGCCCGCACGATGTTTTCGTCCGCAAGCCCTACTCCGCACGGGAGGTGGTCTCCATCGTGCAAAAGCTTCTGGAACGTTGATCGCGAGCACCTTTCGCAGGTCAGAGCATTGAAAGAGTCGCAAGGGACGATGGCTACTGTGCTTTGATAGTGCACGCCCACCGTCTGTCTATGGATCGACACGAATGAGCCTCGTCGGCTTATCGTGTGCCGCTGCACGGCAACGTCGATCCCCCGTTTTACGGTGGCCTGAATGCGCGAGCCATCAAATGTTTTCGACCGCTTTCGGGAAGTAGGAGGCGCCGCCTGAATGACCGCGTCGGGCGCCAAATTGCCGGCCTGAGTGAAGGGGCGCTTGGCGACAGGGCTAAATCACGTTAAGCGCGCCTGGTTCAGCACGATGATCCGCGGTGCCTCGGGCAGTTGGCCGGGATCGACTGTCAGGGACGTCCGGTCGTAATGGCTGATCATCGCTTCGGGTTGGCGCCGCAGGAACCGGTCGATCGGCTCGATCTTAAGCACGCCGCGTGGGTGCCAGTAGTGCATCGGGATGATGATGCGGGGCGCGATGACCGCGATCGCCCGGTCGAGGTCCCCAAGGGCGATCGTCGCGTGCGCACCCGTCAGAGCCAGCAGCACGTCTACCTGGCCGGACAAGATCTCCAGCACTGCCGGGGCGATCGCATTGCCAACATCGCCCATGTGCAGCACCCGCACGCCCCCCACGGTGAAGAGATACATCGCGTTGGCGTCGGGATCCCGCCCGAAGTCGGAGGTCAGGCTTTCGCTGGTGGGAAAGGCGCGGATCGGCACGCCGCGCACCGTTATCCCGTCCGACGGGATGTCAAAAAGCGTGTTCACCACGGTCGGCTGACCACGCACGTGGCTCGGGTCGGAGTGGAACCTGTCGGTCGCCGAGCTCATAATCACGAGGTCCGCCTGCTCGTCGATTGGCGCAAAGCCGGACACCCCGGGCGTGTACGGGTCGGTGACGACGCTCACCTCCGGCGTCTCCAGCCGGAAGCTCGCATGGGCGTAGAAGGTTAGCTTCATTCAACGTGGTCCTCCCATCCAGTTCGGAGTGGCAATGGTCCCGGTCAGCCCCTGAGCCTGCGGGTGACCGCGACGCGTTCGGGCTCGAGGGCTGCGAGGCGCGCGGGATCGAATGGTGAGAGGTCGACGGTCCGAGCCTTCCCATCCAGGATCAGCTCGGCCATCGCCTCACCCGTGGCCGGCGCATTGAGAATGCCCCAGACGCTGTGACCCGTCGCCACATAGGCATCCTTTGCGTCCGGGACGGCGCCGATCAGGGGCAATCCGTCCCCCGTCACCGGGCGGTAGCAGGCCTGGCTCGCGAAGACCCGCGACCGGGCCAGGACCGGCGACACACGGGCGCACAACGCCTTCAGCCGGTCTACCGCGCCGTCATCGGGGAGGACGCGGCCAGGATCGACCGGGATGGGAGACTCGCTTGAGATCCCGCACACGTAGGTCGTGCCGTCGGCGCGCGGAAACACCTCGGGCGAGAGCATCGATCCGGCAGGCTCAGCGTACTCGAGGAACAAGGCTTCCGGCGCGAGCGCCGCCCCGGTCTCGAACACCAGGCTATGCCCCTTCAGGCCGTAGACCGGCGGTAGTGGCAGCCATCCCGCCGCCAGCACCGACCAGGGTCCCATCGCAATCACGACGGCATCGCCTTCCAACGCCCCGCCCTCGAGCTGCACGCCGGCCACGTTCCCGTTCCGGCGCAGCAGCCCCGTGGCCTGGCCCAACCGCAGCTCGGCGCCCCGCTCCTCCGCAGCGTGCATCATCGCCAAGGTGAAGGCAGCTGGATGCACCTGGGCCGTAGTGCCGGCCGAGCCGAGTTGGCGGTTGATCGCGACCTCCGGCGACACCCACCCAGGCCCTGCGCCGCGGGGTGTTTGGGCCGCAAAACGGCCCACGGTGCCGGCGTAGGTGGTCATCCGGCGATAGCCCCAATCGCCGCCCAGCTCGTCCGCCAGCTTGGTGTGCAGCGCGAAGCTCCGGCGGGCGAGGGCCTTGAGAGGCGTGCCATCGCACCAGTCCAGGGCCAGGAACCCGCCCGACTTGCCGGATGCGGCGCACGCGACCGCGCTGCGCTCGATGACGACAGCGTCCGCGCCCCGTGCGGCGAGGTGATAGGCGATAGAGGTCCCGATGACGCCCCCGCCCAGGATCAGAACTCGCATGCTCGCTCCGTATCGGTTCGATGGCTCAGGCCAGCGGCGCGCGCGCAGCTGGCCACGTGTAGACTGACAGGACGGGATGTGGTGCGCGAGACGTGCTTGTCGGGCGGTCAGGTCGCCTCTGATCAGCGCCGACGACGGCGCAAGAAACCTCGCCTCCAGTCAGCAGCAATCTCCCGAAGTCCGTGGCCGGGAGCTGCTTGTCTGCTGACGGGTAACGGAAGGGCCAAAGCGGTCGTCGAATGCGGTGTAGCGCCCAGCAGCTTGCAACCCGGAGAGACACACCGCGGATCAGCGGGTTCAGGCAGGCGCCCCGCCGGATGCCTGTTCAGCTCGCGCGAAACCGCCTATGGCTTGCCCGCGCTGGCGGGCCCGGTTTGTCTGGCCGCCGGCTGTGCCGCAAAAGGAGGGCAAGCGTGTCGGACACTCGCAGCAAAGGAGGCGCGCAGGCGCCCGGCTTCTTTCGCTTCGGCCTGGGCTCGTTCGAGGTCGTCCCGCTGCACGACGGCGTGCTAAGCCGCGACCGTCCCGCCGGCTTCGTCCGCAACGCGTCCGACGCGGAGGTGGGCGACGCCTTTGCCACTGCCGGCATGCCGCGCGACAAGCTGACCCTGACCTTCACCCCGCTGCTGGTGAACACCGGCCGACAGGCCGTGCTGATCGACACCGGCCTCGGCACGGCGGGCCCCGCCGGCACCGGCCGGCTCGCCGCCAACCTGGCCGCGGCAGGCGTGTCGCCGGAGTCGGTCGGCACCGTGGTGATCAGCCACTTCCATTCCGACCACATCATGGGCCTCCTCAAGGCCGATGGCTCCCCCGCCTTCCCCAATGCCGAGGTGCTGGTGCCGGAGAAGGAGTGGGAGTTCTGGATGGACCGAGGGCAAGCCTCCTCGGCGCCAGAAGCGCTCCAGGCCCAGTTCGCGGGGGCGCGCAAGGTGTTTGGCGACCGCAGCGACGCGGTGCGCCGCTACGGCTGGGGCGAGGAGGTGCTGCCCGGCATCACCGCGGTGAAGGCGAGCGGCCACACCCCGGGCATGTCGGCGCTGGAGATCGCCTCGGGCGACGAGGCGATGATGTTCGTCGCCGACATCACCAACAACCCGCTGATCTTCGCGCGCCACCCTGAGTGGCAGGCCATGTTCGACATGGACCCGGAGGACGCGACCGCGACCCGCAAGTCGATTCTGGACCGAGCCGCGAGTGACAAGCTGCGCCTCCACTTCTTCCACGCCCCTTTCCCGGCGACGGGGTTCATCGCGAAGAACGGGGCGAGGTACGAGTTCCTGCCGGCGCTCTGGGAGTGAGCGGAGGCGCCCTAGTGGCGCCCCGTCCGGGGCGGCTGAAGATTTGGACCTGGCCGGCGCATGAAGGAAGTTCGGAACAGGCTCTGGCAGAGTTTCCGCATCCGATCCATTTCGGTCATTGGGCCCGAACCGTGTGGTGTCTGCCCTTGGAAAGGTAGGCATTGATGCTGATGATCCGGGAAGGGCGCACAGCCGCCGCGGCCAGGCATGGCCGAGAGCAGACTGGCGGCTTTCGCGCGTAGAGCATAGAAATCTGCCGTTCACTCAGCTAGCAGTCGATCGATTGGTCACCCGCTTACCTGGGATTGACCCGTTATGGTGGACGATTTGTCGGCTTACGGGCTACGTCTTGGTCATGACCGTCTGCATGTTGGCTTCATAAGCCATGGGCGAGCGGTAGCCCAGTCCCGAATGCAGTCGCACCGGGTTATACCAGCTTTCGATGTAGCTGAAGCAGGCCATTCTGGCCTCGGCTTGAGAGGCGAACCGGCGGCGGCTGAGCAGCTCGGCTTCAAGGGTGGAAAAGAAGCTCTCGGCCATAGCGTTGTCATAGGCGTCGCCAACCGAGCCCATCGAGGGGCGGACACCCGCCTCGCTGCACCGTTTGCCGAACGCCAAAGACGTATATTGGCTGCCCTGGTCGCTATGATGCACGACGTCCTTGGTGCGCCGCTGGCCCACGGCCATCTCGAGCGCGTCTAGCACCAGCTCCGCCCGTAGATGGTTCGCCATGGACCAGCCGACGACCTTGCGGCTCCAGACATCGAGCACCACAGCCAGGTAAAGGAACCCGGTTGCGGTGGGTATGTAGGTGATATGTGCGATCCATAGCTGGTTCGGCCCCGACGCCGTGAAGTTGCGGTCCACCAGGTCAGGCGCGGGACGGGCTTCCTTGTCGCGCCGGGTCGTGGTGGGCCCACCCTGCCGATGACAGGCGCCGACCAGCCCAGCGTCGTGCATCAAGCGCGCAATCCGCTTGCGTCCGTGCTTCTCCCCTCCGGCCCGCAGGTCGGCGTGAATACGCGGTGCCCCATACGTCTGGCGCGAGCTGACATGCACGGTCCGTATCCGTTTCAGTAACGCCATATCGGCGGCAGTATGGGCGGACGGCGATCGGTGCAGCCACGCATAGTAGCCCGCCTTGGACACGCCGAGCACGCGCGCCATGGGGGCAATCGGGAAACAGGCCTGGTTTGCGCTCATGAACCGGAAGACCCGGACGGCAGCGTCCCGGTCTCCCGGGCAAACCAGGCCGCGGCTTTTCACAAGATGTCCCGCTCCAGCCGGAGCTGGCGCACTTCACGCCGGAGGCGTACCAGTTCGCCGCACTCGGCCGTGGCCAGGCCAGGAGCAGTCTCCTCCCGGCGGCCCTCCTGCCTATCGGCCAAGGCAACCCAGGCGCGGATCGAATGCGACGTCGGCTCGAACTCGCGGGCCAGGTCGTCCGGAGATCGTCCGGCACGCACCAGATCAACCATCTGACGCCGGAACTCAGGTGAATAAGGTGGGCGGCTTCTGGGCATAATGGACACCTCGCGTGAAAGCTTCAGGGTGTCCACCGAACCGGGTCAATCCCATTCTCTACCTGGTCGCGGTGATGGACTGGGCGACCAGGAAGGTGCTGTCCTGGCGGGTGTCGAACACCATGGACGTGGAGTTCTGCATCGCCGCGCTGGAGGAGGCCTTGGCACGGTTCGGCCATCCGGAGATTTTCAACTCCGACCAAGGTAGCCAATTCACCTCGTCGAACTTC
>JAABUY010003653.1_pt1 | contig 16735 bp, 14 predicted proteins | sample 5560271 | NCBI WGS metagenome assembly JAABUY01 (sample SAMN10711886, study PRJNA513374) | rock metagenome | isolation source: Antarctica rocks | place: Antarctica: Victoria Land, University Valley
ACCCGCATCGGTCAGGACCGTGCCCTCAGCCGCGACGCCCCCGTCAGCGACATGTAACCGACGCAGACACGCAGGTCACCAGCCACTTCCGCACGCGGGCTCCAGATAACCATCAACGGACGCCTCGAACACCTCCGTGGCTCCGCCCTCGGCTTCCGCAACCTGACCAACTACATGGCCAGATCGCTACTCAAAACCGGGGCATCAGACCCCCACCTACACCCCTCAAATCGGATGAGCCGCTAACTAAGGTCTAGTGTTGATGTCCGTGGGTGCTATCGGGTCAGATTCCTGATCCGACTGATGTGGCGGAGACCAACGAGTTCGTCCTGCACGAACGCCTGGGCTGCGGAACCAATGCGCTGACGAAGTTCGGAATCATCGAGAAGCCGGCCAACGGCCGACGTAAAATGCTCGTGGGAATCGGCTATTAGAAGGTGCTGCCCGTCGCGCCACTCCAAGCCGCGGGCGCCCGGGGTTGTGGAGACGATGGGGAGGCCCGCCTGCATGGCCTCGACCATTTTGATGTTCACGCCCGACCCCCGTTGAACGGGATTGATGAAGATGTCGGCCTCCCGGAGTAGCGATCCAACCTCCGGTGCGTCAGTCGTTACCTGAGCGCCACTGGCCTGGAGCTCAACGACGAGCCGGCTGGGCGCGTGACGCCCGACAATATGAAGGAGGACTGCGCTTTCTCGACGCCGAAGTGTGGGCCAGCATCTCTGGACAAACCAACGAACGCCAGCGACATTGATGGGATGGTCGAGAGCCCCAAGAAAAAGGAGGGTGCATGACTCTGCCCTGCTGCGTTGTCTTCCGTCGACTGGCCTCGCGCTCTTCGCCGTGTCAACAAAGGGGGGAACGTGGATGACAGGCGTGCGAGTGCGGACCGCCCGCCACTGCGCATCGGACTGGCTGATGTCGGCAAACAACGCCACACCGGCCGCAGAGTGGATCCTGTACTCCGCCCAGCGGAGTTTGTACGCCTCCACGCGGTAAGCGACGTTTCGTGGGAAGGAGGAGTCCTGCGCGAGCTGCGTGAAGTAGTTCGACTCCCGGTTGTGGGGTCGGATCACGAGAGGTACGTCGATCGCGCTGGCGAGCGCCAGTCCCATTTGAGCCACTCTGAAGCTCCCGGCCAGTACAGCATCGAAAGGGTCCTCGGCGTGCAGCTGCCTCACCCCGCCGAGGAAGCCGGGGGGGAGGCGCCGCGACTGGAAGATGTACGGGTGCAACGAAAGGTGGGAACGCCATGTCGTGGCTCGCGGGATGCCCTCCAACCGATGTCCAGGCAGGGCAGCCTGATGGGCATGGACGGAAACCTCATCTCCCATATCCGGAACGATTACGTGAAGGCGGACTCCGGCCGCGGCAGCCGCCTTCAGTAGGTTGAGTGACTCGACTCGGCCACCTGAGGTGGTGGGCACGAACTCCTCTTCGGCAACTGCCAACCAGTGGTCCCTGCTATCGTCGACGGCCGAGCTCAGGTCCGCGGCCATCACCGACTCGGTGCCATGGTCAGGCTAGCTGGCGATTTCGATGACCGCCTGCCCAGGCTGTCAAAGTTGAGCAGCTCCAGGGGAGCACCCGAGCGAGGCGACCAGAGCGTCACGAAAACCAGCACCGGGGCGACGAACACACTCGTGGAAACGCCAGGCTGCAGGATCCATAAGGACAAAACCAAAGATAAAGCGAACGCCCGGCTGTAACCGCCCCAGAAGCAACTGAGGATGAAGATTGCCAGCACCGACCCGGCAATCAGTCCATAGTCAAAGAAGATCTTCGCCGGGCTGGGCACGAGCAAACCGACGATGTTAGTGTCGTTAACGACCCTCTGCGAGGACCCCGCTCCCCATCCCAGTATCAGACCGTCAAGGTCGTGGATCCACTGAGGGATCAGCGCAGCGTACGGCTCGAGAGCCCGCAGGTTCGTCGACGAGTCCGCGGACTGGAACTCCGTCGTGCGCTCAATCATCAACGCTCCGATCGGTGACGCAATTGCCCCAATCACGGCGACTATTCCAACGCCTGAGTACCGCACCAACAGCCGTCGGCACGGATGTATGACCATCACCATCACTCCGAGACCGACGATGAACACACCCGAACCTGAAACTGTGGCCAACAGGCCGGCGCCGAGCAGGACGATGACCCAGCTCCGGGCGCGTACAAAGACGGCCGCCAGAGTCCCGATGCCGATCAGCGCGGAAACGACCGACGGCTCAAGGCCGATCCAGGCGGTAGACCTGATGAGCTGGCTCCCATATGTGATCGGGGCAATCGTATTGAAACCATCGAGCTGGAAGGCCTGAGGCACGACGGCAGAGAACCAGTCTCGGAACGGTATCCCCGCCAGCTGGCTCCCCAACATTGCGACCGAGGCGGAGGCTAACGCGATCGCGGCGAAGGTGACGAAGCGGAGCATAGTCAAGTAGCCGGCCACGCCCGGCTCAACGAGCCGCACCATGGAAGGAGCCCAAACCGTGAGGACGAGCAACCACGAAGTCACGCTAATCTGAGAATCAAGTACCAGACTCGACTGAACCAGCATGGCGGCGCCCGTGAACACAGAGGCGACTAAAAAGCCGAGCACGGATTGTCGATGCAGAGCCACGACGCCCTGCTTATAGGCGACCACAACCCACCCGAGGACTACAGGCGTAAGCATACCGACGTTCGGCACCCCAGGGATGCCAACCCGCTGCAACATGATGATCATGACGAACAAGACCGCGACCCAGTACGCCGATCGCCTTTCCTGAGCCGTGGGGTTCACGCCTACCTCACCAGGATCAGCAAGGGCCGTGCCGGAGAGAAGGCCTTCATGGCACGCAGTACAGGTTCGACTCGGGTCCGCCGCCGCCGGGCGATGATCAGCGCGCGCAGGTTGGACTGCCCCTGGAGAAGCGCCGCCGCCTTGCTGTCAGCAATGACGGTGTACAGGACCAAGTCGGAGCTCAACCCTTGATCGACCTCTTGTCGGACGTCGTGACGCAGGAGTTTCAGCGACGCCGGGTCTCTGCTCATACCCATGAGATCCACAGTCCTGACGGTCCGACCGTGGGCCTCGAGGCAGTCCTTCACATCGGCGGCAAAACTCTCGGTGCCCTGAGTCGTCCCGTCGGTCGCGATGAAGGCCACGGCGTTCTTTTGAGACTCAATGATCCGCCCAGCGATCTCAGCCGCTTGGCTCGGGGACGCCGTGCGCCAGTCCGAGAAGAGGTACCGAAGCGCCCAGGTGGACTGCACTCGAAGTCCACGAACACCAAGCAACGCGGAAGTCAGTGCCGCCACCATCAGGCCCAAGGTCGCTCCGACAACGATCCCCATCGGCCGGGTCAGGCCCGCTGGCCCCGCGACAGAAGCCGCGTCCAGCACCGCCACCTTCCCGGACTGAGAGGTAATGGCGTCCTGGCGAGTTGCGAACGAGGCGCCGAGCTGAGACCGACGGGCCGTCTCAGCCTGCGGGTTGTCGAGACTTTGGTCCTTCAGGTTGGCGTTGAACTCGTTCAGGGCACTGTTCAACTGGGTCCGCGTGTCGCTGGCGCTGCTAGTCACCACGGCCTGTGCCAGCGCATTCGCTTCGCGCATCGCGCCGTCAGGAGTTGCGGCGGTGACACTGACGACAACCAGTTGACTGTCGGTTACCCACTTCACCGTCGCCCGGTCGCCGAGTTTGGAGCCCGTTGTGCCGCTGGCAGCTTCGGCTGACTGCACGACGTCCGAGGCCACTGCCTTGCGGGCCAGGGTCTGTCCGATCTGCTTCGTCAACCCGCTGTCAGACCCGGGCGCGGAGAACTCTAGTACGGCGTCCGCCTTGTAGGTCCCGTTGGCGGTCAGCAACAGTCCGATCAACGCACCGCCGATCAACGCCGCCACAAAAAGAAGCGGGCGCATCAGCAAGACGCCCAAGGTGGGCAGCGGTCCGACGTCGACAGGGTCCTCGCGGCGAACACGAGGCTTTGCTCCCCGGCGGCCGGCTTTCAAGAGGGGCTGACGCCGGACGTCAGCAGCCTCGCCGGTGGGATCGTCAGGAGATCGTCTGGGAGGGTTTGGCCTCAGACGACGAACTGTTTTTTCCGGCATTTGCGTCGTAATCGGCGACGATTCGCTCTGTGGCCAACTCTTCCGTACGGCGACGTCAGGCGCTTGACTGGGATTAGACACTACGAGGTACTCCCGGGGTTGTGAACTGCCTTGCTTCTACTGTACCTAAGCCTCGTGAGCGCCATCAGCGATTCTGCTGATAATCAACGGAGGTTGGCCTGCCGCACGGTCGTTTTCCGGACAATGGTGACCCGGGCACGCCCGAGTTGAGTGGCTGAGCTCAGGCCCCCGAGGATCCCAGCAAACCCTTCGTCAGGCGTCGGTCCGCTCAAACCACGTACGGCTCGGTGGTGACGAAGGAACAATGGTGAACATGCCGTGCTCAGATCCTCTCGCCACAGCGACCGGGGGACTGGTGGTGGCAGTGATCGCTGCGCCGCTGGCCGGATGGATGACCTCCACTCCGACGGGCCACACCTGGGCCGAGGTGGTCGACGCCACGATGAGGGACCGGCCGGGGGTGTGGAGCGTGCTTCGCGGGGGGTTGGCGTACGTGCTGATCCCGACCCTGTTCGTATTGCTGGCGGTCTTGTTGATCCTCGCGTATCGCTACCGGGGTAAAAGGGCAGCATTGGTCCTCGGCGCCGTGGCCCTGTTGTCTAACCTGACAGTGCAGTTCGTCAAGCTGGCGCCGCTCGGGATCGAGCAGGGCGCGGCAGCTTTGGACCCGCTGAGTGGACAGGTCGGGGTGGCGGCCGGCGTGTGCCTCGGCTGGCTCGCGGTCGCGCCCAACGGGGGGCGGGCTCGTTCGGCTGCCGTCGCTGCCGCGGTCATGATGGCCGTGACGTTGGGGGTCGTGCTGTCCGGCTGGCACTCACCATTCCAGGTCGTCTGCCCCCTCTTGATCGCCACCGGCTGGGCGACCGCCGGGGCGTCGGTCATGTCCGGCCAGGTGCGTCCTGACGGGCGCGGTTTATATCTTCCATGGGCCACCGACGTCCGGCTCAGCGTCGGCGCGCTCCTGGCGGGCTTGCTGGTTACGGTCGGAGCGTCCGTAGCCCTGTTCATGTTCCGGGAAGCAACCCTGCTTAGTGGGATCGTTCCCGTCACCCTCGCGGCGTCCTGGATCGCGGGGTGGTGCGCCGCAGCGGTGGGTTGCGTTGCGCTCGCGTCGGGTCAGTCGTCGAAGTCGAGCGTCAGGCCACTCCGGACAGTGTCCAGGGCCGCTCGCCGCCCGTCATAAACTTTAGGAAGCCACTCGTCTTCAGCGCGAAGAACGAGGGTCCAGCGCTGTGCCTCCGCGTTCCTTCCACCTGGAGACCCCGCGGGCAGCAGCAGACAACGAACGGTTGGCCTCATCAGCGTGACGACGGAAATTGCAAGCCAGACTCGTCCGGGACCAGCCAGCAATGAGTCATCTAACGGCTCGCACGGCTCCGCTGTGTCCCCATTGCTCAGGGCGCTCAGCGCCACTCGACCCCGGCCCCCGATCATGGGGTCCGTGCTCGAGGCCGCCCAGAACCGGCTGCCGTCCGTCGACGTGTCGGCCAGCCCTGGCTCGCGCCCGTTCGTGCTCGCGGCGCTAGCCGGCCGGATGCCAGCCGCCCCGCCTCAGCTGGTGGTTACCGCAACCACCCGTGAGGCGGATGACCTGGCCGAAGCCCTGCGCAGCCTGCTGCCGGCCGACTCCGTAGCGACCTTCCCGAGCTGGGAGACCCTGCCCCACGAGCGGCTCAGCCCCCGCAGCGACACGGTGGGCCGCCGGCTGGCTGTGCTGCGGCGGCTGACCCACCCGGAGCCCGACGACCCGGCGTACGGGCCCCTCTCCGTCGTCGTCGCCCCGGTGCGGGCGGTCCTGCAGCCGGTCGCCCGCGGGCTCGGCGACCTCGCCCCCGTGGCCCTGCGCGCCGGGGACGAGCGCCCACTCGAGGACGTCGTCGACGCGCTCGCCGCAGCCGCCTACATGCGCACCGACCTCGTCGAGCGGCGGGGCGAGTTCGCCGTGCGCGGCGGCATCCTCGACGTCTTCCCGCCCACCGAGGAGCACCCGGTGCGGGTGGAGTTCTGGGGTGACACGGTCGAGGAGGTCCGCTGGTTCAAGGTCGCCGACCAACGCAGCCTCGAGCTGGCCGAGCACGGGCTGTGGGCGCCGCCCTGCCGCGAGCTGCTGCTCACGGACGCGGTCCGCGAGCGGGCCCGCGAGCTGGCTGCGGAGGTGCCCGGCATCGCCGACATGCTGACCAAGCTGGCCGAGGGTATCGCGGTCGAGGGCATGGAGTCGCTGGCCCCGGTCCTGTTGCAGGACACCGGTATGCAGTCGGTCCTCGACGTGCTGCCGCCTCGGAGCCTCGTGTTCCTCGTCGACCCCGAGCGGATCCGGACACGGGCCCACGACCTCGTCGCGACGAGCGCCGAGTTCCTCGAGGCGAGCTGGGTCGGGGCGGCCGCCGGCAGCGTCGTCCCCGTCGACCTGCAGGGGCTGCTCGGCACCGCCTCCTTCTGGACGCTGGGGCAGCTGCGCGAGCACGCCCGGTCGGTCGACCTGCCCTGGTGGACCTTCACGTCGTTCGCCAGCGACGAGGAGCTCGCGGAGTTCGCCGACGACGGCGACGACGACGACGACGACGACGAGGGTGCCGAGCGCATCAACCTCGACACCACCGATGTCGAGCCGTTCCGGGGTGACACCGAGGCGGCGGTCGGCCAGCTGCGCACGTGGGTCGCCGACGGCTGGCGGGTCGTCGTCGTCACCGACGGCGCCGGCCTGGCCCGGCGGGTCCACGAGGTGCTCGGTGAGCACGACGTCGCGTCGTCCCTCGACCCCCTGACCGACGACATCACCCCCGGTCTCGTGCATGTCACCACCGGGTCGCTGGGTCGCGGGTTCATCGACGCCGCACAGCGGTTCGCCCTCGTGACCGAGACCGACCTCACCGGGCAGCCGGGATCGACGGGCACCAAGGAGATGCGCCGGATGCCGTCGCGGCGGCGCAACCAGGTCGACCCCCTCCAGCTGCGCCCCGGCGACTACGTCGTCCACGAGCAGCACGGGGTGGGCCGGTTCGTCGAGATGATGCAGCGCACGATTCAGGGCGCCACCCGCGAGTACCTCGTCATCGAGTACGCTTCGTCGAAGCGGGGGCAGCCAGCCGACCGCTTGTTCGTGCCCACCGACCAGCTCGACCAGATCACCAAGTACGTCGGCGGGGAGGCACCCTCACTCAACAAGCTCGGGGGCTCCGACTGGCACAAGACCAAGGCGCGAGCCCGGCGCTACGTCAAGCAGATCGCGGCCGACCTCATCCGCCTCTACAGCGCCCGGATGGCCACCGTGGGCCACGCGTTCGGGGCCGACACCCCCTGGCAGCGCGAGCTCGAGGACGCGTTCACCTACGTCGAGACCCCCGACCAGCTCTCGTCGATCGACGAGGTCAAGGCCGACATGGAGAAGGAGGTCCCCATGGACCGCCTCATCTGTGGCGACGTCGGCTACGGCAAGACCGAGATCGCGGTGCGCGCGGCGTTCAAGGCCATCCAGGACGGCAAGCAGGTGGCGGTGCTGGTGCCGACCACGCTGCTCGTCACCCAGCACTTCAACACCTTCACCGAGCGGTATGCGCCGTTCCCGGTGACGGTGCGGTCGCTCAGCCGGTTCCAGACCGACAAGGAGGCCAAGGAGGTGCTGGCTGGTCTGGCCGAGGGCAGCATCGACCTCGTCATCGGTACGCACCGGCTGCTCAGCGCGGAGGTGCGCTTCAAGGATCTGGGGCTCGTCGTCGTCGACGAGGAGCAGCGCTTCGGTGTGGAGCACAAAGAGCAGCTCAAGACCATGCGCACGGCGGTCGACGTGCTGGCCATGTCGGCCACCCCCATCCCGCGCACCTTGGAGATGGCCGTTACCGGCATCCGTGAGATGTCTACTCTCGCAACGCCGCCCGAGGAGCGACACCCCGTGCTCACCTACGTTGGCGGTTACGAGGAGAAGCAGATCACCGCCGCCCTCCGCCGCGAGCTGCTGCGCGAGGGGCAGGTCTTCTTCGTCCACAACAAGGTCAGCTCGATCGAGAAGGCGGCGGCCCGGTTGCGTGAGCTGGTCCCCGAGGCCCGCATCGCCACGGCGCATGGCCAGATGGGCGAGCACAAGCTCGAGCAGGTCGTCCTGGACTTCTGGGAGAAGCGGTTCGACGTGCTCGTCTGCACGACGATCGTCGAGACCGGGCTCGACATCTCCAACGCCAACACCCTCATCGTCGAGCGCGCCGACATGCTCGGCCTGAGCCAGCTCCACCAGCTGCGCGGCCGGGTGGGCCGAGCGCGCGAGCGCGCCTACGCGTACTTCATGTACCCGCCCGAGAAGCCGCTCACCGAGACCGCACACGACCGGCTCATGACGATCGCCAGCCACACCGACCTCGGGGCAGGCATGCAGGTGGCCATGAAGGACCTCGAGATCCGCGGCGCCGGCAACCTCCTCGGTGGGGAGCAGTCCGGCCACATCGAGGGTGTCGGCTTCGACCTCTACGTCCGGCTGGTGGGCGAGGCGGTCGCCGACTTCAAGGGCGACAACTCGGCCGCGCAGTTCGCGGAGATCAAGATCGAGCTCCCCGTCGACGCCCACCTGCCGCACGAGTACATCCCCGGCGAGCGGCTCCGCCTCGAGGCGTACAAGAAGCTCGCGGCCGTGGTCGACGAGGCGGCTGTCGTCGAGATCGAGGCCGAGCTGCGCGACCGCTACGGCGCCCCGCCGGAGCCGGTGCTCAACCTGTTCGAGGTGGCCCGGCTGCGCACCGTGGCGCGGGCGGCGGGCGTCGCCGACGTCGCCCTGCAGGGCGCCACCGTGCGCTTCGGCCCGGTCGCGCTGCGCGAGAGCCAGCAGCTGCGGTTGGTGCGTCTCTACCCCGGCACCATCGTCAAGGAGGCGGCCGGCACCATCCTCGTGCCGAAGCCGATGACCGCCCGGGTGGCCGGCCAGCCCCTGCGCGACGAGGCCGTCCTGCGGTGGGCGACCGACCTCATCCGGGCCGTCCTCCTGGACGGGGTCGGCGACGCCGCCCGGGTCGCGGCGTCGGCGGCCGCCCGCTAGGGCAGAATGGGCGCGCTCGTTGCCCTCGAGGTCCCCGCACTGGGGTCTGCGGAAAGGGTCTCCGGAAAGGACAGAGGTATGCCGGTGCGTCCGAACCCGTCGACGCCAGGGTCGCGCCCGACGACCGGGCCAGGCACGGCGCCCCTGACCCTGCGGGTCCCCAGCCGGGTGGGTGTGATCGCGGCGGTGCTGCTGGCGGTGGCCGTCGCCCTCACCGGCTGCACCGCGGTCGCGAAGGCGCGGTCGGCGGCCTTCGTCAACGGCCAGGCCATCAGCGACGCCGAGGTCGCCCAGGTGACCAAGCAGTACAACGAGACGCTGTCGACGTCGGCCCAGGACCGGCTGCAGGAGCCGCAGACGCTGGGCTTGCTCATCCTCGCGCCGTTCGTCATCAACCAGGCCAAGGCGTCCGGCAGCTGGGTGCCGGACCAGCGCTACAACGCTGCGCTGGCCAAGGTCCCCAGCGCGTCCGACGGCACGAAGAACCTCATCGCGGTCTCGATCGCGCTGCAGCCCGGCATCCTCAGCGACCAGGACATCACAGCAATCGTCGATGCACTGAAGAAGGCCAACGTGCAGCTCGACCCGCGCTACGGCACCTTCGACCCCTCCACCGGCGGGTTCCACGCGCCGGTCGACAACTGGATCCGGTCGACCGCGACGGCGACCACGGCTCCCTCCGGAGCGCCGCCGGCCACCCAGGCGCCCTCGGCCCCGGCGACCACCCGCCCATGACGGACGGGCCGGTATGACCGGCCGGCTCACCCTGCTGCTGAGCAGCCCCCGAGTCGTGCCCGGCGTGCTGACCCGTGAGGCGTGGCAGGCGCTCGACGGCGCTGACGCGGTGCTCGGGCGGAGCGACGAGCCGCAGGTCCTCGCCGTCGCCGATGCCGGGCTGGCGGTCGCGCCGCCGGAGCACGACGACCCGCCCGCGCTGGGTCGCGAGCTCGTCGCCAAGGCGGTCGCGGGTGACGACGTCGTGTGGGTGGTCTCGTCCGACGGGGACCCCGGCCTGACCGACGCGGTGGCCATGGAGGTGTCTCGGCTCGCCGACGCCCCTGAGGTCGAGGTTGTCCTTGGCTCCCACGACGCACCCGGGTCCCGTCTGCTCGACCTCGTCGCCGTCATGGACCGGCTCCGCTCGCCCGGTGGGTGCCCCTGGGACCGTGAGCAGACGCATACCAGCCTGGTGCCCTTCCTCATCGAGGAGGCGCACGAGGCGGCCGAGGCCCTGGAGGTGGGGGAGCGCGACCACGTCGTCGAGGAGCTCGGCGACGTGCTCCTCCAGGTGATGTTCCACGCCCGCGTGGGCGAGGAGGACCCCACCGACCCGTTCGACATCGACGACGTCGCGGCCGGCATCGTCACCAAGCTGGTCCGCCGTCACCCGCACGTGTTCGCTGACGGTGACGCGACGACGCCCGCGCAGGTCGAGAGCAGCTGGGAGTCGATCAAGGCGGCGGAACGCGCCGGCACGGCCGCCGAGGGCTCCGGCCCGCTGCACGGCATTCCCACCGGTATGCCCGTGCTCGCCCGGGCGACCAAGGTCGTCTCGCGGGTGCGCCGGGCCGGGCGCGAGGACCTGCTCGTCGAGGTGAGCGCAGGGGACGACCCCGGCGCCCGGCTCCTCGCGCTGGTGACCGAGCTGACCGCCGCGGGCATCGACCCCGACACCGCGCTGCGGGGGGCGCTGCGTGGTCTCGTCGAGCGGGTCGGTCCGCCGTCCGAACCGGCCTGACGACTACGCTGACGACCAAGGTCCGCCCCAGGAGCGACGCTCGTCGCCGCCCGGAACCCACCGTCAGATTGGAGCCCATCGTGGCCAGCATCGAGGCCGTCGGAGCCCGCGAGATCCTCGACTCGCGAGGTAACCCCACCGTCGAGGTGGAGGTCGCGCTCGACGACGGCACCATCGCTCGGGCGGCCGTGCCGTCCGGTGCCTCCACCGGGGCGTTCGAGGCCTCGGAGCGCCGCGACGGTGACGACGCCCGCTACCTCGGCAAGGGGGTCACCGGTGCGGTCGACGCCGTGCTCGACGACATCCACCCCCGGCTGATCGGGTTCGACGCGAGCGAGCAGCGGCTCGTCGACGCGGAGATGATCCGGCTCGACGCGTCCAAGAACAAGGAGAACCTCGGCGCCAACGCCATCCTGGGCGTCTCGCTCGCCGTGGCCCGCGCGGCCGCCGACTCCGCCGGTCTGCCGTTGTTCCGCTACGTCGGCGGGCCCAACGCGCACGTCCTCCCGGTGCCGATGATGAACATCATCAACGGCGGGTCGCACGCCGACTCCAACGTCGACATCCAGGAGTTCATGATCGCTCCGATCGGTGCGCCCTCGTTCAGCGAGGCGCTGCGCTGGGGCGCGGAGGTCTACCACGCGCTGAAGTCAGTTCTCAAGGGTCGCGGCCTGGCCACGGGCCTCGGCGACGAGGGTGGCTTCGCGCCCGACCTCGAGTCCAACCGCGCCGCGCTCGACCTGATCCTCGAGGCGATCGAGAAGGCCGGTTACACGGCGGGCACCGACATCGCGCTCGCCCTCGACGTCGCGGCGTCGGAGTTCCACGGCGACGACGGCTACGCGTTCGAGGGCGCGACCAAGACGTCGGAGGAGATGATCGGCTACTACGAGCAGCTGCTCGACGACTACCCGCTGGTCTCCATCGAGGACCCGCTCGACGAGGAGGACTGGGACGGCTGGAAGGCCATGACCGACCGGCTCGGCTCCCGGGTGCAGATCGTCGGCGACGACCTGTTCGTCACCAATCCCGAGCGGCTCCAGCGGGGCATCTCCAGCGGCACCGCCAACGCGCTGCTGGTCAAGGTCAACCAGATCGGCTCGCTCACCGAGACGCTCGACGCCGTCTCCCTGGCCCAGCGCAGCGGCTACCGCTGTATGATGAGCCACCGGTCGGGCGAGACCGAGGACACGACGATCGCCGACCTCGCGGTGGCGACGAACTGTGGACAGATCAAGAGCGGTGCGCCGGCCCGGTCCGAGCGGGTGGCGAAGTACAACCAGCTGCTACGCATCGAGGAGGAGCTGGACGACGCCGCGGTCTACGCCGGTGTCGGCGCGTTCCCGCGGTTCACGCCCCAGGACCACTCCACTGCTGACCGCTCCGCCGCAGCCGCGGACGACGACGCCTGAGGGCTCGCGACCGGTCACCGACGATCGACCAACGACGACTGACGACTGGAGGTGCAGCCGGAATGACCGGACCGTCGAGGACCAGCGGCAGCGGGCGTGCCCCGGGTCGCGCGTCCCCCCGGCCGACGGCCGGCGGCGCCGGACGCCCTTCGTCGGCCAGCGGTCACTCGTCGGCCACCGCGGGAGCCCCCCGGACCGGGGTGGGGGCGCGTCCCGCTCCGGGGTCCCGGCCTCGCGCGGGCGGCCCCACGCGGTCCGCATCCGGGCGCATACCGGCATCTCGACCGGCACCCGCCTCCCGGGGGCGGACCGCCGCCGGCCCACCGGAACGTACGTCGAAGGCCTGGGTCCGAGGGGCGGTTCTGGTGACCATCCTCGTCGTCCTGGCCGTCACCCTCGCACCGACCGCGCGCTCCCTGCTCCGCCAGCGCGGAGATCTGGCCGCGTTGCAGGAGAAGGTGGTTCAGCAGCAGCAGAGCGTCACCGACCTCCAGCGGGAGCAGGCGCGCTGGGCCGACCCGGCATACGTCGAACAGCAGGCCCGGGAGCGGCTGAAGTTCGTCAAGGTCGGTGACCGCTCCTACAGTGTCATCGACCCGGCCACCGAGCTGCCGAAGCCGCCGGCCTCCGCCGTCGTCGCGGCGCCGAAGGCCGACGCCAACGCACCGTGGTACGGCCAGGTCTGGCAGTCGATGCGGCTCGCCGACCAGCCCAGCGCCGGCATGGCCCCCGTCCCCGACAAGTGACCGGGATCAGCGAGACCGATCTGGCGGCCACGTCGCGACAGCGAGGTCGGGCCATGCGCGGTGTCGTCGAGGTGGCTCATCGGTGTCCGTGCGGCGAGCCCGACGTCGTGCGCACCGCCCCCCGACTCCCGGACGGCACGCCCTTCCCGACCACCTACTACGCCACCTGCCCGCGGCTGACCGGGCAGGTCAGCACGTTGGAGACGCAGGGGGTCATGCGCGGCATGGAATCACGGCTCCGGGCTGATCCCGTTCTGGCGGAAAGGTATCGGCTGGCACACGAGGACTACCTCGCTCGACGGGACGAGCTCGGCGACGTGGCGGAGGTCGCCGGCATCTCCGCCGGCGGGATGCCCGACCGGGTCAAGTGCCTGCACGTCCTCGTCGCACACTCACTCGCGCGGGGGCCCGGTGTGAACCCACTGGGTGACGAGGCCCTGGGGCTGCTCCCTGACTGGTGGACGCCCACGAGCTGCGCGGCGGCGGTCGACAATGACTGACCTCGTGCGGGTCGGGGCCATCGACTGCGGTACCAACTCGATCCGCCTGCTGGTGGCCGACATCGACCGGGCCACCGGCGCTCTGACCGACGTGCTGCGCCGGATGGAGGTGGTCCGGCTCGGCTACGGCGTGGACCGGACCGGCCGCATCGACCCCGAGGCGATGACCCGCACCCTGGGCATGGCCCGCGAGTATGCCGCTCAGTGCTCGGCGTTCGACGTCAGCGCGGTGAGGTTCGTGGCGACGTCGGCCTCCCGGGATGCCGCGAACGCGGCGGACTTCGTTGCGGGAGTGCGGGATGCCTTCGCCGCCTTCGGTACGGCGCCCGAGGTCGTCTCGGGCCGCGAGGAGGCACTGCTGTCCTTCCGTGGGGCGACCGGAGACGTCCGGGCGGCCGGGATCGACGGCCCCTACCTCGTCGTCGACCTCGGTGGCGGCTCGACGGAGCTCGTTCGGGGCACCGGGTCGGTCGAGGCCGCTCGGTCGGTCGACATCGGCTGTGTGCGAATGACGGAACGTCACCTGCACTCCGACCCGCCGAGCACGGCCGAGATCGAGGGTGCGACGGCCGACATCGAGGCCGCGGTCGCGTCGGCGCTGGACGAGGTCTCCGCCTCGGGTATCCGCACGCTGGTGGGATTGGCCGGGAGCGTCACCACCGTGACCGCGCAGGCCTGGTCGCTGCCGACCTACGACGCGCGCCGGATCCATCTCGCGGTGACGCCGGTCGTCCGGATGCGCGCCGCGGCACGGGAGCTGCTCGGGATGACCCGGGCGCGGCGGTCCCTCCTGCCGTTCATGCACCCCGGACGCGTCGATGTCATCGGCGCGGGTGCGCTCATCTGGGACGTCGTCATCCGCGAGGTGGCAGCCGCCTCAGGCTTGGGCGACGAGCTCACCGTGGTGTCGAGCGAACACGACATCCTCGACGGCATCGCGCTCGGTCTCGCCTGAGCCGGCCGCTCCGGTCTGGGTCGCGTCTGGTCGGCCGGCGACGTCAGCTGACGATGCCGTACCGCGCGTTCCAGCGCTGGGCGCCCTGGTAGCCGTCGACCATTCCCCACACCCAGAAGGCGAAGACACCGAGGAACCCGATGAGGATCAGGGTGAGGAACCAACTGACGACGTAGCCGATGAGGATGAGGACGCCCTTGCTGACCTCCCCGTTGATCATCGACCCCAGCCCAGGCACGAAGAACGCGGCCAGCAGCGACAGCCCGGGGCTCTTCGCTGCGACCGCCATCGGCGGATAGCCGTAGCCGGCCCTGTTCGGCGCGACCACGGTGCGGTCCTGCGGTGCGGCGTACAACTGAGGCGGCGATGGTGGTCCGGGCGCCGGGCGCACTCCTGAGTTGGGCGCCGTGTGCTGGGTCCACCGCTGCCCGTCCCAGTACCTCAGGCCACTGTCGTGCGGGTACCACCCAGACGGTGGTGCAGGTGCTCCGCTCAAGAGATCCACCCCATGTTCGTCGGCTGCGGTTCGTTGGAAACAGCCTACGGTCACCAGGTCGGGAGATCGATGGGGTCGAGGTTTTCTCGCCGTATTTGCTGCGTCCGCAGGCGGCCCCAGGTCGGCTGCAGGACGGACCACCCGGTGTGCTCTGATCGATGGGTGGACATCTGGGAGCGGGAGCACAGGTTAGCTTGGACGACCGTCGGGTGGGGCGCGCTCAGTGGGGTTGTCGGCCTGGCCGCGGCGGTCCGGTGGCGGGACCCCTGGCGTCGGGCGCTCGGTCTGCAGACCGCGGGTTGGGGCGCGGTCGACATCGGCATCGCCGTCGTGGGCCTGCGCCTGCAGCAGCGGCGTATGCGCGCGCTCACCGACGCATACGCCGATGCCGCTCACGAAGCCGAGCGGGTGAAGCTGCGCCGCATCCTGCTCGTCAACGCCGCCGCGGACGTGGGCTACGTGGTCCTCGGGGCCGTGCTGGCCCGCGACTCTCGGCCCCGGGTCGCCGGTTCCGGCGTTGCCATCGTCATCCAGAGCGCGTTCCTGCTCGCGCACGACAGCGTCCATGCCGTCGGCGCGCAGCCGGGTGCGGCTAGCGTGCGGAAGACGTAGCGGACGCCTACCGTCCGGGTCCGTCACTACGCTGCCGGTCATGGCCATCGCTCGATTCCCCAGCCTTGTCGTCGACTGTCCCGACCCCGTGGCCCTGGCCACCTTCTACGGCGCCCTGCTCGACTGGCCGGTCACGACCTGGGAGGGCGGCGCGCGGATCCGGGCCGAATACGGCGACAGCATCGGGTTCCACCCCGTCGACGCCTATGCGCCGCCGCAGTGGCCGGGTCAGGACCGGCCTCAGCAGATGCACATCGACGTGATGGTGGACGACCTGGACACTGCGGAGGCGGCCGCCCTGGAGCTCGGAGCGACCACGCACGAGCACCAGCCGGGCACGACCTTCCGCGTCCTCCTCGACCCGGCCGGTCACCCGTTCTGCCTCTGCGTCGACGCCCCCAGCTCGACGGACGCCGACGGCACGGCTGGGACGTCGTAGCCCCTCCGCGGTCGCAAGCGTTCGCCGCTTTCCCGCAGGCCCACCGCGGGGTCTTCAGTCACGGTGATGGGGTCGACCGGCCGGCTGATGCGCTCAGCCGGTTCGTCCGGGTATGCGGGTCATAGGGCTGGGCGTCGGGCATCTCGTCGAGTTCGCCTAGGGATAAATGGGACTGGCTTCGGTCGCGTGTCGGTGGTGGCGTCTAGCGTTGTCGGTATGGACGTTCGGACGTGGGGGTGTGGCGAGGAGCTGGTCGCTGCCTTGTCCGGGGTCACGGGTGTGTTGGAGGACCTGCCGGTGACGGTGTGCCGGTTGGGTAGCGGGGAGCTGGAGCAGGTGTTGGCGGTGGTGGACCGGTTGGCGGCGGTGGCGGCGGCGGCCCGGTTCACGCTGGTGTCGGAGGCGGACCAGCGCGGTGATATCCGGTGTTCGGCGTCGGGGACGGTCCGCCAGTGGGTCACCGACCGGTGCCCGAGCCTGGAGGCCCGGGACGCAGGGGTGCTGGTGAAGGCGGTGACCCGGTTGAACACCCCCGCCCTGGAACCGGCCCGGGCGGCGGTCGCCGGTGGCCGGTTGTCGGTGCCGGCGGGGCTCGTGGTGGCGGCCGAGCTGGCGGACCTGAAGCCGCTGCTGCAGCCGGGTACCGACGGGTCGGTGCTGACCGGGCTGGTCGAGGTGGGTGCCCGGTTCGGGGGTGACGGGGTCCG
>JAABUY010003654.1_pt1 | contig 16729 bp, 16 predicted proteins | sample 5560271 | NCBI WGS metagenome assembly JAABUY01 (sample SAMN10711886, study PRJNA513374) | rock metagenome | isolation source: Antarctica rocks | place: Antarctica: Victoria Land, University Valley
CAGGCTGTAGCCGTAATCCTGCCCAGCTTGGCTGTAGGTGGCGACCCCGCCGGCGTCGTTGTCGCCGACCATCACGATCAAGCCCGGCCCCAGGATCGCGACCAGGGTGAGCAGCCGTGTTTTCAAGGTCCGTCGTTCCCCGACATCCCCGACGCGGATCCTCCCGAACGCCCCCTCGATGTCCCCGGTGTGGGCTGAGTCCAACACCGCCGACGGCGGGACCGGCGCGGTGGGCACAGGCACGGGGGCGGGGGCAGGGGCGGTGCTGCCGGACGGCGGCGTCGAGGCCGGCCGTGCCCCCGGTGGCATCGACAGCGCGGACGGCAGGGACAGCGCGGACGGCAGGGACGGCAGGGACGGTGCCGGCTCGGGTGCTTCTCGATGCGGTGCCGCGTCCGCTTCACCACGGGCAGGTGCAGCGCCCACGGGCAGAGTGGGCGGGATGGCCGCGGGCACGACCTTCCGGACGGCATCGTTGACAGCACCTTCGGTGGGTGTGGGCTCAGTCATCGTCGCCGCCCGCGCGAGGTCCGCCGGCGGGTCCGCCGGTCATGTCGATGTCGGCGGCGGTGGTGGTCGTCCCCGTCGCAGCCGGGTCGTCCGCCCCGGGTGGTCGGGGCGCGGGTTCGCGGCGCCGCCAGTCCTCCGGGATGGTCGCTTCTAGAACGTCGTCGACGGTGACCACCCCGAGGATTCGGTTGTCGGTGTCGACGACGGGGATGGTGATGAGGTTGTAGTCGGCCATGAGCAGCGCCACGTCGACCATGTCCGCGCCGGAGTTGATCCGGACCGGGTCGACGTCCAGTAGGTCGGTGAGGTCGGCGGCGGGGTCGGCCTGCACCAGTCGCAGCACGGCGGCGACCCCGAGAAGAACGCCCCCGGGGTCGACGGCGTGGACGCTGCTCAACGCCTCCGGCTGCAGAGTCCGCGCGGCGGCGACCAGGGCGACGACCTGTCCGACGGTGATGTCGGGCGGGCAGGTCAAGACGTCGGTGCTCATCAGACCACCGGCGCTGCCGGGGTGGAACCCGAGCAGGGTCAACACCTTGGCCCGCTGCCCTGGGGTAAGGAGGTCCAGGATGGGCTGCCGGCGGTTCTGTCGGAGGTCGTTGATCGCGTCCGCGGCATCGTCGGCGCGCATCCGTCCGAGCAGCTGCGCCACCTCCGGATCGGTCATATCTCCGAGGAGCCGGCTGGCGAGGTCCGGGTCGAGTTCTTCGAAGACGTCGGCTTCGAGCTCGGGGTCGGCGTGGACCTGGTCGAGGATCTCGGCGTCCTCCCCGTGGTGGGCATCCTCGATGAGATCCGCGATCTGCGCCGGCTTCAACCGCCCGAGACGGGCGGAGGAGCCGCGGGCCCCGGCGCTCGCGGTGTGCCCGATCAGCGGCTCGAAGGCCTTCCAGTCCCGGCTGGCGTGCCCGGCCCGCTGCTTGACCAGCCCGAACCAGCGGGCGGGCCGGCGGGTGTCGAACCGGGCCAACACCCACCGGGTGCCGTCGGCTTGCAGTTCGACGTCGTAGGCGCGGACCAGCTCGGCGTCGGCGACGTCGATGAGGCGATGGCCCAGGATGTCCTCGCGGAGCAGGACCTCACCGTCGCGGCGTTCGAAGCTGCGCAGGTCGACCTTGTCCCGGCCCAGCACGATCTGGTCCTCGGAGAACTCGGTGACCCGCTTGATCGACAGATACACCCGGCGGCCGCCGACCCCCCCGACCAGGCCGCTCACCAAGGGGTAGTCGGTGCCGCGGAGGGTGACGATGACATCGTCCACGCGACCCACCTCGTCCCCGGAACGGGTCAACACCGGGTGACCCAGTAGCGCGGACAGGTGCAGCACCCGTCCGCCGCCGACCGCGGCGGGGGAACGCTGATTCGGAGATTCGAACGCGGTCAACGCAACACCTGCTTCGGGAAAAGATGGACCGCCAAGCGGACACGGTCTGGTCGGGGAGGGTGAGAGGGGGGCGGGCAACCGACCGAAGCGGGACCGTCAGCACAGAGGACGTGAGCGCGGCCACAGGATCCATCGAGTAGCTCTCGGCACACCCTCGTATGGTCGAGCGCCCGCGAGAGCGCACCAGCGCGCCTCAGGAGGCGTGGCGGTGCGCGCGGTCAGGGGGTGGCTCCGACCTGATCAGTGGCGCGGTGATCTTTGGGCCACCGGGGTCAGCGGCTCGGGCAGGAGTGGCGGTCGGGTTCGCCGCGACTTCGACCAGGACTCATCCAGGCCACCTCCGCCACCGATCGAGCGACCTCAGCCGCTTCTATGGCCAGCGTCCCCGGACGAGAGAGACCAACGCCGCCGCCGCTCCTCACTGGAGTGAACTGCCGTGGCGTCTCACCCTGCTACCGGATCCTCCAACTGTCAACTGCTTGCGCAAGTGAGGTGAGGGTAAGAACACTGGCGTATGGCCCGGTCACCGTCACCGTCGCCGTCACCGTCACCTGCGCTCCGCCGAGCCCAGCCCGCGGACTTCTCTGAAGCCGCCGACACCTTCGCACTCCTCGCTTCCCCGACCCGAGTGTGGCTGCTGTGGCTGCTCGCTCAAGGCGACCACGACGTCACCAGCCTCGCGGAGGCCGTCGGCGCCACCGTGCCGACCGTGAGCCAGCACCTGGCCAAGCTCCGCCTCGCCGACCTTGTCACCGCCCGACCCGACGGGCGCCGACAGGTCTACCGGGTTGACGATCTGCAAGTCATCGCCCTGGTCACCCAGGCAGTGGACCACCACAGCGACCTGCGCCGCCGCACCGCCCAACAGGAAGCCGCGCCGAGGTGACCTCCGCCGACCACGCGGGAGCGCAGCCGTGCGACGCGCCCGGGCGAACAGTGCACACCGTCCCGGTACAGCTGACCTAGTCGGACGCCCAACCCGAACAGAAACGGCGAGAAGTCCGACGACGACGACGCGGACCCCGCGGGGCGGCCCCCGGAGCCTGCAAAGCACAGCCGGCCGCGAGGCGGAGCGGGGTCGGGGCGGGTGTCGTCAGCCGCGCGGGTTGGCCAGGTCGCCTCGGTGACACACCGGCGGCCCGGCAGCCGCGTCGGAGCGCCCACGGGACAACCCCGGCCGCAGCGCGACGGCCTCGGCAGGTGCGGCAACTGCGCTACCGACAGCTGCCGCGCCGAGCGGGCGCTGCGACGAGACGAGCGCGGCGGAGTCGACGTTGACGTGGAGCGGCGCAGGGTCGTGCAGCTCGAGCAGCGGACCGCTCTTGGCGACGAAGCGTCGACGTGCGCTGATGCGGCGAGGGAGGTCAGAAATCTTCCTGGAATAGGGCGCAGGTATTCCGGGGTGCTCCGGACGTCCAGCCGCCGCGCCGGGGCAGGTCCAGCCTGTGCGGCGGGGCGGGCGGGAATCGTCCAGGACTGGGTGCAGCGCCGGGTAGTTCGCGTGCAGGACCGCGCTGATCTCCGGCAGGTTCACCGGTGGGGACGGTCGGCGGGAAAGTGGTCGCAGTAAGCGAAGGGCCACCATGCTGCAGGGCCCGACATGTGACCTGCTGGTCGTGGCGAAGACGAGGCTCACCCAGCACTGCCCGGACGACCACTCCGAATTCCCCCACCTTTGCCATCCGGGCCCCGCGGTTACCTCCAGGGCTCCGCGGTCACGGGGCTTACGGTCTGGTGGTGACTGCTGGGGACTCACCGGATCCCGCCGAGGCCCGTTATCGGCAGGCGGTGGCCCTGATCCGGGCCCGCAGCCACGACGATCACGACCGACTGGGCAAGCTGTCGCCGACCCGAGCCGATGACCCCAACCGGCCGCTCCTCGACGCCGTCATCACCGTTGCTGCCGCAATCGCCGGGACCGCATCGGTCAACCTCGATGTTCCCACCGACCAGCTCATCACCTACGCCCGGGACGCCGTCCTGGAGCTTCTCCACCGCGGGGACCAGCCGACCTGACCCGTCGGCGACGCAGCGACGCACCGCGGAGTACGGCGGTAGTGCCGGGGCGTGCGTGTCCTTCTCGGTGGTGCTGGTGTCTGCCTGCTGGTGTCATCCCCGGGGCTGGTCGTCGGTTCCCGTGGTCGGGTGTGGGGACCTCTGGACCCGGAATAATGGGCTCCGATGAGCATCGCCTGCTGCTGCGGTGGCCGACCCGACGCGACCAGCGGGCGCCGTTGTCATCGATAACCGATGACGGTGCGCGGAGGGCCAGTCGACCGCCCACCTCCACGTCGCTGTGCCGGTTACCTGCGATGACGTCCGCGCTGGCCGGGTGTCGTGTCGATCACGTGATCGAGTCTCGCCTACCGTGACCCGCGCACAGTTGGCCGCCGACGGTGGGCCACGGTGCCCGCACCGTCGAGGTTCGGGTCGCCGGACCAGTGGCCGGTGATGTATCCCACTCAGCAGCGAGGAGCAGACAGCCATGCCCGACGACCGGCCGGTGACCGGACCCCAGCTGGGGTCGCCGCGGGGGAGGGGGGGTGGCCGTCGGGTCCGGGGGCCCGGTCGTGGCCCGGTGGGACCGGCGCGGCTGGTCGTCCGCCGCCTGGTTGCGGTTGCGCTGCTGGTGGTGGTCGCGCTGGTCGTCTACGTCGGCTGGCAGTACACGAACCTGTCCACGGGGCTGGTGCGGTCCAGCGTCCTCAGCGGGTCCACCGCGCCACCCGGGGCGGAAAACATCTTGCTGATGGGCTTGGACAGCCGGCTGGACGAGAACGGGAACCCGCTGCCCGCCGCGGTGTACCGGGCGCTACACACCGGCGGCGCGGCCATCGGTGGGGAGAACGCCAACGTCCTGATCGTGTTGCACATCCCCGCCGACGGTGCCCGGGCCACCGCGATCTCGATCCCCCGCGATGACTACGTCCATCTGGCGGGCTGCCCCGACGGGAAATGCATGGGCAAGATCAAACAGGCGTACGGGTTGGCTCTCGACCAGGAGTCCAGGGTCCTGGTCCACGAACACAACGCTCCGACCGGGGTGCGCCGGGAGCAGACTCTGCGCGACGCCGGCCGACGAGCGGAGATCCAGACCGTCGAGGCGTTCCTCGGCGGAGTACCGATCACCCACTTCGTCGAGGTCACCATGGTCGCGTTCTTCCAGCTCGCGCAGGTCGTGCAACCCATCACGGTGTGTGTGGCCGAGAACAGCCAGGACAGCTACTCCGGGGCGGACTTCCACCGCGGCCGCCAGCAGCTCGACGCCGCCCAGGCGTTGGCGTTTGTCCGCCAACGCCGCGACACCACTGGCTCCGGGCTGAACTTTACCGACCTCGACCGCGAACGCCGCCAGCAGGCGTTCATCGTTTCCCTGGCCTCCCAGTTCAGGCAGGCGGGGACCTTCACCAACCCGGTCACGCTGTCCCGGCTGATCGGCGTTGTCACAAAGAACACCGCCGTGGACACCGGCCTCAACCTCCTGTCCTTTACCCGGCAGGCTCAGTCCCTGGCGGGAGGACACATCACCTACTACACCCTTCCGATCGACCACTTCGGGACCGACCCCCTCGGGGAGGACGTCAACATCGTGAACGTCCCCTTCATCCGCGCCACCGTCCACCACCTGCTCACCGACGCCACCACCGGCCACCCCAGCCCCGGCGGAACCCACCGGCCGTCCTCCCCGTCGACGGCCATCCCGGCGGGCACCCCCCGCGTGCCCGCTCCCGCCACCCCGGTCTCCGCCACCGGAACCGGTGTCAACGCCCCCGCCCCGACCGCACTCACCGCGCTGTCCGGCGGTGGGATCCCCTGCGTCAAATAGGGAATCCCGGTCCACGCCCGCACGGGTCTGCCCGGGAGACCAACAGGTCGGCCCGGACGCCGGCGGTGACGGCCGCCGCGTGCGGCAACACCCAGCCGCGCGGTGGACCCGGAGACGACACCCCGGTCGGGTTCACAGCGTCCAGTCCACGGTGTGCTGTGTGGTCGGTGGTGTGCAGGGCACGGCGGGACCGGTAACGCGGTAAGCGGCCGCGGGTGGCGGCGGCGAGCGCGGTGGCCGCAGACGGGTACACCGCGGGAAGGTCACCGTCGGCGCCGCGAAGGGGATCCCCTCGGTGGTGAGCGCGGTGAACGCCGGCCCGGCACTGGGGTCGCCGGTCACGGCATCGGTCACGCGGCCGATGAAATCGGCGTGGCATCGAACTGCTGCTCAGCGGCCGGGTCTGCTTCGCGGTGGTGGAGCCACACCCCCGGTTGGCCCGGAACAACCACCCAACCCGGTCACCGAGCACCAGCTTCACCAACCCGACGCCTCTGAGCTCATGGTGGTCTCCTCCCTCGACCGGTCCGTCCGTCCCACGTCGGCCGACTAGCGTTCGTGGGCGGCTCGAGCCGTCCAAGCTGACCGAGCCGGCCACCGCGGCGGCCAGTGTGCCCCCCGGTCCGCATGGTCAGGATCCCGTGACGGCACTCACCGAAGTTCCACAGTTGATCGTCGAAAGTCCCGCCCCGGGCGCTGTTGAGGGCAGCCCCGAAGGGCTTGGTACGGATGTCCGAACGGGGTGGTGTCAGCAGGTCTGTAAGCCCGGAGGACTGGTCGCCGTGCGGGCAGAGACCGCGGAGCCCGTGCCGGATCCAGGGCTGACGGCAGTCGTGGCACCACCACTGCTGGGCGTAGCAGTGGGTCAGGGGTTGGCTGCGGTGTAGGCGGCGAGTACGGACGCCGGGAGGCGCCCACGGGGGTTCACGGTGACGCCGGTTTCCCGGGCCCAGGCGCGGACTGTTCTGGCAAGCGCCGCGCCGGTGGTGGCAGTCCGCACCGGAGTCGCGCTCGCGCGTACCTGCCGGGTCGAAGGTCGCCGCCGGCGTGGGGGAGCGGTGACCGGGACCGCGGACCGGCTAGTGCGCACCGGACGGGTCGACGGTGTCTCGATGGCGGGAGTGACTCGACCCCGGCGAGGCCTGGACGCCGGAATGGATCGCGCCGCGGGCAGCGCACTGCCCGGGGGGTCATCGAGTTGGATGGTGCCTTCGCCGTCGCTGCCGACGGGCTTGGCCGCCCCTTGCAGGAGTTGGCCAAGGAACTGCGCTCCGTGGGGGGCTCCGGAATTGGTCAGCATGTTGAACAGCGGGACTGCCGCGATGAACAGGGCCAGCGGCGGCTCGAGAAGGCCGAAAGCCACGGCAGCGCCGAGGCCGCCGTAGTAGCCGAGTGTTCGGGGGACGTCAACCTGCAGGGCCCCGAGCTTGATCTGCAAACCATCATCGTGGTCTTCCAAGGGTCTGCCCTCCTCACAGGTTGAGCCATTATTTAGCAGCCTGCGCGTCAATGCCCGGCCGTATAGTCGTGTGATGATCACACTAACAGGCGACCGGTGAGTTCGCATGCATCCGCGATGCGGCCTTGGCTCCCGACTCAGGCCGGCGGCGCCGACGGATCGGTGTCGGCGACGCCACGATCATGCGGGCGCCGCCCATCCCGCGCAGCCGGGTCACCGTCCCGGAGGGGACCCTTGGGCGGCTTCGGATCCGACTGACGTCGGGGGTCCCCGAAGGAGGCATGCGATGGCGACCGCGGCGACGGCCCCGACGAAAGATCCGACGAGGTAGACCCACCAGTCCACCCAGTGATCGCTCACGATTGCGGGGCCGAGGGAGCGGGCCGGGTTCATCTACGCCCCCCTGACCGGTGCGGCCCGTAGCCCGGCGAGAGCGATGTACCCGGCGACAGCTACCGCGGCGTTGCTGCCGAGGTTGCGCGCACCGGATGCGGTGCCGAGGATGACACTGACCAGGCCTGCGGTGAGAACAAGTTCAATGACCACCACACCGGGCGCCGACGCCGGCGCCCGGTGTGGTGGCGCCGAGGTGAGCGATGCTGGAGAAACAGAGCCGAAGGAAGGCGGCGGCCAGGACGCTCCCGGCGACCTGGGCGGTGAGGTACCCGGACACTCGTTTCCACGGAAAGTTCCGCCGGAGGGCGAAACCTAGGGTGACGGCCGGGTTGAGGTGGGCGCCGCTGATGGTTCCCATGAAGTAGATGATGGCCATGACCATGAGCGCGGGTGCGACCATTTGAGCATCGAGCGGGACCTGCCCGTGGCTGTTGGCATCGACGACTGGGCCGCCCGCTGCGACCAGCACAAGCAGGAATGTGCCGAGGGCTTCAGAGAACAGTCGCCGCCACTCCTATCTGAGATCGTCGAAGTCGCGGCTCCACGGGGTGTCCAGTCCCGCCGGCTCGCGGAAGGGAAGACCGTGGCCACCGTCATGAAGTGTCACGGGTAAAGACCCCTGTCCCGGGAATGATCCCTGGCGCGCCCGCAGAGCTGAGTTGAGCGGGAGCGGGCGTCATGGAGTTGCGGCCACCTGGTAGCGCGAGAGCGGGGAGTGCACTCGGGGGGCGGCCGATCTCGGGAAGGTAGGACGCGAAGAACGGTCCTTCACCGCTGCCGAAGGAGCCTCGCGTCCACTGGCGGAGTCTCCTTCTAGCTGGATGTGCCCGGCGGGGGCAGTCAGTCCGGAGCCGACGACGGCCGCGGCCGCGGACGCACAGACCGCGACGGCCCACCCTGTCAATGTAGGACACCCTCTCCCAGGACTTCGCGCAGGACGAGTTCGACAGCTCCCTGGCGAATCTCCTGGCGGTTGACCGAACTGAGGCCGCCGCAGCGTGACACGTCGTCGTTCCAGCGCACCGACGCCCGGGAGTCGGCAACGCCCACACGGGTGACCGGTTGGGACTGCGCCCGGGCGCTCCACCTGTAAAGTTCGGTCGTGCCGAAGGGGTGGTTGACTCGGCCGTGCGACTGATCCGTTGGCCACGCACCCGAACTGCCGCCGCTGGCAACCCAGCGACCTCATCCCTGCGCCATGTCCCGAGCAGGCTGCCGGAGGCAGAAGGTTGACGCCCCAACGCGTTACGCCTCACCCGACCGTCCGCCGGCGCGCCGTACCGGGAAGGATCAGGGCTGTGGTGGGTCCGGGAGTCGACGATGTCCCGGTGTCCCCGCCACCCGACGAGCCGCCCCCAGCGCCTGCCGAACGGGGCGGACCCCCGGGGACAGGGGGAGCCCGGGAGGCGTGGCGGCGACGCACTGCGGGGGAGAGCCGGTGGCCGGCCGCGGTCGCGACCGTGGTCGCGATCGGGTTGCAGGTCGCGCTCCCGGCCGAGCTCAACCTCTCCTCGCGGTACCTGCTCCCCGGGGTCGAAGCGGTGCTGCTCGTGGCGCTGGTCCTCATCAACCCCGGTCGGGTGAGCCGGCGGGAGAGGCCGCTGCGCTGGGTCGGGCTCACCCTGATCGCGGTGGCGTCGGTCGCGAACGCCTACTCCGCGATCCGGCTGGTCCTCGGCCTGGTCCGTGGCACCGAGGGCGGCTCACCCGGTCCGCTGCTGGCGACCGGATCCGCGATCTACATCACCAACATCGTGGTCTTCGCCCTCTGGTACTGGGAGTTCGACCGAGGTGGGCCGGCGGCCCGCGCCCACGGTCTGGACCCCTACCCAGATCTGATGTTCCCGCAGATGGCGACTCCCGGGATGGCGGACAAGGACTGGGAACCGGGATTCGTGGACTACCTGTACGTGTCGTTCACCAACGCCACCGCGTTCAGCCCGACCGACACGATGCCGCTGACCCGGGGGGCGAAACTGGCCATGCTCGCCCAGTCCGCGGTGGCCCTGGTCACCGTCGCCCTGGTGATCGCCCGCTCGGTCAACATCCTCAAATAGAGCCGCCCACGACGAGGGCATGCCCCTGCCGCGGTGGAGTGACCCAGTTCAACCGAGCGAATTTCCCAACATGCGCACGCGACCACGTCGGTGCAGTCGGCGCGGCGCAGCGACCACCGGGCCGCGGGGTCGGGAGAGGGTCGCCTCTCGACCCTGGGCGCCCGGAGGCTTGACCGATGGCCGGACACCTGTGTTTGAGTCGCCGATGTCCTCGGCGATCTCCGGTCACCGTCCGCCGAGCCCGGCTCGGGGTTCTCGTCTCGATCACGACCAATCCCTCACGGGCCTCCCTTCTCTGCGGTCCTGCTCGACCCGGTCTCACCGTCTTTCGTGCAGTCCTCTCCAGCCGGGCTATCGGCCGCTGCGCCGTGGGTGCCGGGGTCAGCGTTTGTCGCCGTTGACGGTGTACATGGAGCCGTAGATGGTGGCTTGCCAGGTCTTGATGGCGGCTGCGGCGGTGGTGGGCTGGTAGGTGCAGCCGGCGGCAACGTCGGTGGTGACGGTGGCCCCGCTCGCGGTGGTGGCCCTCGGGGTGGTGGCGCTGGGGGTGGGGCTCACTCCGAGGCTCTGGGCGAGACTCGCACTCGGTGACTGCGACGGCGATTGCACCGGCGAGGTCGCTGCGGCGGTGGATTTCACCCGGTCGGTCTTGGCGATCGCCTGGCTGATCGCCTGCGCGGCGGCGGCCCAGTGGGGGTCGCTGTCTTGTGCCATGCCGGGGATGTTCGCGGTGTCGACGGTGATGCTGGAGGTCGCGCCGCTGGATTTGATCTTCAGGGCGAGTTGGGCGAGGGGGGACAGGAGCTTGCGGGGGATGTCGGTGAGGATGTTGTTCTCGAGCGCCCCGGCCAGTGACGAATAGTTCGCGAGGACCGTGGCCGGGTTGGCCTGATGGGTGAGGGCGGTGATCATGCACTTCTGCCGGTTGATCCGGTCGTAGTCGTCGGAATAGAACCGGCCCCGGGCGTACCAGAGGGCGTTCTGCCCGTCGAGGTGCTGGTTCGGTCCGGGCATCAGCCACCGGCTCGGGTACTGGGTGATGGTGAGCCCGGTGGCGGCGTCGTGCATCCCGCCGACGGGGACGGGGGTGTTGATGTTGACGGTGACCCCGCCGATGGAGTTCACGATCACCCGGAACGCGGCGAGGTCGACGGCGAGGAAGTAGTCGATCGGCAGCTTCAGGGAGTACCCCAACCCGAGGGCGAGGGCGTCCGCGCCGGGGTAGCCGGTCCTGCCGACCGCGCCCGGCTGCTCGATCGGGATGTCGTTGTAGATGGCGTTGATGAGGTCGTCACCGTTGCCGCTGGACTTGCAGTCACCGCCGCTGACGGTCCAGCCGTTCGGGTAGAGCCCGCCGAGGGTGCTGGCCGGGTCCCAGGTCAGCCGGCACAGGTTGCGGGGGATCGAGACGATCAGGACCTTGCCGGTGATGGTGTCGATGCTCGCGATGACCATCGAGTCGGTCCGGGTCCCGGTGCGGTCCGGGCCGGCGTCGGAGCCGATCAGGAGGATGTTCAGCCGGCGGTGTTCCCACGTGTAGCCGGTGACGGCCCTGGTCGTGCTGGTGGCGGTTGCGGTGGCCCCGGGGGTGGGCGACGGGGAGTCGGTCGGCGCGCCCACGAGGTCCCCACCTGACAGGGCGGTGACCGGGTGGTCGCTGACCACGGTCTGCAGGAGCTGCCGGGAGGTCAGCAGCACGTTCGCCCCGATCACCAGCGGGGTCGCCACGGCCAGGCATAACACCCCGACCAGCAGAAAACCGCCGACCCGCTCCCCGGTGCCGGCGGTGGCCGGGCGCAGAGCCCGGTGGCTGGCGATTGTGACCGCGGACCAGGCCACCGCGAGGACGACCGCCGCGGCCGCACCCCGGCGCAGGGTCGCAGGGTCCAACGCCCGGTTCAACAGGTCGCTGGTCGAGGTGCCGACGTAGAGGACCAGCCCGACCGCGAGCGCCACCGTGGCAACGAGGACGACCAGGCCGCTGCGGAACCGGCCCGCGGCGATCAGCCCCACCCCGGGGACGATCGCCCCGAGGACCGTCAACACCAGCACCGCGACCGGTGACCTGCGCCGCGGCGCGCCCGGACTCTTTCCGCTGCCCGTCATCGACACCCTCCCCCAGACCACCGGACCGTCCCCGCCAGCCGCCGGCCATAGTCGCATCCGCTGGTCGGCTTCTCCGAGCCGAAGGAGGCCGCCGGCAGCGACCAGCAGAATGACGGCCGAAGGCCATCTCCACCTACAACCCCGGGCGCGCCCCGATCTGCACCGGCCACCTCGGCGGTGTCGCGGGCGAGTCCGGTTTGGGGCGGTCTGCGACCGTGCGGGCCGCCGCCGACCGCGGGTCGCGGTGCCGGCCTGGTGCAGGTGTCCGGCGGGGGCGGCTCAGTCGGGTGCGGGCGCGCACCCTGTGGACGTCGCACCGGCCCCGAGCAGCTGACGGGCGCGGCGGCTTCCTGCCCGGCCGAACACCGCGAAGGTCGCGACCCAGGTGAGGTTGTATGGACCGGGCCCGCACAGTCCCGCCCGGTCGCCGACGCCAGCCGACGACGGGACGATCGGGGCGCGGCCGGCGACGCAGGAAGCTGCACCCCCGTGCTCACACCGCCGATCAGTGGACCGGGCAGACTAAATGCGCTGGTCTGCGTCGCTGGGCGCGGCGGATCGAGTCGGGCTGGCAACGAGGAGGTCGATCGTGGCGAAGAACACGACGTCGAACACCGCGGGTGCGAAAGGGGCGACGGTGCGGTGGCTTGAGGCCCCGGTGAAGCACGACTACCCGGCGGCCGGGTCGTATCTGCGGCTGCTGGCCGACCCGGCCGTCATCGAGGCAGTGACCCAGGCCCTGGAGAAGGCCCCGACCGTGGCCCAGCACGCGAAGGACGTGCTGCGCGCTGCCGGGCTGCCGTTGCTCCCCCCGGATGATCCGGAGGTCGCGAAGGACCTGAAGAAGGCCGCGAAGGGGATGCGGCTGTCCCCGATCCTGCTTGTCCGCGGTGACCTCGCCACGGGCCGGGGGGTGCAGATCGCCGACGGCTACCACCGGGTGTGTGCCAGCTACCACCTCGACGAGGACACCGAGATCCCCTGCCGGCTCGTCGACCTTCCTGTCGTCATTGCCTGACCCGGCCGATACCGACGACTCGCCGATCTGATGGCCACCGACACGCCTCTCGAGGACCCCACCCATCGGGTGCAGGCCGCGGTCCGGGGCCGGCACCGACCGGCGATCGCCGATCTGCTGGCCCGGGAGCCAGTGTGGGCACGGGACTTCACCGATCTGCGGTATGAGTGGCGGCGGCTGTTCAGTGAAGTCCTCGGCACATTCCTGCTCGTCATGGTCGGCGCAGGCGCCCCCGTCGTCGACGCGGTCACCCACGGGCAGGTCGGGCGGGCCGCGGCGGTCACCGCGCCGGCGTTGACGGTGGTGGCGGTCATCCTCTTCATGGGTGCCGTATCCGGGGCGCACCTCAACCCGGTCGTCAGTGTCGCATTCGCGCTGCGGGGGGACTTCTCGTGGCGGCGGGTCCCCGGCTACATCGCCGCCCAGGTCGCCGGCGCGCTGCTGGCCTCGGGTTTCCTGCGGGCGGTGTTCGGTGACGCCGGCCAGCTGGGGGCCACTCTGCCCGGCCCGGGGTTCGGGGCCGGGCAGGCGTTCGCTGTCGAGCTCGTGCTCACCGCCGGCTTGGTCTCCACCGTGCTGGGCACGGCGTCGACCGCGCAGAACCTGGGCCCGCTGTCCGCGGTCGGGGTCGGGGCCTACATCACCCTGGCCGGGTTGTGGGCCAGCCCCGTCACCGGGGCCGCGATGAACCCGGCCCGGTCCCTGGGGCCTGCGCTGCTCGGCGGGGAACACCACGACCTGTGGATCTACCTCACCGCACCCTTCGTCGGTGCTGTGTTCGCCGTCGCCGGCGCGTACGTCCTGCGCGGACCCGGCGGCGGGCCCGACGGCTCCCGCGCGGCCCAGGGCACCCACCACCCGCCCGCCACCCCCGCTGACCCGCACCCGGGCTCCACGGCACGACCAGGCGGTGCCCGGCCCGGTCGTGACGGTGACCGGTACCGCCGGTCGGCCGCGGCGGCAGTGCTCCCACGGGGAACACAGGTTTCCTGCTGCCGCCCGGGAGGTCCCGCCCAGGCCGGCGTCCGCTCACCGCTGCCGGGGTCGCTGACCGGGTTCCAGCGGTTCATCCTGCAGGGGATGTACGACAACGCCCGCGCCACCGGTGTCTGGACGTCGGTCGGCGCGGTGCCCAGCACAGTGGAAACCGGGCCGGGGGTCGGCCTCCAGGAGATCGCCGACGCCGTCGGTGTGGGGGTGGCGAAGGTACGGGAGATCCCACGGCACGACTCCGGCTACGACCCGTCTGTCGACCGGGGGTGGCGTGTCAGCGGGGGAGTAAGGAAGCCCACGGCCGCCGCGGCGGCCGCGGGAACCACCGGGTCCACTCTTGAAGACCGCTCGCCGCCGCCGACGCCGACGCCGACACCGCCGCCGGGGACACCGGTGCCCCGATCGCCGGTTGCGGCAGCGGTGCGGTCGACGGCCACGTCGGGAACGGCCCCGCGACCCGGCGGCCGGTGCAGGCGCCGTGAATCGCGATACGGGGGAGCTGGGGCAGCCGCTTGTCGGCCAGCGTGCTGTCCCGCCTGCCGTGGCCCTGTCGGCAGAGCCCGCGCTGAGAACACCGCGCGGCGGCCAGCAGCACGGCCGGCGAGGCGGCCGCGTTCACCGACCGGCTCCCCGACCGGTCTCGGGGGATGCTGGGCGCGTGACCCCCCTCCGTCCGACCGCGCGCGGACGGTGATCGCCCGCCGGCGGCCCGTCGTCGGTCGCCGCTGGCACGGCCCCCACCGCTGGCGGGCCGGGATCGTCGGCTCCCGTAGCAGGCACGACCCGGCCCGGCGGTGGAGCAGCCGGGCCCTGCACCAGGTCGGTGAGGTCACCGCCCACTCCGCTGCCGGCCTGTCGGTGGCCACCGCCGTCGTGATCTGGCTGGTGGTCGGTGCGGTCGTCGCCTTCCCCAGCTGGTGGACCGCTGCCCTGGAGATCGCCAGTTCCGCGATCACCCTGATCATGGTGTTCGCGATCCAGCACACCCAGGCCCGGCAGCAGTCCGCGACCCAGCGCAAACTCGACGAGCTCCTACGGGCGATGCCCACCGCCGATGACCGCCTCATCGCCGTCGAGGAAGCCCCCGACGCCGAACTCGAAGCCCTCGCCGACCGCAACCTCGCCGACCGCGAGGCCGCCGCCGACGCCGGGTCCGCGTAAGGCGACCGCTGTGCCGTCCCCCGCGGCGAGGGCCCGGTCGCCCGACGCTGCGGTCGAGTCGTGGAACGCGCCGCCTTGGTGACGGCGCGCGTGCGTACTGTCAGAGTCCAAGGCCGTACCCGGCTCGGGTCGGGGCTGCACGGTCCTATCCCGGAGGTTGCGATGAGCACGGAAGGCACGCTGGACACCGACAGGTCCGACGGCAAGGCCGACGCTGCCGGCGACAAGGTGCAGCGGAAGTCCCAGGAGAAGGCCCGCGAAATGTCCGATCGACCGGAACAGCGACCGGAGAAGAACACCGACGGCGACCCGGAGAGCGACCCCTCCTAAGGTCGCCTGCCGACCGCCCGGTTCCGGTCGGTGCTGAAAGTGTCGGCGTGGTCCACGACTGACCGCGCGGCGTCTCCGGACCGATCCCAGGGCCGGCGCAGACCCGGGTCCCTTCGGATACGTTGCGATTGCGATCAGTCTCCGGGCAGCCCTACCAAGCGGTCCTAGGTGTTCTGCATCATGACGTTGGTGACAGTGGTCGGGGCGAGGGTGGCCGGGGGCTGGTTGCCGATGGCGGTGTGGGCTCGGTGGTAGTTGTCGTGGATCAGCCACCGTTGGAGGTAGTCGGCGCGCTGGGTTTCTGAGGTCCAGGGTCGGGCGTAGGCAAACTCCGCGCCGAGGGTCCGGTTGTACCGCTCGACCTTCCCATTGGTCTGCGGGCGGTGGGGCCGGGTGAACGTGTGCCGGGCCCCGTCGGGCAGGGCCGCGTCGAACAGGTGCGAGCGGTAGCAGGACCCGTTGTCAGTGAGGACCCTCTCCACGGTCATGCCGTGGGCGGCGAAGAACGCGGCGGCCCGGCGCAGGAACCCGGCCGCGGTGACAGCTTTCTCATCGACCAGGGACTCGGTGAACGCGAGCCGGGTGTGAGCATCGATCGCCGAGTGCCAGTACCGGTAGCCGACCCGTTCCCGGCGGGCCGCCTTGTCCTGGGTGCTGCCGCGGCCGTGGACCCGCCAGCCGCCGCCGGTGGGGATCGCCCCGATCTTCTTCACGTCCACGTGCACGAGCTGTCCTGGGCGGTCGGTCTCGATCCGCCGAATCTGGCGGTGGCTGTTGCCGGTGACGTCGAGGTCGCGGAGCCGGCTGATCCCCAGCCGGCGCAGCCACCGGTGCACGGTTGCCGCGGAGACCTCGATGCCGTCCGCGGCGAGCTCCTCCACGATCAGGCGGGGCGGGAGCTTCCGGTCCCGGCGCAGCGCCTCGATCCGCGCGACCACCCCAGCGTCGAGCTGGCGTGGGCTGCCGTGCGGGCGGCTGGACCGGTCCGCCAGTGCCGCCTCCCCACCGGCCCGGAACCGGGTGACCCACTTGCGGACGGTCGCCCGGGCCAGCCGGGACTCCGCGGCGACATGGGCCTGCGGGCGGCCCTCCTCCAGGACCCGGGCGACGAGTCGACGGCGGCCTTCAGCGGTCAGCGGGGCGTTAGCGTGCACGGGACGGGTCTCCTTCGGTGGGTGCGGTTGTGTGGTAGCTCCACACCCAACCGGGGAGACCCGTCCCCGATCAACCCACCCCGCCACCGAACCCGCTGGTCACAACCTCATGACATGCAACACCTAGCGGCAGTTGAATTCCCGACTCGCACCCCAACCCGGCCCGCGGCAACAGACCCGGGGGGACCGCCCTACCAGTGGTGGATAAGGAGCGTTATGCATGCAGCCGCCGAGAGCCCGCGATTCCGGGGTTCCTCAGGGACTTGGCGACTTGCCTGCTGCGCCCGGCCACGTCCAGGGACGCTCCGGTCGGCGGCCACGCTTGTGGTCGTCCG
>JAABUY010003660.1_pt1 | contig 16705 bp, 14 predicted proteins | sample 5560271 | NCBI WGS metagenome assembly JAABUY01 (sample SAMN10711886, study PRJNA513374) | rock metagenome | isolation source: Antarctica rocks | place: Antarctica: Victoria Land, University Valley
CGCCTCGGCGCGCAGGGCAGCCCGGCGGCGCTGGGCGCGCTGGCGGCCGAGTGGCGCGAGCGGCTGCGCTTCCTGCTGCGCCTGCTGGCGGCCGCGCCGGGCGGCGCCGCGGACGCGGCCGGCCTGCGCGACCTCGCCGCCTGCCTGGACTTCAACGGCTTCTATGCGCGCGCCGGACGCTCAGGGTGGCCTGGCTGATGCAAGCGCGCGCGCGGCTGCGGCTTTTTGCTGCGTGCGTTGGCGCCTGCCCTGGGCGGCGATTAGGATGCGGCCGGGCCGGGCAGCCTGGCTGGCAGCCTGGGTACCGGTGTGTCGGAGTTGTTGCTACACCATTGCGCCCTCAGGTGGTGGCTGCCAGTGGTTACAGCGAGCCTACTTGATGTCGGCAAGCAGCAGGAAACGACAATGACATGCTGCACCTCAGCTCTTGCTTCAAACTGTCTGACTACCTGGATTCTGCTACAAGCAGCACTGCCTACAGTAGCCCTTTGCCGTGCCACTACTGAGCTAGTGCCGAAACAGCTTGACCAGCGCATGGCGCTAGCTACCGCCCCTGGGCACGGCCGGGCATGTAACATGCATGCAGCATGAAGCACGCTGACAGATCTTGTGTTTTCACTAACAACTCCTGCGGGGTGGCAAGCAAACTGGCCAGACTTCCCGGCATTGCCCGTTGCCCAGCATGCAGACCGTCAAGAGTGCGTGTTGAAGCTGCACAAACATGCAGGTTTGCGTATATCAAGCAGTTGCAGACCGCCAACGGACGCACACGCAGCAATACTCCCATGTGACAGGCGCGCCAGCGGCTGTTGTGCGGCGCAAACCTTTCAGAGGCTGAAACCACAGTGGCAGAAAACCAAAAGCCACAATACCCCTCAATAATTCTTTGGCGGTGATGCGCCGCACATCAGCAGACGCGCTTGGACACCGACCATCTCATCATGCCACCCGCTGTGGTTTGGATATGTTGCCAAAATCAGCAAAACTTGTTGTCAAGCGCAACTCCCATCGCGTGCAGGGCAAACACAGTACTAGCGGCGCAGCAGCAGGCGCGCCACGCCCAGCCCCGCCGCAGCCAGGCACCGCGCGCGCGGGCGCGCGCTGTGGCCGGCCGCGCCGGCCAGGCCGCGCAGCAGGCGCGCGGCGCCGCGCACAGGCCTGCGCAGCGCCGTGCCGCGAGCGCGGCTGACCGCGTCGGGGATGCCGCGGACGAGGCGCGCGGCGCCGCGCACGTGCTCCACTGCGGCGCTCGGGCGCAGGCGGCCCGCCGCGGCGCGCAGGCCGCGCAGCAGGCGCCCTGCGGTGCGCGCGGGCTTGGTCGCAGCCTCGGCGCTCTGGTCGTCGGCTGCGCAGGGCGGGTCGCATGCCGCCTGCGTCTGAACGTGCAAGGAGGCGTCCGGTGCCGCCGCCTCAGGCTCTGCCGCGGCCTCGAGCTCCTCGGGCTCCAGGTTGGTCAGCGCGTGACTGGCGACCTCCTTCGTCTTGCCAGGCGCCTGCGAGAGCGCAAGGTTGCACATGATGTGGCTCAATCATCTCAGTCAAGCAGAGAGGGGCTCGTGCAAGGCATGTGTGCCAACAGAAGGCTGCCACGGACGAGCAATTGCCAGAGTGGCGCGCACCGCGAGGTCTGCAGCTGGCGCGCTGGTGGCGTCCGGCGCTGCGGCAGCAAACTTGCCGGCCACCTGCGCGCACAGTGCGTGTAGCGTGAAGCTCTGCCAAGCAGAGCTGGGCCCGCGCAGTGCGTGCGCGCAGGAAGCAACGCCAGACTGCGTCTGGCGGAGGCACGCACCGCGAGCTCTGCGGCTGGCGCGCTGGTGGCGTCCGGCGCTGCGGCAGCGGACTTGCCGGGCACCTGCGCACACAGTTGCGTGTAGCGTGAAGCTCTGGCAAGCAGAGCTGGCCCGCGCAATGCGTGCGCGCAGGAAGCAACGCCAGACTGCGTCTGGCGGAGGCACGCACCGCGAGCTCTGCGGCTGGCGCGCTGGTGGCGTCCGGCGCTGCGGCAGCGGACTTGCCGGGCACCTGCGCACACAGCGCGTGTAGCGTGATGGTCTGGCAAGCAGAGCTGGCCCGTGCAGTGCGTGCGCGCAGGAAGCAACGCCAGACTGCGTCTGGCGGAGGCACGCACCGCGAGCTCTGCGGCTGGCGCGCTGGTGGCGTCCGGCGCTGCGGCAGCGGACTTGCCGGGCACCTGCGCGCACAGTGCTTGAAACGTGAAGGTCTGCCAAGTAGAGCTGGGCCCGCGCAGTGCGTGCGCGCTGGAAGCAACGCCAGACTGCGTGTGGCGGAGGCACGCACCGCGAGCTCTGCGGCCTGCAGCTTGGCGGTATCAACTGCTGCCGAAGCGGAGGCTCGCGCGGCGCGCAGCGCGTGCCCAGGGTTGTGCGCGGTGCGGCCCCTCACATGCGAGCGGGCGGGCGCGGCCTCCACAACCGCGCCGATGGCTGCGGAGTCGATGCCGGCGGCGACGGCCAGCACAGCCAGCTTGTCCTGCGCTGACATTGCGTTGCGGTGAGCCGGACGAGCCACACAGTCGTCCGGGTAAACACAACCTGCTTGGCAAGGGGCTAGGCAGGGTGATCGCGCCTGAAGGCGCTCGAGGCTGGAAACCACCCGTATTGCTTCGCTGACGCGCGCCCTGGCCCAGCCCACCTGGCCCATGACAACGGCTTCAGGCCCATGGCTACATGCAGCGAGGCTCACGCTTCCCGCCACGCTCAGGGAGCGGCATACGGCCTGGTAAGGTGGCACGGATGCCTTTGTGTGTCCCAGAAGCATTTGGCATAGCTACAAGCACCGCCCGCACGGGACAGACCGGCCAGACCCGTTGTATAGATGGCATTGCAGCAATGACCGACTCCATACCTCGTCGCGATCACTGCTGCGCTGCGCCGTGCGCAGGCAGTACGCCTCATGGCGCGCCAGCTCCGTGCGGGCGTCCACCAGCCTGCTAGTCACCCGCTCCAAAGGCCCAAGCGCGGAGGGTGTCATGGTGCGCTTGGCTTCTGCAGAAACAGCACCTCACAGTGCTATCAGTTTGCGTGTGAATAGCCTGCTCAGCTCATTACTATCTGCTCTGCAGACCAGCTGAGCAGATGGTATTTGTAAAAACCAAGCGGGTTTGAGGGTGCACACGTCCCAAGAAGCCAGAGGTAAAGCTGTCCTAGCTAGCACTGGCAACAGAGCGCCATAAATAGGGAGTGGGTACCTCATTTATCTACCGACTGAGCAGCGAGGTTGGCTGGGCTCTGGCTGTCTCTATGCTTGCCGAGCCTGCTTTTGAGCCGGGCACGTTTGCGGCTTCCACGTGCAGCGTTAAAGGCGATGTGGCCGCCCTTGTAGCCTGCCTGGTGCGCAGGTCAGCAAGAAGCGCTTCACCTTGGGTACTGGTGGAAGCGGTCTCACCTTGATGTCTAACATGGCTGCTGTGCTGCACCCCGCAGAGGACCGCGGGCGGAGCAGCTACACAGGCGCGCCCTAAAATTGCAAAGCACACTTGGCAGGTGGCCAAACCACCGCAAGGCTCCTTGCGGCCGATGCCTGCCTGACTGGAGAGTTTACGCGGGCCCGCGCACTGCTAGGCTGTCAAGCAGATGCGCCGCCCGCTTGCTAGTAGGCAGGCCTGCTGCCGTGGCGCACCGCGCTGCAGTCGAGCGCCGCACTCTCAGCAACACCCGGGCGCCGCCAGCGGTTGCAGCCGAAGCGGCTGTGACAGCTCTGCATTCCCGTGCCCAAGAAGCAGGCGTGCTGCTGTGGCACCACGCGCTCAACCCGGGCGCCGGCAAGCTCACCGCGCTCGTGGCGGCGAGCGCTGCCGGCGCGTGCCTGGGCGTGCTGGAGGCGCCGGGCGCGGCCGCGCCCGAGCGCTGCTGCGCGCTGGGCATCCTCGCCGGCGTCGCGCGCGCGGGCGAGGCGGGCCGCGCGGATGTCGCGGCGGCGCGCACGCGCAAGGTCGGGCCCGATAGCCCCCGGCTGCCCCGCCTGGAGGCCAGGTCCCAGGTCTTGGGTGTCAGCGTACCCTTTCCTAGGTTGCACCATGACCCAACTTGGTCTCTCGGCAGCAGTGCAGGTGCCTTGGATGCATGACAGAGCTGCCCGGCAGGCTGGCGGCAGCACATCAGGTTGCGTTGAGGCGACGCGCGTCCTCGGGTGCCGCGCAGGGCGCAGGCATCCTGCGGCTGGCCACGGACCACGTGCGCCGCTGCAGCGCGGGCTGCGCCGCCTGCATAGCGGCTGCCAGCATCCTGCGGCAGCTCGCCGAGAGCCCAGCTGCACGCCCCCGCGACCCGCGCTCTCCTGAGGCGTTGGGTTCAGCGCTATGCCCTCTCTGCAGGCTCATGGCCGCCGGCTGTGTTCGCACTTTGTGGTCCCGCCAATATTGCCGAGCCAGGAGTTGCCCTGCAGGGGTCTGTGACTGTCTTGCATGCTCATAGGCAGGCAGGCCCAGTGGGACATAGCCCGGCAAGGGCATGGGAGCCCAGCGCGCGCACCTGCTAACCTCCTCTATACCCTACCCTACCCATCCCTGATCTGCCAACCTTGCCGGGCGCCGTCCTGCAGGCATGGACCGAGGCGGCCAGGGGCGCGCGCGGCCGCCTGGAGTGGCCGGTCTACGTGGCCGCGCTGGGCGCGAGCGCCTGCCCGGTGCGCGCGCGCGCGGAGCTGGCCGCCTTCGTGCGCCTGCTCGCCACCGGCGTGCGCGCCCCCGCGGCCCTGGCCGGCCGGCTTGGGGCCCGCTCGCACCAGCACCAACGTGTATTAGCATGTGCAACATGTGATCGAGCATGTGACTACTGAGATGCCTCGAAACAGGGGAGGCGCGGCGGCTTGCTGGCAGAGATTGCGCTCCCGCCTTTTTGGCGGCTGGAGCGCTCGGGCGTCAGTGCCGAGCAGCGGCCTGCCGTGCACACAGGCCTCATGCACATGCAGCGAACGTCAAAGCCATGTTACGAGCGCCTTATGCATGCACTATGCATGCACTGAGAGCGTGGTGGCGGGGCCTGTCGGCAGCGGCCTGCACTGCAGGAGGAGGCCGCTCGCGCGGGCGTCGTGGAGGCGCTGCTGGCCGTCCTGCGGAGCTCGACGCACGAGCCGGCTTTGCAGGCGCGAGCATGGCAGCCGGGCAGATACGGAGGCACGCCCCCACAAGATGCGCACATGGCAGAGCAGGGTTCACTGCAGCCCGCTGTGTGGTGCTGTGCAGCCCGCTGCCCTCCCAGCCGCGAGCTATGCTGCAGCCGCGCTGACCCAATCTGGCCCGTTGTTGCCTTTGTCGCGCTCCATGCTTCATGCCATGTGTTGAGAGATTACTACTGCATTGCCCACCTTCCAGGCCGCCGCATGGTGCCTGCGGCGGCTGCTGGCATCCGGCGCCATCGCGCAGCGCGCCGCGGGCGCGGGCGCCCTGCGCACCCTGGCGGACGTTCTGGGGCCGCCGCCGCCGCCGCCGCCGCCGCCGCCGCCGCTGCCGCCGCCGCCACCCTCAGGGCAGACGGACGCCATGCCGGCTCCGCAGCCGCCTGCCGCAGCTGTGGAGCCAGGTGTGGGCTGTGCCCGGGAACGACGCAGCATCTCGGTAATTGCCCTGCATTATGGTACTAGCTCATGAGTGGATGCCCTGTATTGAAGAATAGATGCATGCAGGTACCATGCTGTCAGCGTGCGTGCGTGTCCTGAACAGCCTTCTAGTCCTTGCAGCTAGCACCCTATGATGCAGGTTGGTGCGCCTGCAGAGCAAGCCACGGAAGGGAGCAGCGGCGCATCGCCCGCGGCGGCGCCCGCGCGGCGCGCCAGCGCCGCAGCGGCGGCCGCCGATGCCGAGGCCAAGGCTGCCGAAAAGCGCACCGTGATGTGGGCGGAGGTGCCGCCGCCCTCCGCGGCGCAGACCCCGCCGTCGCCCGGCGCGCGGCCGCTCAGCGCGGCGCGCCCGCGCGACGCACCGATGTCTGCAGCCGCATGTGAGACCGCTGCAGTCAAGCGCCCGCATCACTCGTTCGGGTCCAGGGTTGGGCCGTCGGCCACGCTCGCCCTGCCGGCGGAGCCCGCCGAGCCCGGCTTGTGCAGCATCCGCGCCGGCTGGGCGGCGCCGCGCGCGCTGCCGACGCGCGCGCACGCGGCGGGCTGCCTGTACTGGCTCGCGCGGCACCCGGGCGGCGGCGGCGCGGTGGCGGCCGCGGGCGCGGTGCCGCGCCTGGCGGCGCTGCTGCGGGACGCTGCGGCCGGCGCCGCGCCGCCGCCGCCGCCGCCGCCGGAGCTTGGCGTGGCCGCCTTGGCGGAGGGTCTGGACCCCTTGCAGTCGCCTGCATGAACCTGACATCAGGAGTTAATCATGTCGTTGCCATCCGCCAGCTCCTTGCTCATGTAGAATCTGTGACGATCTCCTGGTGTGATACTTCACTGAATGTGGGCAACAATGGCCTTCGTGTCCGCATGCAGCTGCATGCCTAGGCATTTTTTTAGGCGCATAAACTGCAGAGTCTGGTGTGCACGCTGCCACTGTGCCTCTCAGCGCGCGTGACGGGTGTGCTCGCCCCAGGCGCGGCAAAGCCCAAGGCGGGCCTGGGCCTGCCGCCCGCGGCGGAGCGCGCGGCGGCGGCCGCGGCCGGCGCGCTACGCAGCGCGACCGCCGCCTCCGACGCCGCCAAGGCCGCCGCGGCGGCCGTGCCGGGCCTGGCGCCGCTGCTGCAGCGCGTTGCCGCCGGCGCGGCCGGCGAGCGGCTGCGCGCGGACGCGGCGGGGGTGCTGGGTGCGCGCCCGCATGTGTGATTTGCATTGCGCATTTGCCGACTTACAAAGTGTGGTGCCATGAGTCATGGTGCAGGGTGGTGCAGGCGTAGCATTCTCCCGTTGATATGAGGTCCTGCCCATCGGCAGGGAACCTGGGCGCGCTGCAGGAGAGCGTCGGCGCGCTGGCGCAGGAGGGCGTGCCGAGCTACTACGCGACAGTGCACCCGCCGCACCTGTGACCACGCGTGTTACATGTGCATGGTGGCAACCTGCGGCGGCCTGGACAGTAGGAACGGACATGGAGGCAACATGCGCTTATCCACATTTGGTGGTCATAGGGCCAAAGCCCCCGTTTCAGCTCCCCGGTCTAATAGTGCAAGTCCAGAAAAACGTCTGTTTCGTAAATTTCACTGTTCTGGCGATGGCTCTCCGGAATGCAGCAAGCGGGCAGCTGCAGCGCAGCCTAAGGGCGGCCTGGGCCCAGCAGCAGAGCCGGACGCTTGTGACTCAAAAGCTGCCGGACCTGCCCTATGATTACAGGTGCTGGTTGTGATCGTTGGCAGCTTGCCTGTCGTGTTGTGTCCCTATCACAGCAAAGTGTACAGCCCGTTGCAGTATGTTTACGCCTTGCTCATATGTGTCAATGCCAATGGTCTGTTCCTAGTCTCTGCAAGTCTTCCTCGGTCTGAGGTGCGCACTGTGCAAAGTGCGCTGGAGCCGGTCGTGTCGGCGGAGATAATGGAGCTTCACCACAAAAAGCACCACCAGACATACGTTACCGCGCTCAATGCCGCAGCAGAGAAGTACGCAGAGGTAGGTCTGCAGTGTGGCTCTTGGCACTTGGAAGGCACCAGCTATTTCTCCAAGGTAGTTGCGGGCACATGTATAAAGTCATTGCCTGTGCATGGCAGGCAGACTCCAAGGGCGATGTGGCGACCATGATTGCATTGGAAGGCGCACTCAAGTTCAACGGAGGCGGTGCGGCACGCAGGGAGTCCTTCGTATGCTTGTGTCCCGCCTCAGCTGACAGCTGTTGCTGTGCGCAGGCCATGTCAACCACAGCATCTTCTGGACCAACCTGATGCCGCCCAAGGTGCGCACCTTGCCTGTGCCCTGCCGGCAAGCTGTGCTCGTACAGGCGCGCTGCCTGAGCGGCGAGCTCCCGGGCGGCGCGAGGCGAGGCCGGGCCTGAGCGCGGGCGCCGCGCGTCGGCAGGACTACGAGCCCCCGAGCGGCGAGCTGCTCGACGCGATCGAGCGCGACTTCGGCTCGCTGGACGACATGGTGTCCAAGTTCAACCCCAAGACCGCCGCCGTGCAGGCAGCCCCTCGCGGCCCGCCTGCTGATCGTCCCAGCAAGCACCATGCAGCATGCGTCTTGGTGTCAGGTTGCACATACGAGCGGGCGCGCGGCCCGGGTGCAGCAAGCTGTGCATGAGCGCTTGCCAGGCCTGGACCTCGAGCATGCCTGCTGCAAGCGCTGTGCTCGGGAGGTCTGGTGGGGTACATGGCAGCCCTGCGGGCGTTGCTTTGCGCATGGGCACTAGCCAGCAGCTTCGCTTGCAAGCACATGTGATACAGGTCTGTGGCAAATTTATGCCAGCTCCGCACACGACCTGCAAGCGTGCGCACTATGGGCGGGGCCGCGTGCGCCCGCGTCGCAGGGCTCCGGCTGGGGCTGGCTGGGCTACACCAAGGACAGCGGCAAGCTGGTGCTGGAGACCACCGCCAACCAGGACCCACTGTCCACCAAGGTGGGGGTTAGGGCGCCCTGTGTTGATGCGCCAGCTGCGGGGCGCTCCTGTGCATGTCCTTGTGAGCTGGTGCAGCCTGCCCTATGTGGCAGGCAACCGATCTGTCGGAAGTGAATGGCGGTGGCCTGACCGGCGCTTGGCCGGGCGCGCCCAGGGTCTGGTGCCGCTGTTGGGCGTGGACGTCTGGGAGCACGCCTACTACCTGCAGGTGCGTAGAATCATGGGACGAGCTGTGAGGCCATTGTTGCGCGTGCACGCGGTGCCAGTGGGCAGCAGCAGCGCGTGCGGGCCTGGTGGGGTGGTCCGGGCGGGCAGCCCAGCCCGCAGCACCCGCCACGGACCGTGGCTCGCAGTCTGAAGCAAAGACGCACCCAGCTCAGCTGAGCGTGCTCCAACAGGGCATGCTGAAAGGGTGCAGAGTGGCAGCTCGGCGTGCCACCCGCTGCTGCGGCAGCATCTGCGCACGTCTGTCATGCGGTGTAGCGAGCTCTGAGCTGCCGCACTCGTGCGTGACGCTGATTGCGCTGGCTCTGGGCCGCGCAGTACAAGAACGTGCGGCCAGACTACCTGAAGAACATCTGGAAGGTGCGCTATTATAGGTTTTACACCCTCAGGCAGCCCTGCATGCACACGCATGCGACGCCGCGGCAGGCCGAGCGGCGCGGCGCACCCGGGCTGGTGCGAGGAGTGCGCTGTGATGCATTGTGCTCTGTGGCTTGGGAGGCTGCGCAGGGCGCATGTCGAGGGTGCTCGGGTGCGTGACGGGGTCGCCCCGCGCCGCGGCAGGCGGTGAACTGGAAGAACGTCGCCGAGCGGTATGCGGCCGCCAAGTGAGCGGGCGGTCCTGCGCTGGTCCGCGCCTTGCCACGGCCTGGTCCAACGTCGACGGGGGTGAGATACGCGTAGGAGCGGCCCGTGCAGGCAGTTTCTAGTTGGTCTCGCATAAGGTCAAGTCCGCTCTGATCGGGCTGACCTACTCAAGTGGTGTTCATGGAGAGTGCGTGGGCAGTGAAGTCTTGCAGGTTCATGTGATGCATCAGGTTATGATATAGTAACAGCAAGCACCCTGCTGCACATGCACGTCACGGCGGCACACTCTGTGGTATCAGGACCGCTTCCTTCTTGGCTCATCCCGCATCCCACACTGAAGGCTCAAGCCCGTCCAGGACTAGTAAGACTGGGCCAAGCACATTCATACCATTCCATTTGTCTGCACGGTTTAAGCGGGCTGTGGCAGTGCAGTGCAGGGCAGTGCTGTGGCTGTGCGTCTGGGTAGAGTAGCAAAGGCCCGATCTCCCCGTATGTGGCAAGGGCCTCGCAGAAGCGCATGCAAACATGCTAGTTGAGTTTCCAGCCAAGAAGATAGGGTGTTGTCGTACTTTCGAGCGGGGCAAAAGTATAGCATCGCGTCAGAACCGCACCATGAAGGCCATGCCTGCACAATCTGCTGCCGTAAGTCTCCTACTGACTGTGCTCCAGTGCGTTTGCGTATCTCGAGGCGCAGCCCTTCAATACAGGCAAGCACTCACCTGCCAGCCAGGCGTGTCTGTCAAATTCTTGTGAGTATGTAGCAAGGTGCACAGCGTACTTTGCAACGTCCGTGCTGCGCGAGGCACATCGTGCCAGCACTGCAACGCTCCGGGTGTATGCTCAGTCAGGCACTGCTTGGCACCGCACTGTCCAGCCGGCTCCTCTCACACTCCAGCCTTCTAGTAGCAGCACGCTCCTGGCGCGCTGCAGCAGGGCGAATGACTTCACGCAAGGCTCTGGACTCGCAGGAACGTCGACCCCCGGCGGGCGCTGCGCCAGCAGGCCGGCTGCGGCGTGCTGCTGGCCGGCGGCAGCGCGGCGAGCCTGTACGCCAAGTGCCGGAGCCTGGCCCCGCTGCTGGGCGACGCGCCGGTCGAGCTGCTCTGGACTGTGGAGGACCGCGGCAGCGGCCAGGCGCTGCTGTCGGTCGCCTTTGACAGCGCGCTCTGGCCGGACGCCGGGTACTTTGCCTTTGGCATCCCGCAGGACGGCGGCATGGTGGGCGGCAGCGCGCTGATATTCTCCATCGACTCCGCGAGCCCCAGCGGTGCGCCCAGTGTCCTCAAACATCCCTTTCTATGTGCAAGGAAGAGAGCGGTCCATGTTCGTGTGTCAATGATTCACTTTCCCATAGCGTGGCGCTCCTCGCCTTGACGCGCATGTGGCGGGGCGCACAGGTGCGTCCGCAAGCAACACGTTTATAGAGGGCTTCAGCATGGGCAACATCCTCGCGGGGCAGGGCTCACTGGAGCTTGCCGGCACGCCCGTAGCCGCATTCAACACCACGTCGGGCCGCCTGCAGGCGCGCCTCTCATGCGGCGCCGAGCGTGCGACCCAACAAGCTGAGCTGCGTCGCGGCCCGGCACCCGCCAACACGTGCGCCCGGCAGGGCGCTTTTGGCCTGGTCGTCGACCGCCTGGTGCAGTCGCTGGCGTCCCTCACAGCGCCGCTGGACGTCATGTACGCGCTGGGCCCGCTCGCCGCGGACGGGGCGCCGATGGCGCACGGCGCGGCGCGCGCGCTCGACCAGCTGGACCTCCAGGGCGCCTTCCAGGCGTCCAGCAGCACGGCGCCGCTCGACGGCGGCGCCGCTGCTCCGGCGGCAGGCGGTCGTCCCACCGCGTCAGCAGCTGCGGCCGCCCCCGCCCGGGCGCCCGGCGGCGGCGCAGCAGCCGCGCCGGCGGCCACGCCGGCTGCCTGGCCGCCGCGCGCTGCAACGCGCTTGCCCGCCCAGGTCGTGCCGGCAATCCTGCCTGGCACGGTGCCGTACCCGCGCGCGGCGGCCAGCGCGACGCCGGTTCCTGTTAACGCGGCCGCGGCACTGCTTGCCGCTGCCGGGCCAGATAGCACGGGCGCACAGCGCAGCGGCCGCGCACTCTTTGCGTGGCTGCTCCTGCTGCCTGCGGCTGCCCTGTGCAGCCTGGCCTGCGTGGTCGCCATGCGTCGGCGTCGTGCACACGCGTTCCAACGCCTGGACGATCGAGCGGTGGGCCTTTACGTTTTGCCAAGCTCGGCAAAGGCGCAAAACAGGGGTCAGCCGAGCCTGGTGAAGGCCATGCACGAGTCACCTTTGTATGCAAGTCCCTGAGTATGACTTCATCTCTCGGCCTGATTGCAGGACGCCGTCGAGCGCTGTGTGCAGCGGGCTGGGTTGTGTGTCAGGTGTGCCCAGCGCGGCGGCCCAATATGGGTGATTAACACCAGGTCTTCAGCAATACTTGTGTAAAAGCACCGCACAAAGCCAAGGACAACAATGTCAACAGCCTACTATTCAACAAGGCTGCTCAGGCGGTTGGAGGTAAACTGCTGCTCCTACTAAACCTAAAGCGAGGGTGCTGCTCCTGTAAGCAAGTTGCCTTGGAAGCCTTGCAAGGTGCCTTGCGCAGGCGACCAGCGCGCTCCTATTGCAGGGCAAATGATCACACTTCCAAATGACTCGCCAGTACAAACTTGCCACAGTGCGCCTCTACCAGTTGCCCTCTGGCTTTCCTTGCTTGTGCTTGCTTGCTGGTTTGCTTGCTTGTGCGGCTGCGCTCTCCTCTTCCCTGTTGTCTGCACCGTCAACAAGATGCTTCTTTTGGCGCAGTCGGAGGACGACTTCACGCCCGACGAGGCTTCTGGGACGGACACCACTTCGTCTGGCTCACCAAGCAAAGTCACAGCGGCACGCAAGGTGCAGGCGCGCACTGGCAGCCAAGCACATGTGTGCAGCCGCTTGTGCTTTCAAGCGCCTTGTTGGAACGCAGCAGCGTAAGGCAATACAACACTTACCTTGAAGCAGCTTTTCTGTCTACGGGCGTTGAGGACGGTGCCACAGTCGCCATTGGGCGACTGTGGCACAGGGCGACTGTGGCACAGGTACCTTTGCACCCACGAACGGGGCACGCACGTCAGCGCTGCTGCGCACGCGCAGGGCCGCAAGCGGCGTGCAGGCCCCCGTTTGCTCGCTGCTGACTCCGAGGATGAGGACGGCCGTGAGGAGGCCGACACAGCGGGCCCGGGCGGAGGGGAGGCCTCGCAGCCTGGGCACGGGCGCGTCGCGGCGCAGCGCGCCCAGCGGGGCGCCGCCGCCGGAGCCGCTGCCGCCGCGCGGCCCCGCACGCGCGGCGTGGCCAAGGCGCGCGCCCGCGGCGGCAGCTGCGGCTGCGAGGGCGCGCCGGCGCGCCCGGGCGCACACGCGCGCAAGCGCCTGCGCCGGGCCTGCGCTGCAGCCGCGGTGGTCGGGGGCGGGTCCTCTGACCCGGACCTGGAGGATGCGGACGTGCAGCTGCGGCCCTGCGCGCTGGGCGCGAGCCGCGGCGCGGCGAGCGCGCGCGTGCGCCTTCGGAGCGAGTCGCCGGTCCGGGCGGGGAGGGAGGGGCAGCGCGGCGCCTCGGGCGGCGCCGGGTCTGGAGAGTCCTCGGCCCTGCAGGACAGCCCCGCGCGCGGCGCGCGGCGGGCGCGGCGGCCTGTTTTTGCGGCCCTGTCAGACACCCCATCGAACTCCTCGCCGGAGCCGGGCGGGCGCGGCGGGGGGCCCGGCGCGGGGGCCTGGCAGGGGCGCACGCGCGGGTCGGCGCGCAAGCCCTTCCCGGCGTCGCGCGAGGCCTCGCCGTGCCCTGAGCCTGCGGCGCCGCCGCGGTGTGCACGGCGTGCGCGCGAGGCGGGCCCCGCCTCGGGCTCGGAGGCGACGCCGCCGCCGCCGCCGCGTGCCCAGCGTGAGGCCGAGCTCCGCAGCGCCGCGGAGCCGGGCCCGGGGTCGCGGCGGGGGCGGCCGCGGAGTTTGGCCAAAGCGCACGGCCCCGCGCGAGCAGCGAGGGCGCGCCCACGGTCCGGCCGCTCTCGGCTGGTGGACGTGGGCGGCCCGCGCTCGGGCTCCGAGGCCAGCTCTGGCATGGACTCCTTCATCGCGTCCGGGGACGGCAGCGGCGAGGAGGCTGATGGGCCCGCCAGCGAGGCCGTGGGCGCGCGCGACGTGGTGACAATGACCAGCAGCGCCAGCGACGCGGCGCCCAACGGTGTGCGGCACGGCGGCGCGCGCGCGGCGCGCGCCGCCGCCGCCGAAGGGGCGCCCGGGCGGCCGGGCGGCGGGCTGTCTGACTCGGAGCATGAGCAGCCGGTGCGCGCGCGCGCGCGCGGCGGCGGGTGCGCTGAGTCTGGCGAGGGAGCGGCCGCTGCGACTGCACGGGCGGCGGCCGGCGCGGCGGGAGCGGCCAGCGGCCGCGAAGACGAGGGCGGGGCGACCAGGGCGCATGCGGGCGGCCCCGGCGGCCAGGAACTTGCGTCGCCGGCGGTGCACGCCTTACCTGCATGCGTCGGCGGGGCGCGGCGGGGGCCGCGCCGCCTGGATGAGGGCGACGGTGCTGAGGCCGGCGGGGGCGCCGCCGGAGGCGGCGGGCCGGCTGGCGCAGGCCGCGGCAGTCCGCCGGGGGGCGAGGCGGACCTGGGGCGGCGCGCGGGGCTCACGGATGACGTCGGGCTGGCGCCCGCGTCTGTGCCCAGGGCGCGGCGGGGGCCGCCGCGCCTGGGCGAGGGCGGCGATGAGCTGGCCAGCGGGTGCAGCCCTGACCCTGACCGTGACCCTGCACCTGGCTGCGACGCTGCCCATGGCGCGGCGGGACCGGGCGCAGAGCGCGGCGACACGCCGCCCGGCGCGGCGGCTGGCCCACGCGGCGCCGGGCCAGCTCGTGACGCAAACGTGGCCTCGGCGGGACAGGAGGGCGCCGGCGACGGCGCCGCTGCTGGTCCGGCCGCAGCGCGGCCGCCGCGGCGGCTGCGCAGGCGCCTCGCCGTGCAGGAGGGCGAGGCTGCGGCGCAGCTGCGCGCCCGGGCTGCGGGCGCTGCAGCGGCCGACGCCCGCCCAAGCGCAGCCGACGACGATGCCCCTGCCCCTGGCAATCTCGACGCCTCGCAGAGGCAGCGGCCGCGCAGGCTGCGCCGCGCAGAGGAGCTGCAGCCCGCTGCCGCCGCGACGCCCGCCGCCGACGCGCGCGCCGACACGCCCGCGCGGCGGCCGCGGCGCCCGCGCGCGGCGGCGCTCACCAGCGCCGAGCTGCGGGCGCGCACGCGGCAGCGCGTGCTTGGCGGCGGCGGCGGCAGCGGGGAGAGCAGCTCGGGGAGCGGCGGGACGGACGAGGTGGCGGCGGCGGTCGCGGCGATGGAGGAGGACGAGGGCGCCTGGGAGGTCGTGCAGAGCCCCGGGGCGTGGGGACGCGCAGAGGGGGCCGAGGCCGAGGGGGACGCCGGCGAGCGCCCAGGGCAGGGCCGCGCTGACGACATCAACAGCGGCGCTTCGAGCCCCGACGGCGCCGCGCGCGCGGGGAATGGCGCGCTCGGCCTCGAGTCTGACAGGCGCGCCCCTCTTCGTGTGCCCTGACGACCGAGCAGTGCGTTACATGACGACACGCTCAAAGGCCAGGGTGCTGGCACTAACTGCGCTTGCGCCGCGCGGCAGCGGCAGCGACCTGGAGGGCTTCATCGACGATGAGGAGGGCGACGAGCAGCTGGGTGACGCAGAGGTCCTCGCCTGCCTGGAGGCCTCCCGCCACAAGCCGGACACCGAGCTGGCGCGCCCTCGGGGGGCTTGTGGGCGCCCGCACACGAGGGTTGCAGCACGGACTGAGGGATGTGCGGGGCTGCGGGCAAACGCCCTTCGGGGCTTTAAACGCAGCCATTGCTCCTCACAGGATGCCGTCCCGTATGCATGCTCTGTTTCTGTCATTGAACACAGAGCCCACAGCGCGCATCTGTGACAGCAAGCATGCTCGCCACGAAGCGAGTCGCCGTGAGAGGCATGGTGGGGCCTGCGGTGCAGCTCCCCTGCCCCGGCGCTGCCAGCGCATGCCGCCGGGCCACGCTGAGCACCTGCGAGTGAGAGGCAGCCCAGCCACATGCTGCCCATGTGCGCTGTCAGTCGCCAGCACGCACAGCTGTCCTGCGCACGAGGTCCGGGGCACGGAGGGCCTGTCGCCCTCGGGGGCGCGCACTTTGACGAGCATGTGCAGTGGCTCGTGCTAAGCGCCCTCGGGGGTGCGCAGTTCGACGAGCACGTGAGGTGGCTCCTGCTGACCGACGTGGACCCGGCCTGGGCGGCCGCGCTGGGCCCGGCCGAGCTGGCCGCGCACCGCCGCGCGCACCACAAGGTCGTGAAGACGAACCTGGAGTACTACCAGTGCGCCCCGCACCCCCCGGCGGCCCTGCTCCCGCAATCAGGGGTACCCTAACCATAAACCCTACCCCCCTTGCAGCATGTGGTCGCAGCTCGGCCTCTGGCTCCGCGGCTGGCACCCTGGAGCACAGCGGCATGTGGGGCGAGGGAGGGCGCCCGCAACCGATCACGCTCCGGCCGCCAGGCACGGCCAGCACTGGCCCAGTTCTTTGGCACCACCAGGACGCACATGAGATCCATTCCCACGGTTTAAGCCTGACGTATAAGGCTGGCAGGGCTGGCACGAATCAAGTCTCAATGTCTGCAGTACAACTGCTGTTTGAGAGACCCTGGTGTTGGCCACTGGCACACCCAGAAGTGATGAAAGTGTTCACGCCTGCCTGATGGCTCGGGCATCCTGGTGCCACCCGCCGGGCGCGCGCCGCGCGCGCAGGAACCAGGCGAAGGGCTTCGTGTGGGGCGGCACGCTCAAGGGCGAGATGGCGGAGGAGAAGGCGCGCCTGCTGTGGGCCATGCGCGAGCTGCCGGGCCTGGACAGCGCCTGGTATGGCGGCGAGCCGGGCGCCGAGGACCTGCGCGACACGGGCCGCTGCAGCTCGTGCGGGCGCTGCCAGTGCGCGCCCCCCAGGGCGCGCCGGGCTGCCAAAGCAACTTAGAGCGCTGGCAGTGCAGTATGAGTGGGTAGGCTGGCGCAATCAGTTGGGTGTGGGCCACATGGTGTCAGGGGCAGCCCTTGTTTGATATGGTGCCAGACATACTGTTGCTTTGTTGCATTCGCTGCCAGTACATCGCTCATGCAAGCTCCCCTCCCCGCCCCCCTACACACGCACACACACACAAGGCATGCTACATCATGGAACGGGAAAGGCATGGTACGGGGTGTGTGGTGGGACCGAGATAATGCAGAAACGAAGCACTCTTGTCAGGCGCTCCCGCCCCGGCGCGTAGGGGCTGGCCGGCGCGCATCACCTTCTCCGGCCGCCCGGCGCCGCCGCCGCCCGCGCCCGGCGCGCCGCCGCCGGGCCCGCTGTCGCCCGGCGGCCGCGCGC
>JAABUY010003664.1_pt1 | contig 16694 bp, 23 predicted proteins | sample 5560271 | NCBI WGS metagenome assembly JAABUY01 (sample SAMN10711886, study PRJNA513374) | rock metagenome | isolation source: Antarctica rocks | place: Antarctica: Victoria Land, University Valley
CGGACCATCCGCGAGCAACAAGCAGGCTGAGGCATCGTGGTTTGCTTGAGCTGGGTGCGGGGACAACTCGCACGCCCAGTTCTGAGGGGAGGGAGACGCAGTGATGCGCTCTCCCTTACCCGACTCCGCTGATGGCGATACCCCCGTATTTATTGATCGAATTTCTTGATCGCGTCGGGACTGACCGGCGTGAAGAAGTTGATCAAATTGCCATCGGGGTCGCGAAACAGCAGGGAGCGGTTTCCCCACGGCTGCGTCGTCGGCTCCTTCACAAAGTCGCTGACCAGAGTCTTCAGTTTCTCATACTCTTTGTCGACGTCATCGACGCGGAACTCGATGATCACGGTGTGGTTATCAGCGGGGTGGGCGGCTCCTGCCCCGAACGCGTCCATGGTGCGCGTACTGGCTATCGCCAACGTACAGGACGGCGTTTTCAATTCAGCAAAATCTGCTGTGGACCGCACGAGCGACAGACCGGTGATCTGCTCATAGAAGTGCACGAGCCCGTCAACGTTGTTGGTAATGAGTCGTATCGAGACAAAGTTCACGATATGTTCCTTCCGCATCCTATAGATGCTCAAGCCCAAAATAGGCTTCACCGAGCATGGCGCAGAGCCCGCATGGTGTGACGAGGTTTGGTCGTCCGTTCCTGTCAGCGGGATGCCACATAGTCAGCGTATCCTATAATGGTGACAGAGGCCGTCACTGTTCTAACCTGGTCCAAAAAGATGAAAGGATGGGCATGGTGGAGAGGGTATGGCGCGCGCTGCACGACTGCTGGAGTTGCTGATCCGCCTGCGGACCACCCCGCGCGTCACCGCGCAGGAGTTGGCGGACCACTTTGAGGTCTCGCGCCGCACGATGTTGCGGGACCTGCGCACCCTGTCCGACTTGGGGGTGCCGCTTGTCGCCGCGCCCGGACCGGGCGGTGGGTATCGCCTCGCGCGCGACCAGCGCCTGGCTCCGTTGGCGTTGACGATGGACGAGGCGCTCGGGGTCCTCCTGTCGTACGAGGCGTTCCTGCGCGACGCCCCGTCGCCCTTCGCCGTCGAGCACCTGTCCGCCGTCACGAAGCTGCGCGCCACCCTGCCGCCCGACATCGCCCGCGAGGTGGAACGGGTCCGTCGCCATGTGGCCGTCATCCCGCGTCCGCGCGGCGCCCCGGCGCCCCTCCTCGGCGACCTCCTCCAGGCGGCCCTCGACGGGGTGCATCTCCGCGTCGTGTATGACTCCGGCTCCGGCGTGGCGGAGCGGGTCATTTTCCCGTTCGGCCTGTTCCTGGCAAACGAGCGCTGGTACTGTGCCTGTCACGACGACACACGCGGGCGGACCATTTCTCTGCGCGCCGATCGCGTCGTCTCCCTCGCACGGGTGGAGGGGCGGGACCGGCCGCCGCACGTGTCGCCTGCGGACTGGCGAGATGTCGTGCAACACGACGAGGGTCAGGACCTCCCGCTACGGGTGATCCTGACCGCGCGCGGGACGAAAAGTGTCGGCCCACAACCGTGGTACGGGCAGCTCCGCGCGGACGCGCAGGGGGGCGGCGTCATCGAGGGCACCATCCCTCGGTCCGAGATCGACTGGTATGCGACCCAACTCCTCGCCCTCGGGGCCACTGTGGTCGTGGAGTCACCACCCGAGCTGATCGCGGCGATTGACCAGCACCTTCAGGCCATCGCCGCGTTATATCAGCGCCACGACTCTCTCCCCATCTAGCCGCTCGCTGTGTGCGTCCAGCGTGCCCGTGCACGCGCGCTGGCTTAGCGTACGATACGGGTCCAATGCTAGTCGGACCCCGGTAGTGCAGATGAGGGGAAGACGGTTAGGAAGGTTCCGTTGGGTCCTGCTGATGTGCCTGAAAGTCGTTCGTTTCGAACAGTCGGCGGCATCGCTTCCCCGCCCCTTTTCAAAGATTGGGGCCGTCAAATCAGTCGAAATCACCGGGGTCCACACGCCTCACCCGACGGCCTTTCGGCAATAACATGTCAAGTCAGCAGAACCCAACGAAACCCTTGGACGCGTGGCACGTCATCGACCCGGTGCGCTGCGTCGGTATCCGCAACGCCGGCCAAACCAGCGCCGTGCCACGGATGCACCACAAGTTCATCGTGTTCTGCCGCCTCGGTCGGCGGCCAACCGACGACGCGCCGCCGGTCCTGGCGCCGTACGCCGTGTGGACCGGGAGCTTCAATTTCACGACCAACGGTTCCCGATCACTGGAGAACGCGGTGTACATCCACGACGAGGCGCTCGCGACGGCGTACTTGCAGGAGTACACGCAGCTGGCGCTGCTGTCCGAGCCCCTCGACTGGCAGCGGGCGTGGGTCGCGCCCGAGTGGCGCATCGGCACCTGAGATGAGTGGCCCGCGCAACAGCGGGCCACGGTTGTTCGGTAGTTGGTAGAATGGTTGGCGATGAACACAGCACCGCGCCGCCCGCGGGTCGCACCGGAGGTCCCGAGCGACAACCTCGTGGCGGCGGACCCGCGCCAGCCCCGATCGCCGCGGCCACGCCGTCGCCGGCGTTGGCTGTGGATCCTCGTTGCCGTCGTGGTCATGTTCCTCGCGCTCAGCGTCGTCGGCGCGATCGTGGGCCCGCCGCCCACGTCCGCACCGTCATCGGCGCCATCGTCGACCACGCGGGCGATCTCCTACGCCCTCGTGCGGACGATACCGGCGCACATGCCGAGCGGCAACGGTGCGCCGCCGAACATCGCATGGCTCCAGGCCACGCGTAACGGCCAGCTACGATCGTGCGACTTCGAGAGTAAGGCCATCAACCTCTGGGACCTGCGCACGGGTCGGTTGGTCGGCGATCAGCAGCCGTGCGATCCGGATACGGACCCGGACCCCAGTGCGTCCGGCAACAGCATCACGTCGCCCGACGGGCGCACGCGCGCCACGTTCAACATGGACCTCTCGTCGGGTGTGCAAGAGAGCCTGACGATCTATGCCGAGCCGGGGGACCGACAGATCACATCGTTCGATCCGGGCGGGGACATCGTGGACATCGGCACGCACATCCACGGCGAGTTTTCTCCCGACGGCGCCCTCTTCGCCACGAAGGCACGCACGAGCGCTGGCAACGACTCCTTAAAGGTGTGGGACGCCCGTGCGTGGAGCGTCGCGGGCACGGTGGACATCGGCAGCGGGTCACAGTTGTTCTATGACTGGACGTGGGGAACGGACAGCCATACGCTCGCGGTTGCGCGCGACGACGGAACGATCCGTGTTTTCCGGGTCAGCTACTGAGGACTAGAACATACTCAGACGTTCGCGGCGTACAGGGCATCGGTCATCATCTCCGCCTCCTCATGGTTAGGCCATCGCTGCTATCGATCCTAGGTTCAGCACGTCTATACTGGAGGTGCGAGGGCAACGCCCCCGGGCGGTCCGTGCGCGCACACGGACGTCGGGGTCCTGTCCATCGGCCACCACGAAAGAAGGACACCATGAGCGCCAGCACCCCGACCGACGACGACACCCCCACCACGAAGCCGCCGTGCCCCCACTGCGGCAAACCCTACCGCACGCTCCTGCAAACCGGGTACGGCGTCGACGTCAGCCAGGGCGTCAAGCAAGGGGTCCCCCTGACGTCCACCTGGCGCTGCATGTCGTGCGGGAAGACCTACACGGCGACGCACACCCCCTGATGTCCAACTCCCGCGTCCGGCGGCTGCTCATCGCCGCGGCTGCGGCTCGCACGGCCTCCCGAGCATGTCGCTGACGTAGTAGACGCTTTCCCCGCCGTCGAAGGTGTCGACGCGCACGCCGTGCTGGCAGCGCGCGCAGATGTAGGTCTTGACGTAGGTCTCGGACGGCTGCGGCCGTACGTTGATGCGGTGGCCATGGTCCGCCGCCGCGCGGCGCGCCTGGTCGATCGTGCCGATGGTCGCTCGGTTTCGGTTCATGTCTCCGTCCTTCTCTCCTGCATAAAGCGATGGCCCGCACAGGTGCGGGTACAACCCCATGAAAGTGTGGAGCGGGGGGAGGATGACAGGAACGGGCCACATGAGGCATGCTACCGGTAGCCGTGTCCAGTCCACACGGCGAGGAGAGCAGTTCTCATGGACTCGTCCACCGTATTTTGCGGCACGGAGACCTGTCCCAACAAGGGGCGCGTCGGCGCAGGCAACATCGGCATTCACAGTCGGAAGAAACGGCGCTACCGCTGCAAGACCTGCGGCGACACGTTCAGCGCCACAACCGGCACGCCGTACTATCGGCTGCACAAGGAGGCGTGGCTGATGACGGCCGTGCTGATCCTGCTCGCGCACGGCTGCCCGCCGCGAGCGATCGTGGCGGCGTTCGGGCTCGACGAGCGCACGGTGGCGGCCTGGCTGCACCGCGCAGGGGTCCACTGCGCCGCGCTGCACGGCCACCTCGTTGAGAGGGGGCAGGTGGAGGCCGGGCAGGTCCAGGCCGACGAGATCCGCGTCACGGTGCGCGGCGGGGTGGTGTGGCAGGCTATGGCGCTGGATGTCGCCTCGCGCCTGTGGTTGGGCGGGGCGGTGTCGCCGACGCGCGACGGGGCGCTGGTGACGCGGCTGCTAGAGCGGGTGCGCGCCTGTGTGGCGACGCGGGCGATCCTGCTGTGTGTGGATGGCTTCGTCGCCTCCGTCGGCGCGGCGCGCTCCGTCTTCCGGGAACCCGTCTACACGCGCACGCGCGGCCGCCCCCGCCTGGTGCTGCCGGACGGCTTCCTGCTGGCTCAGGTGGTCAAGAGCCGCAAGGGGCGGCGGCTGGCGGAGGTGACGCGGCGTGTGGTCGTCGGCACGGAGGATGCGGTCGCGCGCGTGATCGCGGCGACGCGCGGCGGCACGCAGATCAATACCGCCGGTATCGTTGGGGCCTGCTGAGATAGGGTATGCTGTCGCTTGATGAGGGGATAGAGGGAGGGCGGCATGCGGTGTCAGGGGTGTGCGGGAGAGCAGTTCGTCAAGGCCGGCCGGGACCGCGCGGGCCGGCAGATGTACCAATGCGGAGCATGTGGTCGACGGCAAACGGGGCGATCCACCTCGGCCTTCTGCGGCTATCGCTTCCCCGACGACCTCATCGCCCTCGCCGTGCGCTGGTATCTGCGTTTCCGTTTACCGTACGCCGATATTGTGGAGCTGCTGGCCGAACGCGGTGCCCACGTCGACCCGTCGACCGTCTACGACTGGGTGCAGCGCTTCACCCCTCTGTATAAGGACGCGGCGCGCCCGCATCGCCATCGCGTCGGCACGCGCTGGGCGGTCGATGAGACCTACATCCGCCTGGCTGGGCGGTGGGTCTACGCCTACCGCGCCATCGACGAACAGGGCCAGGTGATCGATGTTTACCTGAGCGAGACGCGCGACACGGTGGCCGCCACGGCCTTCTTCGCGCAGGCGATCGCGCGGACCGAGGTGCGGCCCCGTCTTGTCACGACGGACAAAGCGCCGACCTACCCGCCGGCGCTGCGAGCGGTGGTGCCGGAGGTGGAGCACGTCACGGGCAAAATGGAGCAACAGGGGATCGAGCGCGACCACCAGCACCTCAAAGGGCGGACGCGGAGTATGCGTGGCTTCCAACAACTTGGATGCGCTCAAGTCGTGTGTGACGGCCACGGCTTCATGCGCAACCTGCGCGATGGCTTCTATCGTCTGGGTGAGCCGGCCGGCGATCCGCGTCTGCCCCAAGCCCCGCGCTTAATGCGCGCATGGGACGACCTTACCCGAATTCTTGCCGCGGCATAGCTGTCTCTGTTAACCGCCTCCGATGGCGTCCTCGGATAAGTGCTTGAGCGCTGACCTCAGCACACCCCAACGACACCCCTGCGACCGCCTGCGTCGCTCGCGCACCGTCCGCCGGCGTCCCTTCTAGCATGCCATCCGTCGGGGCGCGCTGCAATAGCCCAGTTGTCCTCTGTCCCAGGCGACACTCCTATTCTCCATACGTCAGATAGCGAGGGCACGCCGGTATCGCAGCTAATGGCCTATTAGGTGCGATAACTCACCCTTTCCGCCGTCACCGTGAGCGTGAACACCCCTCCGTCCGAGTGGTGTAAACTACGTATTATATGCGATAGATGCGCGCGGAGGGGCGGCGGATGACCACGGAGATGGCAATCGGGTGTGGCCTCGTGATCGGCGCGGGCCTGAGCTTGGCCCTGCGTCACGTCGCCTATGTGGTCGCCGGTCTGGTGCTTGGCACAACCAGGGGAGGGGGGAGAGAGACATGGCCGCAGCACCAGTGACACGGGCGGCTCCACCGGTCGCGCTGCTCCCGCCGCTGCGCGTGGCCGTCGAGCGCTTCCTGGCCCGCTCGCGCTTCGCTGCCCGGACGCGGGACAGCTATGCCCAGGACCTCGCCCCGTTACTCGCCCACATCGGCGACCAGCCCGTCGCGACGGCGCTCACGCACGCCGCGGCCGCCGCCTATCTCGCCGCCCAGGAACCGCTAGCGGCGAGCACCTATAATCGTCGCTACGCTGCCCTGCGCAGCCTGGTGCGCTGGTGCCAGACCCAGGGCTACCTCGCCGACAACCCGCTCGTCGGCCTAGAGCGTCGCCCCCAGACGCGCGGTGGTCCGCGTGCCCTGGACCCGGAGCGGGTCGAGGTCGTGCTGCGTGGTATCCATGCCGCGCGCGATCGCGCCCTCTTCTGGCTGATCTACGACGGCGGCCTACGTTGCCGCGAGGCCCTCGCCGTCAACATCGAGGACATCGACTGGACGGAGCGCTGCCTCCGCGTCCAGGGCAAGGGCGATAAGCCGCGCGACATGTTCTTCTCGCGCCGCGTCTCCGGGTATCTCGACGCGTACCTGAAGGGTCGGGGCGCGCCGACGCATGGCCCGTTCTTCGTCACCGCGCGCAAGGCGCGCAACCCGCGCCAGGCCGACCTGACGGCCGAGGGGTACGCCCGGCTCTCGTATCGCCAGGCCGACACGCTCTGGAAAGAGTACACGCCCGGCTGGGACCTGCACCAACTGCGGCACACGGCGATCAGCGCCCGCGCGGCCAAGGGCTACACCGAGGTCGAGCTCAAGCGCTTCAGCGGGCACAGCTCGCTACGCAGCCTGGAGGTCTACATCGCGCACAACCGCGAGTCGGCCAAGCGCAAGGCGCGCGAGTGGGAGCGTCGGGAGGGTGGGGAGCGATAGGCAAGCCGATGATCCTGACAAGTGTCCCCATCATCGTGTCGGACCTGCTCGACGCCGGCGTGGACCTCTCGGCCGCCCAGCAGCTCGCCGGCCACGCCTCCGTCGTCACCACCGCCCGCTACGACCGCCGCGGCGAGACCGCCAAGCGCCAAGGCGTCGAGAAGCTGCACTTCCCCTTTCGTTAGCGGACCGCACCCTTTCCCCCGCGCCCCGCGTGGCCCTGTGTCGCCGGTGTCCTTGACGACGTGGATCACACAGCGCCGGCCAGAGGGCCGGGAGAAACGAGCACGCCGCATCCTCGGCCACGCGGCCTGAGCGACGACGGGCAAGGCGTACACTTGAAGGGAGACGGGAGACGAGGGACGATGGCCTATTAGCGCGAGACCGAGGATGCCGACCAGAGGGCAACGCGTCGGCCTGGGATGTGGGCACGCCTCACCTGGACGATCCTGGCACTCGTCGGCGTGGCCGGTCTCGGCCTGCTGGGCTGGAGTCTAACGGGGAGAGGCACGCAGATGAGCGATGCGCGCGCGGCCCTCGTCGCTCTCATCGTCTACGTGACGCTGTGCGCCCTGATCGTCCGGGTCGACCGCGCCATAAAGGGACAGGAGCGGGCCGAGCGTGCGGAGGGTGAGGATCGCCGCCGGCAGCTCAGGCGACGGCCATACAGCGTCGTGGACGAGGCCGAGGCGGTGTTGGCCCGCGCGCAGGGGCGGCGGGGGACGCGGTGAGCGCGGTGAGCGCGGTGAGGGCGCGGCAGAGCGCGTCACCCTGACGACGGACGACGCCACACGGCCCGCGGCCGCGGGTATCGCGGCGCTCCTGCACGCCCAGGGCTACGTCGTCGCGCGGCGCGCGTTCGTCGGGTCGCCGGCCGCGGGAAACGGGGGCGGCGGGCGCTCGATGGTTACACCGCCTGTAGTGTGGCTGTGTACTTCGCGAGAGAGTAGGAGACGATGACACACGATGGCCTATTTCATGTTCGTTGACGAAAGCGGTCAAGATCATCGGGATTCACCATACGAGGTGTTAGCGGGCGTTGCGGTGCACGACACGAAGTTGTGGGACTTGATTTGTGCCATCAAGAGAGCGGAGCGAGAGTGCTTCGGAACAACGTACGCGCGTGGTGACGAGCGAGAGCTCAAAGCCAAGAAGTTGTTGACCAAAAAGGCCTTTCGCTTGGCTGCGCAACTGCCGCCATTTCCGCCATCTCAACGCGCTGAACTGGCCAGGGCCAGCCTGGCCGACGGCTCAGAAGCGCGCCGGGATCGCCTGACGGCCTTGGGTCAGGCGAAAATCGCCTTTGTGGAGCAGGTCTTGGATTTGGCGCACGCGCATGAGGTACGGACCTTTGCCAGCATTGTTAAGCCCGATGCGCCGCATCCCGCCACGCGCGACTTCCTTCGGAAGGACTACCGCTATCTGTTCGAGCGTTTTTTTAACTTTGTCAATGCGCAACTGGCACATGAGCGCGGCGTGGTGGTGTTCGACGAGATCGAGAAGGCACAATCACATATCTTAGTAGGGCAGATGTCCGCCTACTTCCTGCGGACCAGCACAGGCCAGTCACGCTCGCGACGCGTCGTGCCCGAGCCCTTCTTCGTCCACAGCGATCTGACAACGGGCATCATGCTCGCCGACTTGGTGGCCTATATCCTGGCAAACAACGTACGGCTACGGCGTATGAGCAATCCAAGGCGGGAAGAGCTTGACGACCTCGGCGAGAAAGTGAAGCGACTCCAACCACCTCGGACGCGCACCGGCGGCCATTGGGTCGATTCGTTCACGTTCATTCAAGATCTGCGGACGCTGTCTACGGACGCTGGAATGGGTGTGCCCTAAGAAGCCGCTGCGTGGGATGAGGCCACCGCAGGGGATAAAGAAAAAGGCAATGACAAGTGGTATCACCGTCAAAGCCTCCATCCGAAGAATATCACCTAGGGAACGAGATGTCAAATAGCCTTTTCGGACGAACTTGGTAGGGAACGCACTGCGCGGAGCGATATCGGTGCCGGCGATCGTGGCGACGATCGTCTCGACGGCCCCCGCCCCTTTCCCCGGCGCGCCCGATCGCTCAAACGGTGACGTCCAGATAGTCACCCAGAGAGCGATAAGCCGCCTCAAGTTCGTCGCGGATATCGTCCGGCACGGCGACGCCGGCATTCTGTATCATGCCGATAGCCTGAACGAGGTGCCGCGTCCCCACACGGACCTGCTCTTCCAGGGCTTGTCGTCGCTCCTCTACAGCCGCGCCTTTTCGTGCCTCAGGAGCACTAGGGGTCGAAGGAGTGTTCAATATTGAACGGGCTGGCGCCGCTTCGCTGTCAGGTTCCCGCACTTCCTGCGCGGTCTTCCCTAGGTGTTCAATATTGAACACCTGAACGGGTTGTTGCTCTGCGACATTGTTAGCGCCCATGGCATTGTTCGCGGGCGTCACCCTATCTCTAGGAGCGACCCTTTCTTTCGGTGTCTCGCCCTCGCGACGTAGCCGCTGAACGTCGGCCATTTTGGTGACGGTGCCCGTGCGCACGCCCTCGATCGCCTTCTCGCGCAGTTCCGCCGGCAGCCGCCGGATTTCGCTGGCCGTCGTCGGGGCGATGATCTCGTCGCGGACGATGGGCGCGAGGCGAGAGTCGTCGCTGAGATTGAGCAGTTCGCTAACGTCGCCCACCGACCGTCCGGTTCGCCGCGCGATCGCGCGCACGCCCCAGCCGTACTCATCCCGCAGGCGGCGATAGGCATCCATAATCTCGGCGCGGGTGAGGTCGTTGCGGGCCACATTCTCCGCCAGGCTGTCGGCGAAAGCGTCCTGATCGCTCTCGTCGCGGATGACACACGGCAGCGTCTCCACGCGCGTGCGCGCCTCCGCATTGTCGAAACCTTGCACACGATGGGCAGCCTGTAGCCGACGCTCGCCGGCGATGAGCCGATAATAACCCGGTCGGTCCGCATCGCGTCGCACCAGCAGCGGCTGCAAGACACCGCTGGCCGCGATTGATTCGGCCAGTTCGTCGATGTGCTCGAAGCCCTTGCGCGGGTTGTCGCCAGACGGGGCGATGCGCTCGATCGGGATCATGCGCGCGCGCGGGACTGGCGCGAAGGCATTCTCGGCCACCCGGGCGAGATCGTCCGATGACGCCTCCCGTGTGGGAGGCGTCTCGGCGAGCAGGTCTGCGGCAAGGCGCTTAGGCCGGGTGCGGGATGAGCTTGGCATGGTCGAACAACTCCTGCGCCGGCGCGTCATACTCGGGGGCCGCCAGGTCGAAATTGGAGATGCGCGCCCGCCACGGGACGGGCGGCAGGACGAGCAGGGGCGGCCGGTGCGCGGCCGCGATATCCTTGATGTCTTCGATGCGCTCGCGGTGCAGCACCGTGCGCTGGACCATGGCCGGCAGCAGCGCGAGCAATTGCAGCCGCGGGGAAACGGTGATGCGCTGATTGTCGATGTCGCGCAGGTAGAGGAGTAGGTTGGTGACGCCCTGGTCTTCGGGCAGGACGGGCACCAGCACGCCGTCGGCCTCCTTGAGCGATGGGATGGCCGAGAGCCCCGGAGGCGTGTCGATGACCACGAGTTGGTACGCGCGCGGTAGGTCCTCTCCGTCGACGAGGTCGACGCCCGGCCAGCGCAGTTCGGGCCGCATCGCGAGCAGACGCGTGAGGTTCTTGGACTCGTCGCGGTCGACGATAGCCACGGCGGGGTCGCCTTCGCGCGCGCCGAGCGCCGTGGCCGCGCGGACGGCTAGATATAGCGCTGAGGTGGTCTTGGACACCCCACCCTTGGCGGAGCCGACGGCAAATACTCTCATGGTGCCTCCCGCCCCAGGGTGACCCGCTCAGTGCCCGCCTGCCCCATGCGTCCCGCGTCGCCCGCCCGTCGAGTCCAATGCTCTTCCAGGGCTTCGCGCACGATTAGGCTCACGTTCAGGCCGCGCTCGTCGGCTTCGTGCTCGAGCCGTTCGCGCATATCGGGTGAGAGGCGGATTGTGAAATTCCTGTCCAGCTGGGGTGTTAGGGAGCGGCGCCTTTTAGGCATAGGGTGAACCCTCCGCGAACAGTATAACGCATTGCGACCCGCAATACGCCATGTGTTGCGTAGTTGTGCCTGATACGAGTCACACTGATAGCCGCAGGGACGTGGGTATCGGCTACAAGGGCTCACTCCTGCCGACACAGACGCGCTGCGGTTCCCAATAGGCCTGTCGCTAAGTTCCTGACGAAAACCTACATCGTCCCCGATAACTACGTGGCAACCGCCCTCCGAGGAGCCAGATAACAAGGCCATCTCTTACCGACGTACAAGGCGCTACATAATACGTGTTATATAGAACCTGTTCCGCGTGTATGGGCGTACTGCAAGGGTAAATGGCGCATAGATAGAACTACAACACATCCTAGTTATCTGGAACGTTGTAGGTTTTCGTCAGGATCTTAGCGACAGGCCTATTTCACACAACATTGAGTTGCCGCTGATCCGCTTCGACCAAGTCCTTGATTGTACGCAGCGTCTTGCTGGCAATATTGTGTATAAAATCTCCCACGACGTAGCGCGCAAAGAGCGGGCCAACGACGCGCGGCCAGGGCGGGTTGAAGTTGTGGACGATGCGGACATCCGTGCCGCTCTGGCTGGGCTCGATGATCCATTCTACGTCCATTCCGCGCGTGATGCCCCGCACATGGTGGAACCGTATCCTGTGATGCGCGGGGTCTAACTCCTCAATAGAGGTCCACTTGACGGGGAAGCCGCCGTCGCGCGTCGCGGCCATCTCGGCTAGGCGCGTGCGACCGTCGTCCTGAAAGAGCGTGACATAACGGTAGTGGGGCAGAATGTCCGGCCACCGCTCGATGTGCGCGGCCAGGTCGTAGATGCGCGCGGGTGGCGCGTCGATGGTGATTTTGTCTTCGCTATGCATCCTAACCTCTGCTCCTGTCTCTCTGACGTATACTCACACATATGACGGCCTTCAATCCTACTTCTACCCCATTGCCTATTGTCCTCTTCTGGACAACCTGTACGGTGTGGTTTGTCATGTGGGTGTGGATCGCCCGCCATGCACATGCTAAGGCGTCTACCCAAGACCGCGGCAGCCGCACCTTCCTTGTGGTCAGCCTGTGGACTGGCCTGCTCCTATCGTTCGTCCTTGCATGGACGGTGCCGCCCGCGCGCATCGCCGGCGACGGTTGGGTCCCCTTACTCGTCGGAGTCCTCTTGGTGTGGGGCGGGATCGGCCTGCGCTTGTGGTCTGTCTGGACGCTTGGGCGCTTCTTCCGCACCGTCGTCACCATCCAGGCCGATCACCACCTCGTTGATAAGGGGCCGTACCGAGTGATACGGCATCCCTCATACGCGGGGAGCGTCCTGAGTGTCACCGGCATAGGACTGGCATTGGGCAACTGGCTTAGCGTGGCGGTATGTCTTGCTTTCACCCTCGTCGGGTTCAGCCGTCGCATCGTCGTCGAGGAAACGGTCCTCCAAGACGCCTTCACGGGTTCGTACAAGGCCTACACGCGCCACACCTGGCGTCTCCTACCGTTTGTGTGGTAAGTGCGGCCGTGCGGCCCCAGATGCCTCACCGTGGCCAAGAGAGAGCGTGGATCGCGCCGCGGCCCGAGTCATCCCACCATTTCGTGCCGCACTCCTCGCGACGCATTTTCTCTAGCAAGGGCGTCGGTTGCCCGAACTCGCCCATGACCGTCGCGATGCGCCGCGCCAGGCGCCAATGGCGCGCGTCCGGCTCGCGGTGGTCCTGCTCGCGCCAGTGATCGGGGCCGAGCACGAGCGCGATCAGCAGCATCTTATCGCTCAGGAAATAGATCTGCCGGCCGACGTAATCCCAGGCGGCCCCGGCCAGTAGCTCGTCGGTGGCGCGGCGCATATCCTCGCTCACGTCGTCCCACGACTCGGCCTCGACGTTATCGGGGTCGTCGATCACGTTAGCCCGCCTGTTCGTGATCGCTCGGGTCGCCTCCACCGAGAGCTTGCAGTCCTCGGGCGTTTCATCGTCCGCGACGCAACGCACGTCCACCGCGTCGACGATCTGGCGGTTGGCGTAGACCTCGCTGTGATTCTCGGTCTCCTTCTGATCGTTGTAGACGATGAGGTCGACGATATCGCCGCGTAGCTTCAGCCATTCCGGTCGCGCGTAGCGCAGCGCCAGTTCCTTGCGGTGCTCCCATAGCGGCCACACGAAAACCTGGATCAACACGAGGAGCACACCCAGCCCCACGACCGTCACCGTGACAGGCATTTTCGCGTCGTATGCGCCGGTGCCGCTACGCCCGAGGTGGCGGGCCGTGGCCTCTGCCACCGTGACAAGGCCGGGCACCATGGCGGCGAGGAAGAGGACGATCGAGGGTACAGCTTTCAGCCGCTCCCGCCGGGCCCGTGCAGCTCGCGCGGCATGGATGTATTCAACCACGTTCCAGAAGGCGGCGAGCGTCAGCCCTCCGCCCATGACCACGTTCATCAGCCAGAGCACCGTAGGGATGCCCCTGCGGCTCCCATAGTACAGGGCGCTCGGATTGTGGACACGGACGCCATGGGCCGCCCCCCACAACGTGGCGAAGATGATAAAAGTTGCCACGCTCGCCGTCACTGTGGCAATCTTTTTGCGTGCGCTGCGACGGTTGACGGTCGAGATCATGAGGTAGTGGGACAGGAACATGCTCATGAAGCCGAGGTGCGTGAGCAGGCGGCCAAGCCCCATGACTGGGATCACACGATCCACTGCCATCGCGTTGGCGTCGGGCAGGAGCGGCATCGCAAGCACAAAAAACATGCCGGTCAGGAAGGCCGGCAACCGCGCGCGCCGCGAATGTCCCCCGACGTATGACACGCCGAGGATATAGGGCACGCTTAGGGCCAGCAGCAGGGCCGTGGACACGATCTCACCTCCCGCTGAGGAAGCGCCGGAACGGGCCTCCGTAGAATTGGTCGAAAGGCGATTCCTCGTCATCAGTTAGCCCCGCCCGGCCCTCATCGTCGCCCAAGGTGTAGAGTGTCGCGGCCGCAGCCAGATGCTCGGCGTCGGCGTCGTCCGCGTCCGTGACGAGGTGCCCTTTCGACAACCCGAACGGCTGCAGGGAGGCGTGCGGCGATAGGTCGGACGGCAGCCTGATCTCCTTGAGCCGGTGGCGCCTGTAGATGTGCATCAACTCGTGGTATTGGGTGCGCAGGACGACTAAGGGGTTGCGGTGCGGATAGTAGAGGATTGCGTATTTTTCCGTGCCGATCTCCTTGCACACCATCCCGAAAACACCGTCATCGAAGGTGAAATGCTCACGCAGTTCGATCTTACACCCCTCGTCCCGGCGCAGGGCCTCTATGCTCCGGGCGAACTTCAGGGGCGAGCAATCCTGCGGGTATAGACCTAGTTTGGGGAACTCTCGATTTATGAACTCCTGCCCGGGAAGGATTATGCGATCCGGTTGTCGGCGATGTCTCATGGGGTTGCGCGCTCCTGATGATATGGTGGCCGCCTCTTGCTGTGCTGCTTAATTACTCGTCGGACACTTTCTTTGGATCATCCGCTTCCTTTGTCTCTTTCAATACCCTCTCGGCGTGTTCCATCATCTGTAAGATCAGTGCTCGCTCTGCCATGCCCATACTGCCGGCGCGCAGCGCGACCTCGCGGACCAAGGGCTTATCCAGGTTGTGCCGCATCTCATCATCCAGCGTGTCCATTGGCACCCCAGTTTGCGAGAAGTAGTCCAGGGGTACGCGGAAGAAGCGCGCCAACATCTCCACCCGCTCGAAGGGGACTGCGCCGATGTTGCCTTTACGCAGGATCGACAGGTAGGGGACGGACATCCCGGTACCCTGGCTCACCTCGCTCAAAGTGTAGGGGCGGCCGCTATCTGTCAGGCGCGTCTTAAACAAGTGGTTCAGCAATCTGGCGAATTGGTGCGATTGGCCAGTCTTACCCCGTTGCTCTGCGTCCTGGCTGTCGCTCTTTTCGTCGCCTTCGTTCACCTTGACACCTCGCCGCACGGTGGCTATGCTCCATGTATGGGTTGTCTATCTTCAAGTAACACTTGTGTATATTAACAGATGCGGCACGGGTACAGATGGAGGCTACCAGTGAACCTGAACGAGTCAACCCCGTCTAGCGAGATTGAGGGGTACGCCTGTGTATGCTGCGATTGCGGTACGGACGTCTTTCCGCTCCCGTTCCGCGTCAACCTAGGCATACACATGGTCCGGGCTATCGTGCGCGGGGTGTGGATCGTGGACAGTCGCACCGGCACACTGAGGCAGCGTGCCATCCTTTTCTGCCCCGACTGTGCCGATCCCGAGGAGGTGGAGGACTACGAGCAGCTAGAAAGCTTCCCCCCCCACAACGCCGCCGCGCACACCGCGCGTGTAGCGTCTGCTAAGGATGATGCTCGCCGCGCAGTCTATCCATAGACCTGGTGTTCTATACCTGTATCCGCGCGTTGCGCAGACGCGCTAGAGTGCGCTATGATGGGCACAATGAAGAAGTCTGCTATGTCCTAGTAAAACTGTCGTGCTAAACGCACGAGGCCCACCGGGCTTCCCCGATGGGCCAACGTCCGCCGCCTATAGTGTGCGGTTCTGGTGAGTTGTGTTGTAGAAGCCAGCCACCAGGCCGCTAGATCGGGTCCGAAAACTCTGACGGGCTACCACCCCCAAAAGAGCTTTCGGGACTCACGGGGGAGCTTTATGCTTCCGAGGAGTACCTATGAGCAATCATACGGGAGCCGTGGCTGCTTGTCAAACGCGGCCCCACACATCGGGGGAAGAAACGTTACTTCCCCCATCGTCCGAGGGGATCGACCGGCGCCTGGTCCTGCGCTACGGGGCCTGGCTGCTCGTGGGCGGGTACACGGCGCTGCGGCCACCAGCCAGCGCGGACCCGGACGACCAGGCGCTCGCGGCCGAAATCGCCGCCCTGAGCACCGAGCTAGGGGACGACGCGCCGCGCTCAAGTCTCGGCCGCGCCCGCAACCTGCGCCGCGACGCTGGCGTGTCGCCCGCCCGCTTCCTGCGCCTGCTCGACGAGGCGGCGGCCCGGACGCGCGACCGCCAGGCGAACATCGTCAAGCGGCAGCGCGACGGCCAGGCCCCCAACGGCATGCCCTACCTGTTCGCCGTTCTGCAGGACCTCCTACACCCCGCGCCGCCCCGGCCGGCCGACGGCAGGCTCGACGCGGATCGCCGGCGAGCTAGCCCGTCAGGTCGTCGACGACGCCGGCGCGCGGACGGCCGCGGCAAGCCCGTTAGGTCCTACGCCGCGTGGTCGGACAGCCCCGCGCCCCTGCCCATCGTCGAGGAGCATCCGGTGTGGCGTGCGGTCCTCGACGAGCTAGCCCAGGTGCTCACCGCCGAGAACTACAACGCCTGGCTGGCCTCGACGCGCGCCCTCGACCAGGACGGCGCGGTGCTGCGCGTGGTCGTCCCCGCCGCCTTCAACAAGACCTGGTTGGAGCAGAAGCTGGCCGGCAAGGTGCGGGGCGCGTTGCACACGATTGACTACGCGGGCCTACACACGGAGCCCGTCGCGCGCGTCGAGTATGTCGTCGCGGCGGCCGCATGAGCGCCCCCTGTATGCG
>JAABUY010003668.1_pt1 | contig 16679 bp, 23 predicted proteins | sample 5560271 | NCBI WGS metagenome assembly JAABUY01 (sample SAMN10711886, study PRJNA513374) | rock metagenome | isolation source: Antarctica rocks | place: Antarctica: Victoria Land, University Valley
AGATTCACGAGGGCTTGGAGGTGATCGAAACCTGGAACAGCGCGAACGACTTCATCCTGTATGGGAAAGGCGGCGAGTTTGCCAGCAACAAGACCGAGGACCACGAGATCCTCATGCTCTCGCTGCATTTGCTGCAGATCAGCCTCGTGTATGTGAACACCCTGATGATCCAGCAGGTGCTGGCCCAACCGGCCTGGCAGGGGCGCCTGACCGCCCGCGATCTGCGCGCCTTGACGCCGCTGAAGTGGCAGCATATCAACCCCTACGGCACATTCCTCTTGGATATGCAGCGCCGCTTACGCTTGGACCTTGTCGCCTGAGTCTCCCGCTACTTTGCCGAAATTGCGGCCTTCGCTACCTTAGGGCCTAATACCGGCGACCCGACTCTGGAAAGGTTCCCTCGTTGCGCTGCTGCTGCTGATGGCGGCGCTTCCTACTTCCTTCGCGGTCGCGGCGGCGGACGACCCCGCGACCGTGGTCCGACACTTCATCGAGGTGCGCAACCGCTACGACGTCGAGGGGACGCTGGCGCTGGTGACCGACGACTTCCGCCTCGTCGCAGGCCCCAACTGCACCCCGGCCACCCCGTGCGTCGGCGTGGCGGCCCAGCGCGCGGAGCTGAGGAACTACATCGCGGATCACGCCCAAGTGACCATCGTGGGCACCCCGCAGGTGTCCGGCACGACGGTGCGGCTGCGCACGGAGGGGCGCGCCGATCCCTTCCGCGCGGCAGGGGCCGACCGGCTGATTCTACTCGGGACGGTAGAGGTGCGCGACGGCAAGGTGGCCAGCTACATCGACACCCCGGACTTGGGCGACGCGCAGACGGCGCAGTTCTTCGCCCGCGTCGCGCAGGGCCCGCCGACCGCGCCGCCCCGGACGGGCGGGGGCGGGGAGGCCTCCTTCATCCGCCGCCTCGGCGACGGATAGGGGAGCGATTGATCCCGGTTATTCACCTGCGCCGCCGCCCTCGGGTGGCGGCGATCCCTCTTTGTGGGACGAACAGAGCACGGGCATAGAGCTCTATCAGCCGCGAAGCCTTTCGGTGCCGTTTCATTCCTATAACAGTTCTTACCGGCCCCACGCTCCCGATTTTCCCCTTTGACACGGTGGGTGCTGGTTCCATATAATGACGAAATCGGTACGTTATCGGAACCACTTTCTTGGAGGCCGACCGCATTGAGTCCGAGACGTCCGCTTGTTAGAGTGAAACCATGAAGAACGAATCGAACATATCCCTTGAGACCGGCCTCGCCAAGTTTATGACTTCCCTCGTCGGCAAGAACCGGAGTAGCGCGACGGTCAGGGCATACACGACCGACCTCGTGCAGTTCTTCGCCTATCTGCGCGAGAACGATGTCACCGTCACCGGCGCTGCCACGGTCGGCAGGTCGCACATCACCGACTACCTCGCCCACCTCTCCCGGGAGCATGACCTGTCCGGCGTGACCCGCGCCCGCAAGCTGGTCGCCATCCGCGAGTATTTCCGCTTCCTCGTCGCCGAAGAACTACTCCTGATGTCCCCCGCCGAGCGGGTCGAGGCGCCCCGGCAGGAGCGGAAGACCCGCACCCGCATGCGCCAGGACGAGTACTCGCGCCTCCTCTCCATCGCCGGCAGCAGCCCGCGCGACTTCGCCATCCTGACGGTCTTCCTGCAGTGCGGCATCCGCGTCGGCGAATTGTGCGCCCTGACGACCGGGGATATCGACCTCGTGGCGGCCACCCTGACGGTCCGGAGCGGCAAGGGCATGGCGGACCGGGAGATCGAGTTGGAGAAGAAGGCGGTCAAGGCGCTCAGGACGTATCTGAAGGATCGGGGCGAGACCGCCTCCCCCGCTCTGTTCCTCAATCGCTACGGCGAGCCGATCGGCGATCGCGGCATCCGCAAGCTGATCGACCGGCTCTGCAAGGAGGCGGGCCTGGAAAAGAAGATTAGCCCGCACATCTTCCGGCACACCTTCGCCTCGGTGAAGGCGGAGAGCGGCAAGGTCTCCCCCTTCCAGTTGCAGCAGTGGCTCGGGCACAAGGACATCAAGACGACGCAGATCTACGTCCACATGAGCAAGGAGTACGGACGGAAGGCGATGGAAGGGACGAGCCTGTAGCTCATGGGATATGAAGAACCGATACCGCTTCACCAAACCGCCCAAGGCACTGAGACGGCCGGATATCCAGCTGGATAACTTCTCGCTCATTTCGGCCAACCTCTTGGGGAACATGAGCGCCTACCAAGCGCTCACCGATCGCCAGCCCAAGGGGACGGCGGTACTGGTGCTCCCCTCGCCCTCTTCGCCACTCAGAAGCGTCTACGGGGAAATCGCGCGCATTCTCAGGGAGAACGGAAAACGAGTAAAAGTCTACTCCCCGCGCTGACCGGCGGCGATCTTCCCTTCTTATTCGCTTTTGAGCCGGTTGACTTCTTCCCGCGTTCCCCTGCATGGTGTCTCCGTGCCCGATAAGCAGGCAAACCAGGGAGAGACCCATGCCGACATTTCGCGAGCATGTCGAAACGATCATCGAACACCGAGACCGGTACGAGCATCCCACCGACGAGATGCTCTCCCTCATCCGTCAGCTGGTACACGAGACGATCCACGACGGCGGCCACAACATGCCCACCGCGGAACGCAACATCAGGAGGGCGATCAAGCGGCAACTCTTGGGCAACCTGGGCACGGAGATGCCTGGCACCAAGAAACATGTATTCCGACCGGCGGGTGAAACGCCTGCGGAGTGAGTGACAGAAGCCAGTCCCGCAGGGATGCACGTAGCGCAGGACTTGCTGGCGGAATGAACGGAGCGATCCTCGTTCATCGGTTGGAATCGCGTTCTTCCCGATCTCCTACGATATGTCACGTCTTGGATTGCGTCACATGATGCTGCATGAATACTGTCAATGACGCGTGGCAAGATTCTGGGGCCGTCTCTGCGATGGCGTCACGTCGCTCTTCCCGTCACAGCAATGTATTGTGGCGCACAGGCGCCGAATCGCGTCCGCTATTTGTTCCCATCCCTGAGTGACGGTATCTGTGTAGGATTATAAGTCCAAGCCTAATGCCACGTGCACCTTCCCCTGAGCACCAACCCTACAATATCACAGCATCACGATACTGGGGCACTGTGATACTGCCATACCGCCGGCCCTTTCCCTCTTCGTGTTGAGCGTATATCTTCCGCTCTCGGCCAAACCACCTTCGGGATATGTCCACACACTATGACTATGACTCTCCTTCTCCGTCAGACCATTTTGCCGTACGCGCGATCGCGATAATGCACCTCTACAACATCGCGATACTGTGATACGTCGACGGTGCGATATCGCGAGGTCGTTTCGAGGGCCACTCCCCTCTTGACAACGTTTCCGATACTCTGATACTGTGATACTGTACGTACATCTTTGGAACGGCAGAGGTGGCGGTGTTGCTTATGACCCATGTAATCGCAGTCGCAAATCAAAAAGGGGGCGTCGCCAAGACGACCACGGTGCTGCATCTCGGCGCGGCCATCGCGGCGATGGGTAAGCGCGTCCTCTTGGTCGATCTCGACCCGCAGGGGCACCTTGCGGAGGGGTTCGGGCTCGTCTCCGACCAGCTCGAGTCAGAGATGTCCGACGTGCTGGATGGCTCGAAACGAATCGGCGACATCATCATCCCGAACATCCGCCCGCGCCTCGACCTCGCGCCGAGTAATATCCGCCTCTCCGATATGGAGCTCACGCTCGTCAATCTCCGCTTCCGCGAATACAAGCTGAAGCGCGCGCTCGAGCCGATCCACGGGCGATATGACTATGTCTTCCTCGACTGTCCGCCGAGCCTCGGGCTCCTCACCGTCAACGCATTGATCGCCGCGAGCGAGGTCGTCATCCCGATGGCCTCGGAGTTCTACTCGATGCTCGGGGTCTCGCTCCTGATCAAGACGATCCACACCATCAAGGGGGAGGCGAATCCCGACCTCCGGGTGCTTGGCATCATCCACACGCACCACAAACGCACCCTCCATGCCCGCGAGGTCGTGGCGCGCACGAAGGCGGAACTCGGCGCGCAGATCCACGTCTTCGAGACACCGATCAACGACAGCACGCGTTTCGCGGAAGCCGCCGGGCAGGGGAGCACGGTCTTCGAGACCGCGCCGGACATCGAGGGCGCGCTCGCCTACCGTCAGATCGCAGAGGAGATCGTCAATGGCTAACTCGAAACGCACCATCGTACGCGACAGCGTCTTCCGGGGGACCGGCGGCACGGGGGAGCGCCCGGCGCAGGGGATCGCGACCGAGGAGAAGCTGACGCGTCAGACGGCGGTCTGGCTCGCGGACGAAGAGGTCGAGTGGTTGGATTCCCAATGCCAGGTCGTCCGCCGCGCCGGGTGGCGCACCATCACGCGATCTGCACTGATCCGCTCGCTCATTCGCGCCGCGATGGAGCAATCACCGGATCTGGCCGGCGTCTCGGGAGAACGGGAACTCGCGCAGCGCCTCACGACGAAGTGACGATACTGGAATATCGCAGTATCGTGATCGTACAGTACTTCCTCGCATCTTGACGGGATATACGCACCGTTTGTTATGCTCTGGGTGAGGAAAAAAGAAAGACGGTCAACTGACACAACCCGTGGGTCGCCGCTAACCGCAATCTCCTTCAGCAAGAGCAGGGTAGCAGAACCTCCGGGCAGCGTCAAGGCCGCCGGAGGTAATTTTATGCCGAGCGATCCGAGCGCACCGCGCTTCCGGGGTTTCCGTAGCCCCAACTACACGCAGGTTCCCGACGAACTCTTCGATGAGCTCTTGTCCGTGTTGTCGGGCGCCGAACTCAAGGTGCTCCTCTACATCATCCGCCGCACCTTCGGCTTCAAGCGCGACGCGGACGCGATCAGCCTCTCGCAGATGATGCACGGCATCACGACGCGCGAGGGCGACCGGCTCGACCGGGGTGTTGGCCTCTCCAAGCCGACGCTGCTGCAGGCGCTCCGGAGCCTGGAGGCCAATGACATCATCGAGACCACACGCCAGCGCAGCACGGAGCGGGGCGACGAGCCGACTATCTACCAGTTGAAGTTCACGAGCGACGACGCGCACGCATCGAGCGCGGGACCCGTGGTAAAAAAACTTGACCAGGGGGTGGCAAAAAAACCTACCCCCCCCGTGGTAAAGAAATCTGCCCCACAAGAAACAGTATTACAACAAACAGAGATATCTCTTTCGAATATTCGAAAGCGTTCACACGCTGATTTTTCTGTGGATAACTCTACGACGCAACCTGCCAAACCCCATCGCAATGGATCAGTTGAGAAGGGGAGTCAGGGACCGACAACGAATGAGGCAACCTCTATCAATCTGGCCGACTTTGGACGACAGCCGGTCAACGAGTGGGGAATGCAAGCAATCGGCGAAATCCTCAAGAAGCGCGGACGGGGGAGACCGTCGAAGCAAGAGAGCGAGGAGCGCGAGATGATTATGGCCTTCATCCGCGACTTCGCCCGCGAGTTCCACGACCAGGCGCAACTGAAATCCTCGGTGTCGCGTGCCTTCAATATCTACAAAGAGTCCGGCCTGTCGCCGGTCATCTTCCAGGATCGGCTCTATCAAGCCCGCCTCGTGACCAAGGACTATCAGTCGCGTTCGCGTATCAAAGGATCGGTGATGGCGTACTACTTCTCCGTCCTCGAGGATCAGGCAGGATTGAAAGACGACAGCCATCAGTCGGCCATGCAGGTGTGACCGCGCGGCGCGGGACGGGACGCATCCCCGCCGCCAACGTCCGTAGAGCGGCGCGTGGGAACACACCGCCAATCCGTTCAGCCGACGCCGGGCCAGTCGGCGGGCGGGTATGCCCAGCCGAGGTAGGGCGCGACCGCGTCGTTGTACCAGCGGACGCCGTGCCGGCGCACATGGCCCCCGGTCCCGACGCCGACGAACTCGCCGCCGCCGATATAGATGCCCACGTGCCCGCTGCCGCCGTTGCGGGCGGTCGGGGCGAAGAAGACGAGCGCTCCCGGCGGGGCGTCCCGCAGGCCGGCGAGGGAGCGTTGCCGCGCGGGGCGCGCCATGCCCAGGGCCCGGTACATGGCGTACGCGGTGGGATAGACGTCGGCGACGCCGTACGCGCGCTCCACGAACCGCCCGCAGAGCGTATCGCCGGCCGCGATCCAGACCTGCGGTCCATCGACCCGTCGGGTTGCCCAGGCGGCCGCCCGGGAGAGTCGCGGGTCGGGCCGTGGCTGAGACGCCCCGGCGGCGACGGGCCGGCCCGCGAGGAGGAGGGGCGACAGGGCGAGGCAGAGGACGAGCGCCGCGCGGCGCGACGGACGGCGCAGCCGGGGCGGGTGACCGACACGGGAGGTGCCGGGATGATGGGCACGCGAATCGACGAATGTCCCGGCCACCGCCATGAACGACCCCCTTGGTATCGCGCCCCCGCGTCCCCGCCGCGCGGCGGGCGCATCGACCGCCCCCTAATGGACGTACATTTTACATAACGGTCACGAGCGGCGCAACGTAACGGGCGGGGATGGGCATGGGGGATCGGTGGAGGCGGAGAACGCTGCCGCGCGAGCGCCCATCGCCGTCGACCGGCCATGCCGATGCGATAAAACGACGTGAACGTGTACGAGATGTCCTCGAAAATGAACACCTAAAATCAACGAACAGGAAACGGGGACTAGCGCCCCAATTGCAATTCGAGAATGCACTTGTGGCAGCAGTTGCGACTGCACTCGAAAGATGGATAAAAAAGGTGTCCTGCGGACCGAATGAGACGGGGAAGGAAGGGCCTTTGGCGGGGGGAGTCAGCGGGCGTTCGTGCCTCACTCAAATGGTCCATGTGTTCCCATTTGCCGCTGACTCCCCCCGCCACCTTCCACATCGTTCGCGCTGCGCGCAGGCCTGCGGCCAGAAAACGATTCTTCAGGCGGCACCCCCGGTGGGGGTCAAAGGGATTGTGCGCCGCATTCCTTCCCCGACCCTTCCTTCGGCGCACAATGAGAAAAAGAAGCCTGCGGCGCCATCACCCGCCCAACCACCGCATCAGCGCCCATTTCCTGCGGAAGGCCAGTTGTCTCCCATACACGTTCCAGCACAATGTGTCTCAGCGCGTGTTTGGTGAAGGTCTCGGCACGCACAGGGGACCTCTCCATCGCCCCAATTGCAAGCAAAAAACCCCAAAAACGGATGCCGAAACGGGCGAAGAGAACACGATTCCGCTTCATTCTGGCCACCATTCGCCTTCACCAAACACGCTCTTACAAGGACACGCGTGCGGTCGACCAGCCGGGAGCAGAGAAACGGCGTACGGAGTAGCGCGAAGAACACCGGCCAGCGCCTGCAGCCATGTAACGCCCACTCCGGTGAGGTACCCCCGACTTTTTAGCGCTCTCCTATATCGCCTCGCTCATCTCGGTCGCCTTCTCGCTCGTCCTCTGATTCATCCCGACCGCCGCCGAGGAGGAGAAGGTGCGGGGGGGCGGCAATCTTCGTCGGGCTCTGGCCGCTGACGCTGGCGATCTTCGGCAAGGTGATCGAGCATCGGGGGCGCACGCGGGTGGCAGCGGCCGGTAGCGGCCGGAGACAATGGAGGGTAACGGGGGCGACATCTCGCCTCCGTTTTCATCTCCGCCGCGTTGTCGGCGCCAGACTCAAACCGAGGGTGGTTTGCACAGATCGGTCGCGATGGTGGCGAGCAAACCGCGCGCAGCGCGGCACCTGCGCAAGGCAAGCATGTGTTACTCATCCCTCTGCTTCGTCGAGAAGAGCGCAGTTCGCGTGATCATCGTCGCGGCGGCACCCGGCACCCGGCGGCCGGTGGCCAATCCCGGACGAATCGGACACATCGGACACTTGAAAACGGGTGGCGTGCCTTCGCAATCCCTCCGCGATGCGCCGGGTATGCGCGGAGCATCGTCACGCGCGGTCTCACGGGCGCCGCCAGGGCGAGTGCGTCCCCGCGGGCGTTGTCAGCCGGTACTCCGGCTCCTCCGGCCAGCGGCACAGCCCGCCCCCCGGGCGATGCGGCCACGCGTACGCCGCGCAGCGGCAGGTCGCCCCGCTCCTGCGCGGCGGTGGCGGCTCCCCGCGCAGCCGCTGCGGCCCACGCGGCCCGGGGCGCGCGTGCACCACGCAGAGCGTGTCACCCCAGAGCGCGTAGGAGTGGCACGGCAATCCGGCCTTGGTCGTGCCCCGGCAGCGGCGGGCGGCGCGCGCTTCCTCACTGTACATCCCGGCACCTCCTCGTGATAAATGGACATTCTTGACACAGCGTGCCGGCGGGTTTCCCGAGTTTCTCAACCCAGCGTGCCGGCGCGGGAGCATCGTTCGCGATGCTGCGGAGGCACCGCGGCCGCGCCCGCTCCCCAAGTATAGCCGCGGCGCAGCCGGGGCGTCCCGGTGTCCGCGCGAGGGCGCGGAGGCCCCGAGCGCGCCGGGTGGGCCGGAAAGGCGCCGCGCCGGGCAGGTGCGGTCGATGAACGTCACGTCGATGCCGGTGGCGCGACAGACGGTGCGCGGCCGACTGCGGGAAGGCGATCCCCTCCCCGGGCGTGCGCCGCGGTACATCGCGCCGCTGCCGGACTACCTGTCTGACGACGCTCCTCTGTCGAGCCTGTGGATTCCGACGGAGAAGTGGTTCTCCCGTGTTCGTGATACTGCTGGCGAAGTCAGCAACGGCAGGAAATACCACCGCTGATTGGTCGGATCGTGGCTCGTTTGCCACGTCCGTACGTTCCGCAGACGGACTTCGCCAGCAGGATCACTCCTGATGATGCCGATACCTGCTTTTTGGCTACCCGATGGAGGAAAGCGCACAGTAGACGTACATCGGCGTGACGCATCGAACCTCATCGCGATCTCTGTTACAGTGACTGGAGACGTAGCGATTTTGCAGCATCGAGAGTGCGGGAGAGCCTATGTTGGGTCTTCCACCTTCTCGCTGATGCGACTTGGTCGTCCTTGCTTGTGTCGAGCGGGTAAATGCGGAACCAGAATCATGCTCCCGGAGCGCGAGCGGCGGCAGGCCGATTTGGTCTTGCGTGCAGCGGAGAATCGACTGAAACAGGATCAGCGAGAAAGTGGATGAACCCCTATGTTCTGACGGAGTGTGCTACCGGCGGGGGCACGCTGGGTGCGCGTGCATTACGCCTTCCGCGTTCCGCGCGAGCTACTGGAAACGGCTGCGGACTTGGCCACATGATCCCACATCTATTGGCACTGATCGCTGTCAAGCCCCTATATTCTGCCACTCGACAGAACCTCCTGCTCGCCACCATCGATCTGTCACGCATGCGTTCCATCGGATGACGCGTCGCGGTGTGCAAACGACGCGGGGCTGGTGATCGCGTCGATGCGCCATCCCGACCATCAGGAAGGAGCTCGCCTTGGCAACGCGCCCCGCTGCCAGCCTCTGGCGCAACCGTGACTTTCTCAAGCTCTGGGGGGGGGCAGACGATCTCCCAATTCGGTTCGAAGATCACCCTGCTCGCCCTGCCCCTCACCGCCGCGCTGACGCTGCACGCCACCCCGGTCGAGATGGGCATCCTCGCCGCCGCCGGGACCGTGCCCTTCCTGCTCGTCGGCCTCCTCGCGGGTGTCTGGGTGGACCGGCTGCCCCGCCGCCCGATCTTGCTCATCACCGACTGCGCGCGCGGTGTGCTCCTCCTCGCCATCCCGCTGGCGGCCCGCCTCGATGCGCTGACGATCGGCCTGCTCTACGCCGTCGCGTTCCTCGTCGGCATCCTCACCGTCTTCTTCGATGTGGCATACCAATCCTTTCTCCCCGCGCTCGTCGGGCGGGAGCACTTGGTCGAGGGGAACAGCAAACTGCAGGTCAGCCGGTCGGGGGCGCAGATCGCGGGGCCGGGCATCGCGGGCGGGTTGGTGCGACTCATCACCGCGCCGATGGCGATCCTGGTCGATGCGACCTCCTTCCTCGTCTCCGCGCTCTTCCTCGCCTTCGTCCGCGTGCCGGAAGACCTGCCCGCCCCGCGCGCCGAGCGGCAAACCGTCTGGAAAGACATCGGCGAGGGACTGCATGTCGTCTTCGGTAATCCGTTCTTGCGTGCCATCACGGGTTCCACCGCGACGAGCAATCTCGGCAGCGAAATGTGGTACGCGATCCTTATCCTCTACGTGACGCGCACATTGGGGCTCGGGGCCGGGGTGATTGGCCTGATGTTCGCGATGGGCAGCGTTGGTTTCCTGTTCGGTGCATTGCTCGCTGGGCGGTTTGCCCGCTGGATTGGCGTAGGGCCGACGATCATCTGGTCTGAGGCAATCGCTGCAATCGCTGCATTTCTCATCCCGATCGCGCACCGTCCGGCCACCCTCGCGGTAGTGTTGATCGTCATCGCACAGTTCATCACGGGTGGCTGCTGGACGATCTATAACATCAATCAGGTCAGTTTGCGGCAGGCGATCACGCCGGATCACCTGCTCGGGCGGATGAACGCGACGATGCGCTTCATCGTCTGGGGCACACTCCCCATCGGCGCATTGATCGGCGGCGCGCTCGGCGGCGCGATCGGCCTGCGCCCGACGTTTGTGGTCGGCGTTGTCATCCAGAGTTGCGCCTTCCTCTGGACGTACTTCTCGCCGGTCCGCACCCTGCGCGAGACCCCCTCCGCTGACGCGATACAGCGGCGCGACGGTTGACAGCCATCAGTGCCAATAGACGCAGGCGCTCTCGTACGAGTTCCACGATCCGGATGGCAATCTGCAAGAGTTCCTGGCGCCGCAACCCGCCCGATAGCGGCTGGCACTCTCCACGCTGGAATTTCCGTCACCGATGTGACCGGAATGTGTATCCCCTCCTGGTTCTCCCGCACTCTCGATACTGATGGCGAAGTCCGAAACGAGGCGAAATCGGCGCGAAATGCGACCACCGTCCCGCCCTTCTGCTGCGTCCGTACGTTGATGTGACGACTTCGCCAGCAGTATCACTCTCGATGCACCAAAAGCGATGAGCCGTCCGCCACAGCAACGGCTTTCTCGGTCGGCACCGATTCGCGCAACCCTCTCGCGTCCCATATGCGTTCTGCTCGGTCGGGCAGCCAGGAACTGAGCATCCAGCATCATCGGGAATGCGGGAGAGCCATGATGGTGCACGAATACTGTCAATGACGCGTGGCAAGATTTCGCGCCCTCCCGTCGATGGCGTAATCCGGCTGTTCGAGCCACAGCAAGGAATCGTGCCGAACAGGTGCCGGTTTGCGCCCTCGATTCTTTGCCACTCCTGACTGACGGTATATGTGTAGGATCATAAGTCCAAGTCCAGTATGCCAACACATCTACGCTGAGCGTCGGGCTCGAGCCTTCTGGTCTATTGGGGTTTTGTTGGGCTACGCCGGCAACCGCCAGAATGACGAAGACGCCGAAGTAGATCGCACCGAGCCACGTCCAGATCGCACCGTAGCTCACCGCGTAGTGTCGGTTGCCTTCCCCGTCCGGGGTTTGCCGAACAAATCTCGGCACTCTTCCCCTCTGCCCCGGTGCCTGTTGGGGAGCAAGAAATGGCGTGTCGGACAACATGTCTGCTCGTTGTTGGAGAGTATACTTCGCATTTGCCGATGGTGTCCGGCGATCGCCCTCGTCGTTGACCCGCACGCTCCCAAATGGTTGGGTAGTTCCCTCCATGTTTGTCGGCGTCTGGTCGCCCGTCGCCTTCGCACCGGGAGGGGTCGATGCTCCGCGACGCCGATTGCGCATCGTGATGGCCCACACCACGTCGTAACTGGCTTGACCCATATGGGCACTGACGTGGGGACACTTGCGACCGGCCCTTCTTGCCCCTCTGCCAGTCAGGGGTGCTGCGGTACATCTCCGGTGATCGCCGCCTCGGCAAGGGTGCGCAGCAGCGCGATCTCACCGCGATGCGCTGCCTCGTGCTCCACGAGATGATAGAGGCACCACTCGGGGGTAACGTCGTACTCGGGTAGATGGCGGATGCACCGATACTCGGCAGGCGACAGCGGGAGGAAAACTGCCAGCAGGCGGGCGCGGACCGCGTCAAGCACCGCGAGATGTTCCGCCACCGCACGGCCACCGACGCGGGTGAGGTGGCCGTGCGGATCCCGAGCTGTGGGCGGCAGCAGGGCGGTGACCTCCTGCGGGAAGTCGTGCTCCAGCACCTCGGTGTAGAGCCAGTCGGCCTCGACGATCGCGAGATGAGCGAGCAGTGTGCCGATGCTGTTCAGGGCGGGCAAGGGTGCCCAATCGAGCGCCGCAGCATCGATCCCGGCGACAATCCGTTTGGTGCCCGCGCGGATATCCTCAAGTACCCAGAGGAAACGACCAATGTCCAGAGATGCCGCGTCGAGCGGGGAGATCACCAGGGAACGGCGAGCAGTCATGAATGCACCATCTCCTTGCTATCAGGGTTCCCGCCGCCAGGCCATCGGAGCAAATTGCCGATACGTTGCGGCGCCTGCAAGGTTTCAGCGATCTACGGAACCGAAGCATCTGTCTCAGGGCTACGCCCCATATGTGTCAGGATCATACGACGGTGTGTGGTGATGGCCGACGAGATGATGATCGCGATGAGACTTACCAGAAGCCCCCAATTTTGATCGGCAATGACGATCATGATTCCCTCCGGGAGGCTATACCCTTGAGGCAGCTAACATTCGTGGAGAAAAACGGGATATCTGCAATGTTGAACGGGTCCACGTGTTGATTTGTTACGACTGGTGTAACGCTGCTCCGGAGGAGCCCCGATTTGGTAGGCAGGGAGAGGGTATGCGCCGCCGTTAGGGCGTGCTCCAACATCGTGATGTGGGGCGTCGTTGATCATCCCGTCGGCACCGCAGCGCCGAACGGTTCGTCCTCGAAGTAATCGACGTCGATTTTCTTGACGGCGTAGGTCTGGACGACCGCGACGCCGACGCCATGCTCGATCATCAGGTCGGCAAGCATCGCCCCGTCGATCAGGACGACCTTCTTCTCGATCTGATCGACGTATTTCCGGGCGTCCGGCGTGAAGCGGGAGGTCGTGATGAAGACGCCCAGTTCCGCTTTATCGCGCTCGACCGTGCCCCGGAGGTCGCGGATGTCCCGGACGCCGATGTTCCGGCCCGACTTCACCGACACGATGCCCCGCCGAACACGTCCGCTGTCGTCGTCCTGGAAGTCGCCGACCTCGCTTCCTCGGCGGCGGATTCCGATATTCTGCGAAGGGACTCGCCGTGCCCTCCCTCGTCGCGGATAACCTCTACGCTTCCAGATCCATTGCGACGAGATCCATCAGCAGCCCGTCGTGGAAGGTGCCGTCAAGTCCGCGCTCGTACTGGCGCATCACCCCAATGGGCCGGAAGCCCACCGATTCGTAGCACCGTATGGCCCGTGTGTTGGCAGCCGCAGGATCGATGATCAGCCGATGGTGATGTCGTAGGTCCAACAGGAAGCGGACGAGCAGGGCGATCGCCTCCCTCCCGAGGCCGCGACCTTGATGGCTTTCGGAGAGGAAGATGTCGATCCCGGCGTGGCGGTACATCTCGTCCTCTTCCTCGTAATACTGGATCCCACCCGCAACGGCGTGATCGACCTCGATAATCAGGAGGCAGTTGCCGCCCTCCCCACGCAAGTTCGCGGCGATGTCCTCCTCGGGCTCGGGTTGCCCCCACCACCGCATCACCGAGGGCTCGGAGAGGATGGCATGCAGGATCGGGGCTTCCTCATGGGTACCGGGGCGGAGGGTGACGCAATCCCCGACCAGGACGGGCAGGAGTTCGGGGTCGGTGGTGTCCGGTTCCTCCACGGTCTCGTTCCTCCGCGTTTAGCTGCCCGGCCTCGATCCACCCTCGTCGAGCGTCGTCGGCGTCATGAGCATGTCGATGCCGCGGTCGTCGGGTCCCTCGTCCTCCTCGTCCTCCTCGTCCTCCGTCTCCGTGCTGAGGGGGGCAACAGGCCCAACCGCCTTCGCCGGGCCGCGCTCCCGTTGCCGTAGCTGCTCGAATGCGGCCATCGCTTCCTGCGTGCTGTCCGGGGGCAGCCGATTGAGCACGGCTGGCAGGACGCCCTGCTCGGCGAAGGCCCGGGTCGATCCGCCCCAAGTGAGCATGACGAATTGATCCATCGGCGGCACATCCGGTCGAGCGGTCCGGGCTGCCTGCAGTTGCTGCTCTGCGTTGAATCCGAGTCTGGCAATGAATGTCGCTGGACGGTTGCCGTCGTCATTACGCGTATCGACGACGAGTGCGCGTTCGAGGCGGGGGAAGGCGATGAGGATCGCCTCCGCATCGCGGATGGCGCGGAGGATCGTTCTCACGGTGGGTGCAGGGACATCCCCCGTCGGATCTCCAGGTTTGGCGGTCATCGACGGCCATCCTCTCCTGCGGTCGTGCTCGTCGTAGGTGGATGAAGGCACACACGTTCTCCGGGGTATCCTACAGCACCGGTCAAGGGCGGCGGTCGTCCTAGAAAGGGTGGACCGGCGCAACCACCTCGCCGCCCGTTCGTTCCTCCTATGGCCGGTGGTGCGGCATGGGACACAGGGACACAGGGACATCGATGCGCAATAAGCCGGTACGCCGCGGCTCTCCGCGGCATTTCCTCATCCTCCCCGTCCTCATCCTCTTCGTCATCGCCACGCTCACCGGCTCCGTCCACCTCTTCATCCTCGGGGCGATCGGCGCGCTCGTCGTCTCCCCGGCGTGATGGCGGGGGGCGATCGGGTCTGCGAGCGCATGGGAACGGAGGGGGGCGATGGCGCTAATAAACCGGGAACTCGACCGCGCCGTGCGGCGACGCTTCGTGCTCTTCGACCGGCTCGGGATGCTGGACCGGCGGGGGATGTACCTGGTGGACCCGTGGCCGCTCGGCAGGTCGCTGGGGATGACAAAGGAGGAGACGGAGCGGGCGCTGGCATCGCTGGCGGGTATCGGCTGGATCGCCCGCTTCGGCCGGGAGGGGGGCGAGCGGATCGCGCTGACTGTGCAGGGGCTGGCACTCCGCTGAAGGCAATCTGCACGCTGTATGATCGATTGCTGCCTTCGCAGCCTACCACACCCGATGGTCGCCCCCTACCCGGTGGTCGCGCCGAGTACCTGTTCCAGTATCCCGTGCCCTTCCAGAAACTCGTAACCGGCTGCCCGTAACTCCTCCAGCAGTTCGTGGAGCACGACGAGGGCGCGCTCCTCATTCTCCGGGTCGCCGGGCACTTCCCGGCGCACCGTTCGGGTGATGCTGTGGCCATCCGGTAGCGGCCAGATGGCGCGCACCCAGCACCGGATGCGCGCCTCGTCGTCTGCTAGGAACCGGCGTTCAACCACCCTGGCGGGATTCCTTCCCTTGAGCCTCTTACGAACGCTGGATCTCGAGCAATCCCCGGCCGCTGCCCGCCTCCCACTCCTGCCTCGTCAGGGCGTACTCGACCGCCTCCCTGCCGTGGTGCCACCTGCCCGGCCCCTCCAGCACGAACGCCCGCACGTACGACATCCCCGCCTTCTCCATCACCCGCCAGGATGCCCGGTTCTCCAGCGTCGTGTACGCGGTCACCATCGGGGCATCGAGATCTACGAACGCCGTGTGGACCAGCGCCCCGACCCCTTCCGTCGCGTAGCCCCGGCCCCACGCCGACCGCTTGAGCCGGTAGCCGAGTTCGAGCGCCTCGGGGTCGGACCGGCCGAGCTTGAGGAAGAACCGGCCAATGAACTTCCCGGTCCCCTTCTCCTCGGCGGCCCAGTAGCCGAGTCCCTCGTGGTCCCGGTGGTAGGCCAGGAAGCGGGGGATGTCCGTGTCGCGGATCACGTCGTAGGGGGTGGGGCGTCCGCCATTGAGATGGCGCATCACCTCGGGATCGCTCTCCACCTCCCAGAGATTGTTCACGTCCTCCGGCGTGAACCGTCTCAGGGCCAGCCTGGGTGTCTCCAAACATACGTCCATCGCCTCACCTGCCCCTCCCACTTCGCATCGATCGACCTAATACCGTTTGAACACCTCTCCGAGAGTGCTCCCGTTGTGGAGCTTCCTCGATCATCAATAAGCTCCTTTTTGCGACTATCGCGGCGATACGGTGTCTAGCCCGCCTGGCGCATGTCTCGGGAAAGTTCCACCGTCCGTCGCCAGCTCGCCAGCCCGTCCGCGTTGCGCCGCGCGTGATACCCCGCCAGCGCCTCCGCTGCCGACCGCTCCCCGCCGAACCAGCCGGTCAACGCCTCGGCCAACAGCGTCGCGTACACCATCGCCTTGTCGATGCCATGCCCGCTCCACGGGTCCTGGTGCATTCCGGCGTCCCCCACCAATGCCCACCCTGGCCCCGCCGACACCCGCACATAGTTGCGCTCCGGCCCGCAGGCGAGCAGCCGCCCCTCCCACGTCGCGGCGGCAAACCGCGCCGCCAGCCCATGGTGCGCGGCGATCCGCTCGCGGAACCGCTCCTCCGGCCGCAGGCGGGCCCAGCGGAACGTTTCCCGGTTCACCGAGAGCGCGACGCACGCCACCCCGGCGTCGCTCGGGAAGACGTAGGCGATCTCGTCCCCGACGCGCGAGAACTCGGGGCCGTCCGGCTCGCCCCCGCCGGGGCCGGGGAAGCCGCGCAGGTAGCAGTAATAGATGGGGTCGTTTGGCGAAAGGGAGAATATTGTACGCTAATGGTGCATCCGCTAAGTTCTGTGCGACAATGTGACCGATCGCCGAGGAGCATCGATACCGTTCTCAGGCAGGAGGTCTCAGCTATGCGTGCCTATGTGCGTGTCCGTCCGCT
>JAABUY010003669.1_pt1 | contig 16677 bp, 20 predicted proteins | sample 5560271 | NCBI WGS metagenome assembly JAABUY01 (sample SAMN10711886, study PRJNA513374) | rock metagenome | isolation source: Antarctica rocks | place: Antarctica: Victoria Land, University Valley
CGGGGCACGACGACGACGCGGACCTGGCGCTCGCGCTGCAGCTGCAGGAGGAGGAGAACGAGCGCGCGCGGCAGGCGCGGCCCTGCCGCCCTACCCTATCCTCGCTCCTGTCTGCCGTGCCCTGTCCCCGCTCTTGTCGCCCGCACAGCGGGTGGGCCTTTGCAGCGCGCTTGTGCGCATGGCATGGAGCGCCGCCGTTGCTGAGCCGCTGATGTGCGCTTTGGGCCTGAGCATGGCGCGGGAGAGATGTGGGCGGCCGTGCGCCAGCCTGTGGCGGTGGATTCGCCTGGGCGGCGTCACGGTGGTGGAAATTTAGCTTGTCCGCGATTACGGTGGTGACAGTACACATCCGCGCCATGCGCTCCTGTCTGGCAGGGTCCGACTCGCGCCCTGGTGCAGGCGGCGGGACAGTGGGAGCAGGCGCGGCAGGGCGAGCAGCACGGGCGGCAGCCGGCGGCCGCCCGGGGCCAGGCCCAAGGCCCCGGCCAGGGTCAGGGCACGCCGGACGGGGGCGGCTGGGAGCGCGCCGGCGGCCGCCGGCGGCGCCATGGCCAGGGCGGGCCGCCCGCGGCTGCTGAGGGCGGCGCGCGCGGCGACGGGCGGCGGCCGGACGGGCGCCCGCCAAAGGGCAGCAGGGACACCAACTGCAGCGTCATGTAAGGTTCGGCGGTTTTCGGGGCTGGACGCTGGTGTAGGACCACGCAAGTGAGGTAGCTTGTGTATGTTGCCGGGATGCAGCAGAAAGAAGGACTGGAGCACTTTGATCTATAATGCAGCTGTGAAACTGTTACACCCTATGTTTAAATTCCAAACCAACGCCTGCGCAGCTTGCAGGCGCCCGCATTGGGCCGGCAATGTTGTCTCGCGTGCCGGAGTGCAGCAGGCAGCTTCGGGTCGAGATGGGCAGTGGTGAGCAGATGGCTGCCCGATGCTTGGCGACCGCCCTGCTGGCGGGCTGGCTGCTGCGGGCGGGCGGGCAGCCCGTGGCGGGTCCGATCCCGGGAGTGACGCCGGCGCTGTGCGGCGCGGAAGACGGCTGCCAGCCGATGCTGATCCAGCCCTCTGCCGACCCAAACTACATCCCGTGCGTGCAGCACCCCGGCAGGGACTGCGTGCAGGGCAGCAAGGTCGTCGCGCTGGCGCCCTTCGACGCCGTGGACGCCTGCCCCACAGCGGCCCTGATTAATACGGCCCTGACGCAGAAGTCCATAGAGGACCAGGCGCGCCTGCTCAGCCTCAGTGCGCGAGCTCGGACCACGCCTGTGGATGCAGGCGCGCGGGTGCGGGCGGTGCGCCCGCGCGCGAGGGCGTGCTCAGCCTGGGTGATCGCGCAGATATCCACCTGCATCAACTCCGTGCGCCAGAAGCCGGACAGCTTTGCATGCCAGTACCCCTGCGCTTACAGCGCCTGGCGCGGCGACGTCGTCTCCCCCGTGCGCGGGCCCATGGCCTTTGCGGGCAGCCCCGGCACCGATGAGCTCAACAGGCGCGCACGCACACGCGCGGTGCTTGCCTGCGGCGCGCGCCGGGCTTGCTGCGGTGGGCCGCACCGCTCACCAGCCTCCGCCCTGCTGCTCTGCCGCACACCGGCCCGCGCGCAGCAGGGCACCCGCGCCACCGCCCCCGCCGCCCGCCGCTGGTTGGGTGACCCACACGGACAGGGCCCGCCCGCGCGCGCAGCGCGGCGGAGGCGCACTCCGCCGACCAGGCCGCAAACAACTTCTTCGGCCACGACGGCTCGGACAACAGCACGCTGGCGGACCGCGCCGCCGGCGCCGGCTTCCTGACCTTCCCGCTCGGCGAGAACATCGCCGCGGGCTTCAACTCCGTGCGCAGCCTGGTGCTGGCCTGGATGTGGTGCGGTCCCGCCTGGCGCGTGACCTGCACGTGGTGCGGCCCCGCCTGGCGCGTGGCCTGCACATGGTGCGGCCCGCAGTCTGCGCGGCCCGTGCGGCCGGCCGTCCACCAGACGAAGGCGCCTCCGGGGCTTGCTCGGCGCACGAGGGGTCGGTGCATACATGCTGCGTGCAAGCGCGGGGGTTTGCGCGCGCCGCCAGCAGCGCAACAGCCCGCTGCAGGGCGCGCTTCGGCGCCGCGTGGCCCCGCTGCTGAGCGCTGGGCGCCCCGGGCGCGCGCAGCTCGGAGGGCCACCGCACCAACCTGATGGGCTGCGGCTTTGACACGATGGCACCGGCGTGGGCTACAGCGCGGCCTCGTACTACCAGATCTACTTCACGCAGGACTTTGGCTGCTCGCGCGACGACTTCAACTGCCAGTGCCCCCAGATCGTGGACCCCGCGACCGCCGCGCCGCCGGCGCCCGTCCCGGCGCCGGTCTGCGTCAACGGCGTCGCGGTGCCAGCCACCGTCCCCGCCGCGGCGCCCGCCCCTGGCATCAGCCTGGTGCGCAGGCCGGCGCAGGACCCCCGGGGTGCCCAACTGCCATGCGGTGCTATTAGTCGGAGCCGCTGTTGGTTTGGCACTGGTGGGCGGCTCTGGTCGAGCATGGGCACGCAGCCTGCCGCCACGGCCGTCTTATGCAGCTGGCGCGGGCAGGCGCGGCGCCGGCAGCCGCCCCCCCTCGCTGCGCCAAGCTGGAGCACATTGGGCTTACAGGGACTGCGTGGCTTGTAGTGCCGTTCCCTGCTGGGGCCGAGCCGGGCGCTGCTGGGCACCAATGCAGGGCTCGCTCAATCAGCATGCTAACGCGGCGCGGCCTGCCGGCAGGCGCATGCGGCGCCCGCGGCAGCCGCAGCGGCTGGCCCGACCCCCCGCGCCAGCCCGGTACGACCTCGAGTCCGCTTGGTACCTATGAAGCTGCTGCTCAAATTGCCACACCTTGTCGGATCAGTGTGAGAGGGAGATGCCCCTGAAGGCACATGCGTCGCCAGCCCCGACGCCTGCCGCAGCACGCGAGGCGGCGCCCTCTATCGCAAGCGCCGATTTGGTCGCACTAGTGGTAGACCTTAAGAGTCACTGCGTGCACTGCAGTGCTCCAGCGCAGAGTGCGACCGTGCAGTGGCCGCGGCAGGTCAATGCGGCGCCTGCGCCGGCACCTGCGGCCGCAAGCGCAGCGCATCCATCTCCGCCGCCCCTGGGAGCGCCTGCGGCGAGCGTTGCGGCCCCTTCCGGGGCGCCGCCGCAGCCTGCCGCAACACCAGCCCCGGCACCAGACGCCTCGCAGCAGACCCCGAGCCTGCCGGCCGCCTCCGCCGGCGAGCCCAGCACCTCGCCGGCAGTGTGGGCGCCCGCGCCCGGCCCCGCGGGGGCAACCCTGCAGACCCTGGTCACGCCTCCGTCCACCGCGCCCGCCCCCGCGCCCGCCCAGCAGCCGCCCGCGGCCGCGCCGGCAGCGCTTCCGGCGGCCGCGGCAGCGGCGCCCGCCGCGGCGCGCCCGGCCGCGGCGCAGCCGGCGGCCGCGCCAGGCGCGGCAATCCCGGGCGTCCCGCAGGCGGTGGAGCACGTCGTGTTCGAGGGCCCGCAGCGCGGCAGCATGGCGCCGGGGGCGCAGGCGGCGGCCGCGCCCGCCGGCGATGCGGCGCCAGGCGCCGAGCCGGGCCCTGGCCAGCTGGCGCCCTTCCCCGCCGGGCCCGCTGCAGGGCCCGGGGCGGGGCTAGGGTTGAGCGAAAGCACGACCGGCTGCCTGTACGCGACGGCGATGGAGCTGTCTGGCGCGCCGCCGGCGCTCCGGACCAACGAGCGCTCGGCGCTGCTGGTGGCATCGCTGGCGGGCGCGGCGGGGGCGGCGCTGGCGCCGGGCGGCGTCGCGGTTGCGCTGGACGGCGGCGCGGCCGGCGGCGCCGTTGCGGACGTGCAGCCCTTCCCGGGGCTGCCCGGCGTGTTTGTCATCGAGGTGCACGGCGCCGCCGCGCGATGCCCGCTGCGCCTTGTAGATATTGCCACGATTGCCGAGCAGGGGTACAGCAGTGGTATTGCTTTGTAGCATGTCGCCGCACAGGGCGTCAGCCAGGCGCACCGCTCTGCTGCTTCATGGCTCGCTGGCGTGCATGCCGCAGTCCGGCGCGCAGCCGCATGCAGGTGTGGCGAGGGGCCGGCCGGCACGCACTGCCGCCGCAGAAGGTGCAGGGTCAGGCGGGGACGCGCAACAAAGCACTCGTGCATTTTCAGCTGCGCCACAAAAGGCGTTCCTGCTGGTGATTGGCGCGCAAATGCGTGTCTCGCCACTTCTGACAATTACTGACATGCATCTACTGGAATGATGCAGGTGGACCACCCCGCCGAGTACGAGGGCGGCGTGACGGTGAGCCTGCCGGCCGCGGCGCGCGTAGCGCCGCTGCGCTACCAGGTCGTCGATCGGCCGCTGGTCGTGCAGAGCCTGGGCTTTGACCTGGCCGCAGGCGGCTCGTGACGGGCGCCCTGATGCGGGGAGGCGTGCGGCTGGCGCCCCGGCGCGTGCGCTGCTAGGGGCGGCCGGGTGCGGTGCGGTCATGGGCGTTTCGTCGCAGGAAGTGAGCAGTTTGCATAACGTCAGAGATATAGGGTGTGCTAGCTCTGCTGTTGCACAGGCGCTGCACCAGAGCGGCACCTGCTCCCAGCAGTGCATGCTAAGTGGTGCCCCTTGGCATGCACCTCCCAGGAGGAGCCAATGAATGTTCCGGCTGAACAAATGAGGGCCCAAGTTGCTTTCGAACGGGGCTTTTGCTGTCATCATCCAGCTCTTGGTTTTACTTGTCCGCATGGTGTGCAGCAAGTGTGTTTTGGGGAGCGCTCGCGCATTGTAGCAGGAAGGAGACACTGAACGCTTTGCATGACATGCCAAGCAGTGCTTGGTGAACCCGCCGGCACTCTGATAGCACACAAGTGTCCGCGCAAGCACGGTTGAGACGGACAAGCGAGTCAGACTTAGGCAGGCGCCCCGTCTCTACACGCCGGATATTCTTGCTAGACCGGAGTCTCCGTAATACCATCCTGCTCGCCGGACGCCGGCGTGCGCCGGGGCACGCCAAGCTGCTCACCTCAAGTGAGAAGCTGCGGCAGAGGCTACTACGCATATGGCCAAGCAACACACTCTTGTCCAGTCCCTCAAGCGGAACAGAATGCGGCTTGGCTGCTAGCTTCCAGCAAGGCACGCACACGCCTTTCTCCTAAATTATTTTCTCAAGACGCGCCGGCTCGCCCGCCTGCAGCTGTCAACCCTCCGGTGCCGAGCTCAAGGGTCCTGTAGACTCTGCAGCGCATTGCTGCCTTGCCCTGCCGTTCATAGTCTGCAGGTGCCATGTCACTACTGCGTGCCGTGCAGCTGCTGGCGCGGCGGTGCAGCAGTGCGGCGGCCTCCACGAGCAGCCTGTGCCAGCAGTGCCACCCGCGGCTGCCTGCATGGCAGAGTGCCAGGGCGCCACGGCACGGGCCTGCGCGGTGGCGCACTGTGAACAGGCTCGTGCGGGGAATTGCGCAGACGCCGGTTGAAGGCGTGCACCCCGGGTTCACACACCTGCCACTCCTACTGCTGCGCGTTTGGCTGCCGCGTCGTTTTCCAAGAGTCATTCTTCGTGCTCTACACTTGGCGATTGCACTCAACAGTTGAGCACATTGGTCAAGCACATTTGCATTAGCACTCAACTTGCTGTTGGCTGAGAAGGCACACTACTGTGGTTGGAACACTACATATAAGGCCGGTTGCACCTTTAGATAACTAGACCGTTGCCTTGCACACTTCGACACATCCTAGAGCATGCTAACTGGTGTGGGAGCCGCCGCGTCTGCAGTCTCATCAACTGGTGAGGCCGAGGATGCGGACTGGTCTTTGTATGACTACCCTGCACTCTATGACAGAGTCTTTGGCTACCGGAACTTCAATGAGGAGGCGCGCGGCCCTGTGCTTGTCATGGTTGGGTGCACGAGCTGCATAGTATTAAGGATCTTTGGTCAACATTCAAGAGCAACTGAATTCTGCCGCGGCCCTGCAGGTGCAGTTCCTGCACGACGTGCACAGCAAGCTGTGCGGCCGGCAGGCGCACACGTTCTTGGAGGTTGGGTGCGGCCCCTTGCACCACATTCCGAGGGCAGAGACGCTGTTGAGCTCTCTGTAGGCCGCCAGCAAGCAGGCACTCATGCGTTGCCGGGCGTACCCAGGTGCGGCCCCGGGCGGCACTCGATCGAGCTGGCGGGGCGGGGCGCAGAGGCGTATGCGCTTGACAACCACGCGGGCATGCTGGCGTATGCGCGCGAGCTGGCGGCGGCCGCCGGCGCGCGGGTGACCTTCCTGAAAGCGGACATGACTGACTTCAGCCTGCCGGTGCGCTGCCATCTTGCGGCGCTCGCATGCAGAGCAAGGCAGCCGCCCCGATCACCAGGCAGCTGCTGCCTCACTCAAATCACTCCCTGGGCGCGAGCTCGGAGGCTCGCACTTTCGGCCATCCTGCGAGCCAGCAAGCGCCTCTGAGCAGGGTTCGACAATACCCATGATGGCGGTCGTCCACGCCGGCGCCGCGCGCAGGGCGGCGCGGCCGCCGATGTAGCGTTCCTGCCGCTGGGCACGCTGGCGCACGCGCTGAGCAACGACGCTGCGGCGGCCACGCTGGTCGCGTGCCGCGCCGCGCTGCGCCCGGGCGGCCTGCTCGTGCTGGAGCTGCCGCACCCGGAGGACGTGTTTAATGGCCAGCTGCTCATGGGCGACGCATGGGACATTGAGGCCGACGGCGGCCAGCCCGCGCTGATGGTCGAGTTTGGCAGCGAGGAGCACGACGAGTTTGATTCGGCCACGCAGGCGCGCGGGCCGCCGCGCGCCGCAACCGGGTGCCCAGAAATGCAACCGGCGCCGTTGCCAGAGCGCTTTACTTGCGACGCAGCCAGGTGCCATCGGCATGCGCGGTGCAGGGGCACAGCTGCCCTGCTCTCTAGGACCCGCCTTCAGCGTAGCGGGGGACGGCCACATGTGCGCCAGAAGGCCCGCTGCCAGCCTCACGCTGGGGCTACATTCGCCGGCCTCACGCTCGGGCTACTCGGCGCAGGTGGTGCAACGGCGCATGACGGTGAGCGAGGTGGAGCCCGCGGAGGGCGGCGCCGAGGGCGACGCACGCGTGGAGCCGCTGGGCGAGGGCGCCGTCCTGCAGCGCGTGTTCACCTTCCAGGCGCGCGCCCGCGGCCGCGCCCCTGCGCATGCGCTCCGTGCGTCAGCTTCATGCTTGCCGGCTCCATGCTCGTTACGAGGCCGCGGCCCGCCAGGCCAGCCCTGCGGTGGCGCGCGGCGCGGCCAGGACGGGCGCGCGCGCCGCCCGGCTGCGGCAAGCAGCTTCATGCTTGCCGCAGACCGGTGGCAGCTGGGCTGCGACAACGCCGGGGCTGCACAGGCGCAAGCTCCCGGCTTGGAACGAGCGCGCGTCCAGGGACGCTGGCTGCGAGCGGAGGAGGCCTGGCTACCACCGCTCGGGTCCAGCCCCCCCAACAAAAAGAAAGGAAAAAGGATTGATGCCCGCGCCCGCCGCGCAGGAGATCCGGCTGCTGGGCGAGGCCGCGGGCCTGACGCTGGCGGCGTCGTACGGCGAGCTGGACACGGGCGTGGCGCTGGGTGACGAGGAGGCCTTCCGCCTGGTCGCCTGCCTGCAGCGCCCGCCGGACGCGCCGCCTGCGCCGCGCGCGCCTGCAGGCTCTGGGCCCGAGCCGGCGCATGCGCCGGCCAGGTAGCGGTGCGCGCGCACGCGCGGCGCGGCGGTTTTGGACCATGCAACAGCCCTGCCCTGCATTTGTAAACAAATTGGTCTCGTGTAAATACATGTGCTTTCCTTGCTATCCTTTTTTCACGTCCTCTCCTGCGTCGTGCTTCTCTCAAGGCCACACCTCATCACCGACGGCGTAGGTCTGCCAGACATCATGCGGGGGAGGGCTGCATACCACGCATACAGGCTCTTGTGTGCTGTGTGCATGCAGGGATACAGGGAACTTGCGCTGCTTGCGGAAATAGGCCATTTACAACACTTCCACATAGTTTACAACCAGGCGTGCTCAGCGCAATGGTGCGCGGAGAGCAACACGCGTCAGCTACCACCAGTGCGCCTTGGCCTGTGCCAGCCCAACGCGTCCTGATGGTGGCCAAAGCGCTCCAAGACAGAGGTGGTGCACGACACACGACCAAAACAGGGTCCAACAGAGCGGCGCCACAGCACGGTTCACGAGACACCGGGCTCAAGCAAAAACACCCTCCTCTCTCACCCTTTGCGTTCCCCAGCACGGGACGATGTGCTGATGCTGCGACCACCCCACAGCCGAGTACACACAGAACTGCACACAATGCAACACATGCTGGACCTGCAGGAAAAAACAGCGGATAAACCCTGCTGATTGGTGTGACGCTCGTGAAGCGCGAATAGGCCGCGCAGGCTGCCTCAAATAAACAAATGCTACACACCCTGCAGACAGGCAGGCGCGCCTGCGCCTGACGGTCGCGGGCGCGCAAGCGCAATCGCACCGTTGCAAATTTTTGCTTCAGCTGATACTTCCAGCTCTCGCAGCCTTCCCAAAAACTGGCGCGCGCGACAAGCGACGAGGCGCCGCGTCACGCCCACGCAACAGCGATGCGTGATCCTAGACACTGCCCCGACCGCTCTGCAGTGCACAGGATAGGTGTGGTGAGCTTCCTTTGTAGAATGCTAACAACTGCCTCCCCCACATGTGAGGCGGGACCCATGAAACCCTCACATCCGTCCCGCATGCAGAAATAATGGGTACATATATATTAAATTAACATAAATTGACACACTCATGAAATACGCTAGGAAGCATGAACCGCGGCAAAGCCGCTGCAAGCTACTTCAACTGCCGGCCCGGTCCCAGCAGCGCAAGGACAAGCGTGCGCACATGCACCCGCCTCCCGTCCAGCCGCCCTGGTCCCCGGCGCAGCACCGCACCGGCCGAGGCTGCTGCGCTGGTACGCGGCGGGCGCGGCACAGAACACTTCATCTGCAAAAGCCATCCCGGGCTGAGGCAGGAGGCGGCGCCCTCCTGTACATCTGACGGCGGCAGGGCGTAGAGTAGGGTAGGGTAGGGTTAGGGTTAGGGATGTGGTGAGCGCGCTACCCAACGGGGTTGCAGCTGAAGGGGTCCGAGTTGTAGATCCAGCCCAGGTTGGGGCAAAACGCGGTGCGGCCCAGCACGCCGAGCGAGTTGCTGGTCGCCGAGCCGCTCTGCACGAGCCCGGCGCCGCCGCCGGCGGCCGCGGGCGCGGCGGTCGCGGCGGCCGCGCCGACGCCCGGCGATACGAGCGCGCCCGAGTTGGCGGCGCTCGCATTGGCACTCGCGTTGTTGCTTGCGGGCGCCAGCGCGGCGGCATACTGCGGCTGCCCCTGCGCGCCCGGCTCGCCCGGCGTCACACGGTAGCACCCAGCGCGTGCGCCGCCAGAGTGGCGCAGCTGGCGCGCGCCTTGCGCGGCTGGACATTTTCAAGCAGCTGGGCCTGCCTTGGGAAGCAAACAGTCTTGGACAGACGTTCGCGAGGCGACATGTATTGGAAGCCCAGCACAGCGCATGGCCGCTACTCGAGCTCCTGTGGGTGCGCTGAGACGGCCACCATGCGCTACCCCCACTCCCTCAAAACGCACATGGCTGCGACGCAGGCGAACCATGGGGAGCGCTGACTTGCCACGGGCGCTGCAGCGTCCTGGCACAGCGAAGGGCTGCAGGGGCGCACCAGCGCGTTAAAGTTGCTGGGCTGCCACGCCTGCGTCAGCGAGACTGAGGCCAGCTTGGTGCCCGCCGCCCCGACCGCCGCGGCGGCGGGCGCCGTCGCATTGGCGCCCGCCGCGCTGCTGGCGGCGCCGCTCGGCATAGCCATGGTGGAGTCATCAATGAATATGATAGCGTCCACAAGCAGCGCGCTCACCGATGCCTGCAAAGACTGTAGGAAACGTGTTAGCCACGATGATGCATGCATGTGTTGATGAGAGCTCCAGCGGAAGGTTGTCTGCCGGCGGACGCTGAGCTGAGAGGCCTGTCTACCTTCAAGCAGGCATCAATGTCGAACTACAGAGGCATCAGGTCCGTCACGTATCGGCAACCCGCACACAACAAAAGGGCGTAAGGGGGGAGCACAGAGTGCAGTCCGCACGATGACACCAGCGCAGACTTTGCAGTGCTCGTGCGGTCAGCAGCAGGGCACAGCACAGCGACAGCGCAACAGACTTCTCGGAGAGCCGGTCACGACAGCTGAGCGCAGCACAAGCCAGAGGGCGCGCCTGATTGACCAGGCTGCCGTCGGCGTTGGCGAGTGCGTACGCGACTCCGCCGTCAGGATACCTGGCCGTGGCCCCCGACCCGAGCACCTGCACCAGCCCAGGGCCACCGCCGCTAAGCACGTGGTGCGGCACCGCAGCTGTAACGTCTCTGCAGGATGCAAACACAGCTCCCAGATCAGGTTTTGCCTGATCCCCACCCTCATCTGTGCCTGCTCTGCACGATGCGGCACGCTATGATCACACAAACACATCAACACTTGATCAACAACAATGGCACAGCCAGCATAGTCCCGACAAGATGCCAGGCTGCGCCTCTGGCAGTCAGCAAACATGCTCTGCTCACAAGTGTGTTGCTTGCAAAGCGCATGCTCTCAGTATAAACCATGGAAACACCAAGGCCAACGCCAAGCTGAGTAGTTCAGCCCGCAGCCTGCTGTGCAACTCAGTACACATGGGTGCAGGCGCGTCCGCAGCCGGGGGCCGGGCACCTGCACGGTGAACGTCAGCGTGCTGGCGCTGGCGTTGTAGCGCGGCTGGCTGAGCTGGAGCACCCACGTCCGCGGCGGCGCGCTGGAGCCCTTGGTCGCCGCGTGCATCACCTGCACCCGCGCGGCGCCCGCTGAGGCGCCCGGCTGCATGCGCGCTCGCGAGGGTGTTGAGAGGCAACTTGAAGGGTGCAGCGCTGGCGGAGCAGTCGCCGGACGGGGCGCCGAGCGAGCGCTGGCGCAGCCGGCGGGCGCGCCCGGTGGCGCCGGACGATTGGGGGGGCCTGCCTGCGGCAAGCCAGTGTCTTGTTCGACGCTGCAAACCAACTTGGGTAGAGACGGGACCCACCGCCTGGGGGTTGCCCATCCAGTTCCCGCTCCCGTCGGTAAAGCGCGCGCCGACAAAGTTCTCCAGCCCGAAGCGCCCCGTGCGCCGCCCGCCCGCGATGTGGATGCTCCACGGCACGACCTTGACGACGCCTGGCCGCGGCGCCCGCGCCTGTCAGGATACAGCGGGGCCCTGCCGCGCGGGCGCGGCGCGAGCAGGCCTGGCCCGCCCAGAGACCCGTCAAGCCCCGGCCGCCCGCCAGCACTCGCAGCACAGCAGCGACAGAGTAGGCGTGTATATAGAGCAGGGCAGTGCCTGCCAAGAACAGCGTCGTCGCGTTGGTGAACGCGGCTGCCTCGGCCGCCAGTGTGCTCTGGCTGTTGGCCGTGGCCATGCCGGCGGAGGAGGGCGCCAGCGCCTGGCCGGCTGGCGGTGGGGTCGCTGGTACAACCGCCGCCGCCGAGCCTGCGGATGCTGCGAGCTGCCGCGCTCCTGCGTGCAGCACGCGTCTCAGACGCGGCGGCACCTTCGCGACCGGCGGCCACGGGAGGGTGTGGAAGGGCATATCAGCTGGGCTGCAGTGGGTGTCTAGCTGCAGGCCATGCACGCTCACCGTCAGCGTGTGTGCACAGCAGCGCGAGCGCTGCCAGAGCCATCGTTCCTCTGTCCTGGCGCGACATCGGAAACACCTGCTTGCCGAGAAATGTGTTTACGTGAGCATGATACGTGACCATAATAGGAGCGCCTAGCCGTTCCAGTCGCGAGGTTGATCGTTTGCAACAGGTTCAGCGCCTGTTGGCAGCGGAACAGGGCGGGCACCTGCGTTCGTCTGTGCACGACTGAGATGACGCCCCGGACCACCGTCAACAGACCCGCGACGACAGATGCCGGGTGTCCGTAACAGAACTTACCTGTACACACGCCGCTGCAACTCTGTGAGGCAACTAACACAAATGGTCGTCAAATGCGTGCCAGGTGTGGCAGCATTGCCCGGCGGGCTGCGTCATCCCTGCGAAGGAGACAATACCTTTAGGGTTCTGAACCTAGGCTTAGGTTTTCAACCTAATGCTGGCGGCGTTTGGTTAGCGCAAGCCAGAGAGATGCTCTTCATTCATTCATTCATTCATTCATTCAGAGGCATGCCATGACAGGCGCACTGCTCACAAGGCCTGTGAATTGGCATATCCAGCATTGCATGCACACGGCAGCTGGCAGAGCAGCGGCCCAAATGACTGTCCTGCTGCCGGACTCCGGCATGCCTGCGGCATGTGACGCAGTGCTGTTTGCAATGCATGGGTGCACTGCCCAGCGCAAAGAGCACTGCCGGAGCCTTGCCCGGAAGCGCATGCTTTGTCAGGACGCCCCTGACTATACGCTGTTTCACAACCTCTCACGCAGCCCCACGCAGGTCTGCAGGACCATGCGAACCCCCGCGCGACCTCCAGAGGCTTGGGCGCTCCCAGCGGATCATGCTGCCGCACCCGCCCCCCATGCCATCCTGCAGGCGCCGCAACCCCACAGACACAGGCACTGAATCAGCGCGCATCATCTGAAGGCACACCCTGTCCGACAACGCAATGCCTCATCCAGCACGCCCTGGCATTCTCCGGGCGCCGCCGGAAGCAACCACTGCCGAGCAGGCACGGCAAACAACATGCAAGCCGCCGCGGATCGCCGCCGCCCCAGCGCCTTGGTGCTGCCCCAGCATCCTGCGCTGCCCAGCGGGCACGCACGCGCCAGCAGCGCTCGCATGGATGTGCACCCCCAGGGGCCTCCCGTGCATGGGAGCAGCCTCGGATGCGCTCGCAACCGGCCTGGCCAGGAGGCCAGGCGACCAACGCGGCCGCACATGCCCCTCGGTGGGCAGCAAGAGATGGTGCTGGAACTCCTGAGCACGCACCGCGCTCCTGCACCGATGCGAGGACACTGGCACCGCTGCATCATGGCGGGCTGGCGCCTGCGACAATTCGCAAGCGTACAGTCAGAGGCGTGCGCCTCCACACAGGCACGCCGCCACGCGCAGCGCGGGCGATCGGCTGCAGGCGCCGGCTGCTGCCTGCCGCTTGGATGACGGCTGCAGAGCGGCGACCGAAGGCGTGCGCCACCGGGCGCGGCAGCCAGCCCCCTCGGTGCTGGGGCTCGGGGGCGCCGCGGCCACGCGTGCGGCACGGCTGTGCCGCCCGCGCCGGCTGCCAGCCGCCGCGCGCGGACGCCTGTACCCGAGGGTCAGATGCGCACTTCGCTGCCGGGCGCAGCGGCCAGCGCGGCCTCGGTGCCATCCATGAGGCACAGCGGCGACAGCGCGACCGCCGCCAGCTCCTGGGGCTGCCGCGCCGGCCGCCCCCGTCAGCGCCGCCTGGCCGCCCTATCCGTGCACGAGGACGCCTGCCCCAGTGTCCTCGCAGACGCGCTTGGAGACACACAGGGCAGGAAGTGGGGGCAACCAGACTGGTGCGGCTTTGCGAGGCCTGTCCTTGCGGTGCCGAGTGGAGGTCTGACAACCACGGGCGCCTGTAACAGAGCAGCTTGCTCTGTCTGCCATGCGCAGCTGCGTGAAGCCCGAGCGGCCTGCGACTGGCGGCGGCCTGAGCAGGGCAGGCGGCATGGCGATCCAAATGGACGCCTGTGCGTAGAGACGGCAACGGGCCGGGCGAGGTGCGCGTCCGACTGCGGCGCCTCCTCGATGCAGGCCGCGGCGCGCGCCTCTGCCGCGCAGGGCGGGCGAGGCGGCGCCCCGTGCGCCGGCCTCACACGGCCGAGGCCGGGGGTCGGGCGGGGGGCGGCGCACCCGCAGCAGCGCGGGCAGCTGGTCGTACAGCGACAGCCGCAGGTCGTCCGCGCGGCCCAGCGCGGTGCGCAGCGCCAGCACGCACGCGCGGCCGCCGTTGCCGCGCCCGTCCGCCTGCCGCGCGCCAGGCCCCCGGGGTCACCCGCCTGCGCGGCGCGCCCGCGCGCGCGCCCGGCCAACTCTCGCGGCCCGCCCCTGCCCCCGCGCACGCCCTGCTACGGCTGCGCCATCCGGGCTGGCCGCGCCAGACGAGCGGAGCAAGCGCCAGCGCCCGGTCCCGGACGCGGCGGCTGCATCGATGCGCGGGCGCGGCTGGGCGCGCGCCGCGGCGGCTGGGCGCACCAGGGCGGCCATCTGCAGGAGCGCGTCGTGCAGCGCGGCCTCCAGGGTGTCCTCCTCGGGGCGGCAGCGCGCCGCAAGCGCCGACAGGCAGCTGGCGCCCTTGTCCTCCGCCCACGCGCGGCACTGCGCGGCGCCGCGGCCGTCAGCCGCGCGCCCCCGACGCGCGCCGCCCGCGCCCCGGCGCCGCGCATGACGCGGGGCTGTTCACGCGGCGCGGCCGGCGCCCGTCCCCACCCCCCATGCGGCGGCGCCGCCGCCGGCCAAGCGCCCCGAATCACGCCGCCGCAGCTGCCGCAGCTGGAACGAGCGCGCGACCTGGGGACTTGGAGTCTGGGGCGCGCGCCTGCGCGGAAGCGACGGCCAGGACGGCGGACGGCCGCAGGCCGCCCATGAAGAGGAGCAGGCGCTGGTCGGGCCTGAGGAACGAGCCGCGCGCGACGGCGGCCACGTCGCCGCCGGCCGCCGCCTCGCGCCGCTGCGCGGCCTCGGACTGCAGCGCCGCCAGCGCGTGCATCGTGATCGCCCTGCCGCGCGCGCCCGGCCCCGTCGGCAGGGACTCTGTCCCTGTCACGCCTCTGGCGGTGCGGAGAGTGGAAGCCGCCCCCTCTCAAGAGGCGCGCTCCCGCATGCGCTGCGTGCTGCCTGAAAGCTTGCGGCTGTCAGCATGCACGGTACGCCATGGTGTTGGGGGCGCCCGCACACCACACGTATGCGGCATCAGGCTGCCAAACCCGTTGGTTGACGCGTCGCGCCAGCCGAGCAACGCAGCCCCCGTGCGGCGCGCCGGCGCGGTCAGGCATGGCCGCGCTGCCGTGGGCACTGGGCGCGCGGGAGCAGCGGCGGCCTCGCGGCAAGCCAGGGAGCGACCGGCACGCCCGAGCGCCGGGCAGCCGAGCCCAGGGATGAGGTTAACCCTAGCTCCTGGAGCCGGGGCACACCGCAGCGCGTCCTCGGGCGCGCCCGTCGCGAGCGCGGCGCGCACGTGCCGCGAGGCCGACCGGTACGGCGCCTGCCACGCCTCGCACTCTGGCAGGCGGTCCATCGCGGCCGCCGTGGCGTTCACCGCCACCGCCACCTGCAGGTAGGGTAGGGTCACACCCTAACCAGACCCGCCCGCGGTCCGCCGGCCGCCCGAGGCGCGCAAGCGCCGGGAGTGCGCACGGTGCTCTGACGCTTCTTGCATCGCACAAAAAAATGCTGTGTGCAGCGGCTCGTTCTGTGGTGCTAGCCACATTGTCGCCGTGCAGCACAGCTCCATGACAGGGCCGTCCTCTTCGGGTCCAGCTGCCGCCCGCTCACGTGCATGACCCCCAGTGACACATGCAGTGTGCCCCTGTGCTCACGCACCTGCAGCCGCGGCACGCCCACGGGGTGCGGCGACTTCATCGCCTCCACAATCACCACGTCGTCGTCGTCGTCCGCGTGCGCTGCTGCCGCCCCGGGCGCGGCCGGCTCCGCGCCGCCAGCGGGCCCCGGCGCCTCGATGGCCGGCCGCGCAGGCGCCACAGCCGCGGCACGCACGAGCGCCGTCCCTGCAGGCTGCGCGGGCGCGGCCGCGCCGACCGGCACGCCCCAGGCGACCACGGCGCGCGCCGGGCCCTCTGCTCGGTGCCCCTGCGGCTCCGAGCCAGCTGGCGCGGGGCCGCGCGCCGGGTGGCCCGCAGCCGGCGCTGCGCTCGCCCTGCGGCTCTGCGGCTGCACGACCGCCGGCTCGGGATCGCGTGCAGCATGGACCGCCGCCGGGGCCTCTCGTACAGGATAGGCGCCCTGCGGGTGCACGCCCGCCGGCGGTACGTCCCTCCGCATGGCGACCGGTGCCGGGCCCGGCTGCTCCCTGGCTCCCTGCGGCGGCAGGCCGGCCGGCAGGGGGCCCGCTCCCGGCTGGCCCGCCGCTGGCGCCGCCCACGCCCCGTGGCTCTGCGGTGGCGCGCTCGCCGGCGGCGGATCTCGCCCTGGGTGGAGCGCCCTGGGGTCCTCCAGTAACCTGGCGCCCGGCGGCTGCACGCCGGGCGCCGGGGGTTCCCTCCGCGCGGCGACCGGCCCCGGAGCCGTCTGCACGCTGGGGCGCTGCGGCTCCAGGCTGCCTGGCGGGGGCGCCCGCCCCAGGTAGCCGACCGCCGGGGCAGCCTGCACGCTGGGGCGCTGCGGCTCCAGGCTGCCCGGCGGGGGCGCCCGCCCCGGGTAGCCGACCGCCGGGGCAGCCTGCGCCCAGTGGCCTTGCGCCTGCGCGCTCGCCGGCGCGGGGCCTAATCCCGCATGGCCGGCCGCCGAGGCAGCCTGCGCCCAGTGGCCCTGCGGCTGCGTGCTCGCTGACGCGGGGCCTCGTCCCGCGTGGCCGGTCGCCGGGACGGGCTGCGCCCAGTGGCTCTGCGGCTGCGCGCTAGCCGGCGCGGGCCCTCGTGCCGGGTAGCCGGCCGCCGGGACGGGCTGCGCGGTGTGGCTCTGCGGCTGCGCGCTCGCCGGCGCGGGGCCTCGTGCCGGGTGGCCGCTCGCCGGGACGGGCTGCGCGCTGTGGCTCTGCGGCTGCGCGCCCGCCGGCGCGGGCGCG
>JAABUY010003670.1_pt1 | contig 16677 bp, 16 predicted proteins | sample 5560271 | NCBI WGS metagenome assembly JAABUY01 (sample SAMN10711886, study PRJNA513374) | rock metagenome | isolation source: Antarctica rocks | place: Antarctica: Victoria Land, University Valley
TACTGGAATATATAAAAAACCAGGATGAGGATCCAAAAGACGAAGACTTTACAATTAGTGAATAAGCTTAAAGTCGACTTCAGTCGATAACAAATCTATCGGCCTTCAGCCGATAGTAGTTTAATTTCCTGAGATTTCAATCGCGGCAGCAGGTGTTTTCGTCGACCTCTACGCCTGCAGCGGCCTGTTTGTTAAAAGCATTCGAGCTCATCGATGAAGAGCCGGAATGGCGGCAAAAACTTGCTGAAAATGTGAGTTATTTTAAAAAGGGGTTGACCGATTTGGGCTTGGATATTGGGATTACGGAGTCTGCGATTATACCGGTCAAGATAGGAGACGCCCACAAAACAGGAGATGCCGGCCGGCTCTTATTAGAGGCGGGCATTTATGCCAATACGATTATCTACCCTGGGGTATCCAAAAAGAATGCACGTATACGGACGAGCCTGATGGCGACACATACCCGCGAGCATTTGGATAAAGCATTAAACGCATTTGATTATATAAACCAAAAATTGCATATTTCCCGTACCAATTAGGGAAATCATGCCAAAAAAAAGGTATCAGGGCGCAGTCAATAATAAAGAGCGCTCTATGCAAAAATTAATTGATGCAGTGGGAAGTATCATCAAAACCAAAGGCTATACGGGTTTAGGGCCTACTAATATTGCCAAAGCTGCCGGACTAAGTAAACGCCTGATTTATTTTTACTTCGGGAGTGTGGATAATCTGGTAGAGACCTATGTCAAGGGTAAGGATTACTGGGTGGCGGCCGCAGGAAATGCTGGCGAACTGATGGAGCAGAATAAGGAAAAAAACACACAGGAAATTTTAGAAGCCTTGTTATTAAACCAGCTTGACTATTTTTATAAGGAAGAAGAAATGCAAAAAATCGTCCTTTGGCAGATCAGTGAGCGAACGCAGATCATGTATGAAGTTTGCGAGAAGCGGGAACGTTTAGGTGACCGCTTTTTTGAGTTAGCGGATCAGGAATTGAAGGGCACGCAGGTTGATATCCGGGCAATTGCCGGTCTATTGGTTGGCGGGATTTATCACATGGTGCTCCATGCCAAATCCACAGACAGCTTGTTTTGTCAAATCGATCTGAACAAGCCTGAAGGATTGGAACGGGTTAAGAGTGCAATTAGTGCTATTCTCAAGGATACATACGCCCAAGTAAAGCTTCAGCAAACAAAAGCTTAAAAAATACTGTAGTTTTTACTGAATTCAATAAAAATCGAATGAATACAAAAAAACTTAAAGAATGAATAGATAATTCAGTGACAGCATACGCTTGCATTAATTACTCCTTTGATTTAGTTTATTACGGTGCCAACATTGGAAAGAAGTACGTTTGTCAACAGAATGACTTGCAAACAATCCTACGCGATAGCAAATAGCTTTTCATTTTCGACGACGCGGCTTCTTCTTTTTTTGTTGAACCGTTTCTATACAGCTGCTAAGTAAAATAGGCGTACTCGGTAAAGTGGGCATACAAAATGGTATGCTTAAGGCAGCTATTGCTTTCAATATCTAAAGTATCGAAAAACAAAAAAGACAATGCTTTTGGCGACTTTTTTACAGCCTTTCAGCAAACTCCCACTTTGCTGATTTTCCTTTTTAGCTAGCCTAGTGTAGTAGAGTTACCTTCACAAATAAGTGTCGGAAATAGTCCTTGTCAGTACACATTTGAAGAAAATAATCCTTTTGCAACAACCACATTTGTTTGCTTTACTTTCAACCTTTTTTCAATCCCAAAATTCTTATAAGCTATGTTCTTGAAAATTTATCTTTGCACCCAACGGTTATAATAGTGATAAGTAAAAAGAGTTTTCATTATCAACTGAGTATACAATTATATCTTCTGCGCGTTTTATTTGCCTATATCTTTAAAAGTAAAGTGATTCAAGCGGATTAACTAAATATCTAAAATAGAAAAAAGAAATAAGCTTTTAGATAAATCTAACTTTTTTTATTAAGTAATATTTCAATTTTTTCGCGTTCACTTTTCAATAAACTCTCATAGAGTTCAATAATTTTTTCCAAAGGATTGTTAATCAATTTGTCCACATTAGCATTGATTGAAGATGTATTTACCGTACTTCCTTCATAAAAGTTGGTACTATTATACAAAATAGTTTCTTCGTTAAAACTTTTTAATCCATCAAGTGTAACGCCCAAAACTTGTGCGATCTGTAAGAGCTTTTCATCATCAATTAATTCACTTTGTTCTAGTTTGGAAACGGCTTGTTTACTTATATTTAATCCTGCACCTATATCTTCCTGTGTTAAACCACGAAGCTTGCGAATTCGCTCGATTTTTCGGCCAATAAGGAATGATTTATTTTTTGTTATATCCATCTTACGATTATTTGAAACAATCTTATTAGAATAATTCTATGTGATTTTTACTACTGAGTGTTTTTCTTTATTATTTCAGATTTCTCACGCTCACTAGATATCAATCTTTCATATAGCTCCACAATTTTTTCAAGAGGATTAAATACAAATGTATTAGAAGCGCTATCCTTTATCTCATTATCATAAATGTTATACTGATTATTGATAATGTAAGTAACCCTTTCTTCATCAAAATTTTTGATGACCTCCGGTGTAACCCCTAGCACCTCCGCAATCTGATTTAGTAATTCTTCCTCAATATCAGCTTGCTGCTCAATTTTTGAAACGGTTTGTTGAGAAACCCCAAGCTTCGAAGCCAAATATTCCTGGTTGATACCCCGAAATACCCTTATCCGCTCAATTTTTTGTCCAATGTGCAAGATCTTTTTTTGAAAAACTGTTTCTTCCATTGCTTGAAAATTATGTTTTAAAGGTAGTAAAAATCAATTATATCATAGTAAAAGTCAACGGATTAATTTTCACTTAGTAGGGAAAATTAGGTTACTTAGGTCATTAGTTAAAATGATTATTTGTTGGTAATAATGGACGTTTCCTATGGTATCTTTCTGTGAAGCCCAAAAAAATTTTCGGCAGTTTACTTTAATAGTGAATAGCTCGCATACAGCTGTCGCTATTCAAAAATGCATGCTGAAGGCAGCTCAAGCTAATACTTTTATGCCTATATACTCATACTTAACTTTTACCGAGTTAAACAATTTTGAAATTGTTAATTTATCAGGTTTAAAATCAAAATGTTACAATGGGTTACCGCTAAGAAAAGCAGAGAGCCGGGCGGGAAAGGAGCATATTCATGGATAAGTTTCAAGTCCTGTCCTGGTTACTGCTTATTTCTCCTCCCGAATGATTTCCTCCTGATCTTCTATAAAGTTGCTGCCTGTTTAAGGCCAGAACTTCCTTTTACGGCCAATTTATAACTCTTCTCTTAAAACCCCTAATGAAAGCAAAAAACAGCTTAATGGGAATGCTATGTCCAAAGCGATTTCTAGTCAAACAGAAAATTCCGATCTTTTTTATTCTCTTCCTATCCCTGATCCTTACTAATCAGCTAAAAGCACAGTCACCGCAAACACTTCTATTAAGGGGTATAGTGGTCAGCGATCCGGATGGCAGTTTCTTGCCCGGTGCCACGGTAAAAACCCAGCGTACAGGTGGAGGGGTAGTGACCGATCAAAACGGCAAATTTCAGTTGGTTACCAGCGATAGCAGCGGTGTCCTGATGATCAGTTTTATAGGTTACCGTGCCACCACTATCCGTTTCAATCGGTTCCAGACAGGCCCATTTGTTATCCGGTTGAAGCAGGACGCGGGTGTGTTGAAAGAAGTAACGGTATCAACCGGCTACCAAACGCTTCCTAAAGAACGAGCAACGGGCTCGTTTGCCAAAGTAGACAATCAGTTACTGAACCGAAGGGTCAGCACGGACGTTCTGAGCAGGCTGGAAGGGGTAGTTCCGGGTCTGCTGTTCAATCGCAATACGGTAAACGGCGCTGCAGGCCAGGTAGATATCAGCATACGCGGTCACAATACTTTATTTGCCAATGACCAGCCGTTGATTGTTGTTGACGGCTTTCCTTATGATGGTGATATCAGTAATATTAACCCAAATGATATTGAAGAGATCACTGTACTGAAAGACGCGGCAGCAGCGTCCATCTGGGGAGTGCGTTCCGGTAACGGCGTTATTGTATTAACGACGAAGAAGGGACAACGGAATCAAAAATTAGCGATTGACCTGAACTCCGGCATAACCATCGGAAACAAGCCGGACCTGTACTATAATAAGAATTTTTTAGCCAGTAAAGATTTTATTGCACTGGAGCAATCACTTTTTAACTGGGGAGCCTATGATAGCGACCTGCTTTCGGGTTATCTTCCGGTATCACCCGTGGTGGCTTTACTGGCAGCGAACCGTAACGGGGTGCTTACGGACGCAGCATTAGCTACCCAATTAGGGCAGTTTGGCCAAAACGATATCCGGCAGGACCTGTCCAAATACTTTTACCGTCGTTCGATTTTACAACAGTATACCATAAACCTAAAGGGAGGCTCTGACAAAAGTGATTATTTCTTTTCCCTTGGAGAAGATCACAATGCTGCAGGCCAGGTCGGCAATCAAAGTAACCGCGTATCGGTTAATACCAGTTTTAATTTTTATCCGATTAAAAATTTGCAGGTTTCTGCTCAGATCAACTACATCCGATCTACGGCGCAAAACAATAGTAATATACAAGCCATTACAACAGGCAGTACAGGCGCTATTTACCCTTATGCAAAGCTGGCGGACGCTGACGGCAATGCGCTGCCTATTGTTAAGGACTATGCATCGAGCTATACCGATACAGCAGGGCACGGTAAATTTCAGAACTGGCAATACCGGCCATTGGACGAGCTTCATCTGGCCAACAATACGATCCAGTCGACTGACAACCGTATTAACTTAGGCCTGAAGTATAACTTCTTTAAGTTCCTGAATGCAGAGATCAGATATCAGTACGAGGGAAGCAGTACGGAGGCCAAAAACGGCTATAGCCAGTCTACTTACTACGCCCGGAACCTGATTAATCAATTTTCCCAGTTTGATGGCAGCGGTAAGCTAATTACCCCGATACCTGTTGCCGGAATTTTGCAGCAATCGGGAGCAAGTCTGGCTTCAAACCGTGTTCGCGGACAATTAAACTTTAACAATTCCTGGAACGGAAAGCATGAGCTTACGGCTATATTGGGCGCTGAGGTCAGTGATGCCATCAGTGAAACCAATGCGGCGACGATCTACGGCTATGACAACAATACGCTGGCAAACATCTCCACGATAGATTTTGCCACGAACGATCTCGTTAACCCTGACGGTTCCACCCGGCAAATTCCGGTGAACCAAGGTCTAAGTAAAGCAACCGACCGCTATATATCTTATTACAGCAATGCGGGCTATACTTTTAACAGCCGTTATACTTTTACGGCAAGTGCAAGAATCGACCGGTCTAACTTGTTTGGAGTAAGAACAAATCAGAAAGCAGTACCGCTGTATTCTGTTGGTACGGGCTGGGGCCTGAGCAAGGAAGATTTCTACCACCTGGCATGGTTGCCTTATCTTAAATTCAGGGCTACTTTAGGTTATACCGGTAACATTAATAAAAGCGCTACAGCCGTCACAACCATTCAGCAGTTTTCACCGTCCACCTATTCCGGAATTCCTTATTCACTGGTAATCAATCCCGGCAATCCGGAACTACGATGGGAAAAAGTCAGAATGATCAATTTCGGATTGGATTTTGCTTCCAAGAATGACATCATTTCAGGAAGCCTGGAATTTTATCAAAAAAGGGGTACCGACCTGTTTGGCGATTCTCCTTTAGCGCCCTCGACCGGTCTGACGACATTTTTTGGCAATATGGCGGATATCGCCGGCAGCGGTATTGACCTGGTCATAAATACGCATAATATACGTTCAGGCGGTTTTAACTGGACAACCAACTTTTTGCTGAGCCACGTAGCGGATAAAGTGACTAAGTATAATGTCACGTTAAGCTCCTCGAATTACATCTTCTTCAGCAACTCCAGCAGTATATACCCTTTGGAAGGCAAATCTTTATATGGCCTTTACAGTTACCGCTGGGCAGGGCTAACCCATGACACCGGCGATCCGCAAGGCTACCTGAACGGAAAAGTCAGTACCGATTATTCAGGTATTATTTCCAATACCTCCGTTCAGGACATGGAATATAGCGGATCATCAAGGCCGACCACTTTCGGCTCTTTCAGGAATACATTCAGCTACCAGAATCTGAGTTTATCGTTAAACATTATTTATAAACTGAATTATTATTTCCGCAGGTCATCTTTTGTTTCTTCCGGACTGCCTTATAGCGGCAATGAGGATTACTATAGGCGCTGGCAGGCTCCTGGTGATGAGCTGCATACGCAGGTGCCTTCATTAGAATACCCACCCTATACTTCAAATCGGGATGATTTTTACAAATACTCTTCGTTATTGATAGATAAGGGCGACCATGTTCGCTTACAGGATATTACCCTGGGTTATGATTTTGATAAACGCCGGTACAAAGGGTTACCCTTTGCGCAACTTAGGGTTTACACTTACATTAATAATGTAGGCATTTTGTGGCGGGATAATCGTGACAGATTAGACCCCGATTTAAGCGGCAACACGACAGCGGCAAATTATCCCTTGCCAAGAACTTATTCTTTGGGTCTAAAAGTAAACTTTTAACTAAATCTGATGAAACTGAAATATTTACTATCCTGGTACTTTTTTTTGCTGGCTTTAGCATCGACTATAGCTACAGGCTGTAAAAAACAAGATGAGTTCCTTGAGGCAAAGCCGAGCGCTTCCCTGGCGGTACCTTCTTCCCTTGCTGACCTGCAATCGCTGCTTCAATATGAAAGCCTGTTTAACAGTAATGACCCGGCTTTAGGGCAAATTGCCTCCGACGATGGATACGCGAGCACATCTGTCTGGAACAGCCTGACCACCCTGGAAAGAAACGGGTACATTTGGGCCAAGCAGGTTTATGATGCAGGAGCGGATGTCCCGGACTGGACTTCTCCCTACAGGCAGGTTTATTATGCCAATACTGTATTGGATGCGCTGCCGGTGATTTCGTATAACAATGCCCAGCAAAGCCTATACAACCAGATTAAAGGTACGGCCCTTTTCTACCGGTCCATTGCTTTTTATAACCTGCTTCAAAATTTTACCGTGCCTTACCAGGCAACGTCTGCCGGTACAGATCCGGGCATTCCGTTACGGCTGACCTCTGATCTGAATAAGCAGTCAATTCGTTCCAGCCAGCAGCAGTGTTATGCGCAAATCATTGGTGATCTTAAAGCGGCTTTACCTTTGCTGCCGGTAACACCGTCCTATAAGACTGAGCCATCCCTACCTGCAGTCAACGGCTTGCTTGCCCGGCTTTACCTGGTCATGGGTGATTATGACGCCGCTTTGGCGGCTTCTAACGCCTGCCTTTTGCAATACGCAACACTCGTAGACTATAACACTTTGAAGCCGGCCGCAAGAACGATCAGTACCACTTACCTGGCAGAAGATATTTTTCATTCCCGTATGGTCGGTTATGCCATTAATGCCCCTAATTCCAAAGCCATTACTGATTCTATACTGTACAGGTCATATGGCACGAATGATTTGCGTAAAACGGTTTTTTTCGTGCTCACCTCCGGCTTACCTTATTTCAGGGGAACTTACGACTTTAAGCGCTATCTGTACAGTGGTATTGCTACAGATGAAATTTATTTGATCAGGGCAGAATGCTATGCCCGGGCTGGCAGGGTTGCCGAAGCTATGAAAGACCTCAATACCTTGCTGGTAACGCGCTGGAAAACGGGTACTTTTGTTCCGTTCTCGACAAGCTCAGCGGAAGATGCGCTCGGACAAATTTTGAAAGAAAGGCGAAAAGAGCTCCTGTTCCGGGGGTTGAGGTGGACTGACCTGCGGCGCTTAAATCTCGATCCTCGTTTTGCTGTCACGCTGGCCCGCAACGTTAGCGGCCAAATTTATTCTTTACCTCCTGAAGATCCCCGCTATGCCTGGCCTATTCCGGATGATGAGATACAGGCGAGCGGAATCCCCCAAAACCCAAGATAAAACCATAAATCAACTCATATGAAACGTAGTATTTTAACTATTATGCTGATGAGCATATCATCAGGCCTGTTCGCTTTTGAACCTTTTGCCAAGATTTCCGGTAAGCTGGCTTTTGCCAGAGAAGGTGAAACCGTATTGCTGTACATAAATCGTTACGGGGTAAGTACTTTTACAGGAACAGAAAAGGAATTTAAATCAAAGGTTCACAATCATCATTTTGAATTTAAAATCCCTGTAGGTAATACCCCTGTTTATTTTTTTTTAAAATCTTTTGCCTGGAACATCAACCAGCGCACAACCGGGCTGGACTTTGTTGAACGCGGAGACCAGATCGTAATCGATGATCTTAACAAAATCGGCTATGTGCATTTTTCGGGAAAAGGTGCTGAAAAGTTGAACCTAATTTATCAGTTGCAGGAATTCGACCGGTTTGATTCGCGTCAAAACCCTATTCCCCTGGAAGTATCTGAAATTGTGTCTTTCTTTAGGTACCGGGATACTTTAACAGATCGTAAAATGGAATACCTGAATTTACAAAAGCGATTTTTAAGTCCGAATGCCTATCTAATACTTAAAGCAAGGATCCTGGCAGGAATACTTGGGAAATATAGCACTGTTGGGGGCGAGGGCGGACTTGCCGGCAAAGCAATAGACTCGGCCGTACTGAATTTGAAATCCTATCATGATGATCTGATTAAAAAATACAGGTTACCGGATTTTTCGAAAACCGAAATGTTGGGTTACAGTCACAATTATGCCACAGCCATCATTGGCAAATATAATTTTGATTCCTGCGTTGTTGTCAAACAGCCGTTTTCGTTATATAAATGTTATACTGATCTGAAAAAAGCCTATAACGGGGGGTTGAGAGAACTCCTTGTTATGACCCTAATCAACCGCTATAAAAAATATTCCGATGAAATATCTTTAACCCTTAACGATGCAACCAGTAGCTGGATACATAACCAGGATTTTAACGTGATGCTTAACAACATTAAAAATAATACTTCTGTTGGAAAGCCATTCTTCAATTTTAGCTTGCCGGACAGTCTCGGCAGGTTGCACCGCCTATCCGATTTTAAAGGTAAATTGGTTGTTTTGGATTATTGGTTTACCGGATGCGGAAATTGTAAAAGGCTTCTGCCCTTTATGATTAAAATTGAGGAGCAGTTCAAAGATAGGCCGATCGTGTTCATCAGCATTTCGATAGACAGAAATCGTGAACTATGGTTAAAAAGTTTAGCAAGTAAAGAGTATTCCTCTGCTAATTCATTGAATCTTTATACCGCTGACCAGGGCAGTCAGCACCCCTTAATAAAGACTACAAATATCAATGAATATCCCACGATATTGATATTAGATCAAAATGGAAAGATCAGACAGCGGCCTAAAGATCCGCGAACGGACGACGGGAGGGATATGATTAATGAGCTCAACAAGGGCATAGCAGCGTTTTAAGTAAATAACAATTACCTGGCGAATTCCTCGCCAGGTAATTGATGCTTATTCGTACATCGCGCCTGCCCCGGCTATAACGGTATGCTGTGCAGGGAACTGATTTTGTAGCGAAGTGACATTCGAACTGGTCGAAGTAATCGTACAAGCCAGACCTTTAGCGTCGGGTTGGCAATCACTCACTGGCTGGCTGGCGCTCCACCGGGCGTTTCCGGAAGCATCTTTGTAGCCATAATAAACCGTACCTGCGTTCTTTGGGGTAAACGCTAAGGCGCCGCCAACACCGGATAGTGCTGCAAGGGCCATCAGGCCCATTCTGATCTTTTTCATAATCTGTTTTTTTATTTAATAGTGAAATGGCCAATTTTTACAGGTATTGGCATTGACCTGATTCCGCGCGTGAAATATCTTAATCTAGGGCAAAAGCTTCTATCGCTTTTCTTTCCCTAATTGTAATAGTTGCTTTTGTAAACGAATGCCCAAGTATGCGATGAGCACAAAAAATAAATTAAATAGCAAATGGCCCCCCCAACCCAGCTGCTGAATAATTCCACCGCAGGAACAAGGCACCTTCCCGAACAGGTGTAATAAAATAGCAAAGATGTAAAGTGAAAACGTCATCATGATACCTAAGGTGGCCTGCAATCCTGCTAAGCGGGTACGTTCAAAGATCAGCAGCAAGCCAACCAAGATTTCTGCCGGTGGCAGTGTCCATACGAGTAACAGGTTAAACCAATCATAAAAGGGTTGTTTGCGCATGGATCGCTGAAATGAATCCATGTCGGCATATTTACTGAAACTGGCATAGAAGAAAAGGCCGATCAAGAAGACCAGGATGATATCTAACAGTCCTTGCTTTTTCATATATTCATATTTAATAAAGGGAAGCCGATCCGGTCAGGGCGTGCGTACCGCATCAGGAAATGCAGCAGTCCTGCATGACCGTTCAGTAAGCCCAGCGAAGGTTCGTGGTTTTCGTCGCTTAGCCAGTATTTGTAACCACCCGGTAAACTATAACCGCAATGAAGCAATAAGCCGGCAATATGGTCGGCTCTCATTTGCCATTCGGGTTCCTTAAAAACACTGGCTGCTTCCAGATAAACTTCACCTAAACCGGCTATTCCGCTTGCAAAACTTAATGCGTTGCTGCAAATCCAATCCGGATGAATTGACAGGGCCGAGGTCGCTATTTCTTTATATTTAGCATCACGGAAAACTGCATACGCTTTGATAAATACCAGGGCTATGCCAGAAATTCCATCTGTTAGCCAAGGGTCAATGGTTTGAACGTGGGGATTAAGCGTCCATACGTAATAACCGCCTTTGAGTTGACGTTGTCCGCTTAACCAGTCCAGTGCTCTGCGTATAGCTGCTGTTACAGCATTGTTTTGAATCCGCATGGAATGGAGCAAAAGAAAGTAAATAATCCCTGCTACCCCATAAAATAGTCCCGGTAATTTAATTCCTGAATGCTCAGGTTGATCTTTTAATATCCAGGAACCATCTTCTTGCTGGCTTTGTAACAACCCGTGGGTAATCTCGTGCAATAACCGGGCGCCAATACGCGGATCTATATACGGTAACAAATGTAAAACCGCTATCCCCTGCCCGGCAAGTCCTCCTGACAAATGCAGCTCAGGTGAGCTACTGTTGAGCAGACAGGCATGTAATTGTTCCGGGCTCACCTGTCCGGTAGTAATTAGTCCGGCCTGGTAAAGCTCGCTTAATGCAAGCGCAGCTCCGGCTGTACCGTTCAATAGTCCGGGTTCCATCTCCAGCGGCCCCCACAAGAATTCTTTTTGCAGAATAGCTAAATACGTATTTGCAGCTGCCTCACCCTGTTTGGTCTTAAATCCGGCTTTTTCTGCAATGGCCAGGACGTACAAGATACCGGAAAGTCCATTTGATATGCCCGCTGAGTGAACAGGCCAGCTTACGCACTGGCGCATAGGATCAGTGGCGCTTAAAACCCGGATCGCCTTATAAATGGTGGTATAAAGATCAAGAGGTAGTCCTTTGCAGATGATTGGCGATGAATTTTTATCCTCTGCTATCTCCATTTTGAGCAGTGTAATTGATTTTTTAAGAGCATTCAGGCTTGGCCTGTGCAACGGATTAGGCTGCCGGCATGCAATTATTAAAGCAGTCAAGGCAGAGAAAGGTATGAAATAATCAAGTTGTAACAGTAACTGGCCTATCTCCCGACAATCAAATTTAAGAGGTGATAGCCCTGTAAATATTTTAATGAATAAGCCGCCCAAACTAAAAATATCATCCGGAAAACCAGGTTCTTTTAATAAAAGCTGTTGGGGAGAAATATAACCGGCTGTGCCCAAGTCAAAAGGAGGACTGGGATAACTTTCTTTTAAGGAATAGCATAGCTCGAAATCAAGCAGGAATAGTTGTCCGTCCGGACCTACCATAAAGTTCTCCGGGTTCAGGTCCCGGTGAACATAGTCCAGGGCATGTAGTTTTTCCATGATCGAAATGACTTGTAAAGCGTATCCTGCCAGAATCAGCCGTTTTTGATTATCAAGGCTTTGCCAGATATTACCAGCGTAAAGTGCTGTAATTTGCTCACTTAAAGAAATTCCTTCCAGATATTCCATAGCCATATAAACGTGGCCTTTCCACTCAAAAAAATCAAATGCCTTTGGTATAGCTATTTCTGCCGACAAGCTTCGGTGCAGCTGATATTGCCAGTGCAGGCGTTTTTGGATGTCGCGCCCGTGGTCATCAAAACAATGAAAAGCTTTGCCCTGCTTGAGTACGCACCAACGCATATTGAAGAACTGCTTTATCTCGATACACTTCATTACCTTTCCCTTGGGGTCATCTTTTAAAGTTTCCAAATGCAGGTAAGCCAACTTGACGAGGCGTGATCCGGTTTTGCCTCGAAACGGGGTAATAGATGCAAAGGGCCATTGTAGCCCATGCGGCAGGGCTGATCTTTTAGGATATGGCTGGGCTAAGGGAAATATCAGCTGGTGATCACGGGCTGCCGTTAGCGAAGCAGGGATAATACCTTTTGCAAATGAAAGTAAAGATCCATAAGAGGTATAGACGCAGGAACCCAGATGAAAGCCTGAAGGTATTTCCGGACCGCAACAGCCTTCCGTGAGGCGGAGGATCTTTTGCGCAAGTTCTAAAGCTTGTTGGTCGCCGTTTGTGAAAATGCTAAGCACTTTTCCAATTAAATTGTAACCATGCCTGCCATCCAAAATCCGGTTATGTTCATCCGAATTAATTGGGAAAAGGAAAGATAGCTGACGATGGTTCAGTTCAGGCAGTAAACGGGTCAGCAGCTGGTGCATTTGCTGCCTTACAATACTTATATGAATTAACCAGCCATGCCCTTTAGGAATGTTTCCTACTAGCAGATACGGTAGATAAGTTTTATAGCAAATTTGCTTTTCCTGAAGATAAACCGAGTAATTGTGTTCCGGGCCAGGTGCTGATAAAACAGGTGGGCCGACAGTGTAGGCCGGCGCATCGCTGACCGGATTCATGATAGTTGATAAGTCTGTATGTTTCATCACGGAGGGTCAATTTTTATATAGTGAAGTTAAGGGAGAAGTATGGTTTAACTCTTATGGTGCCGTATGAAATGAAAAGAGTACCATATAAATTTTTAGGAAGAAAGGCGACCGCTGAATTGATAAAAATCAATAAGCCAGTCCGCGGTGTAACCGGCTAAAGGTTTCTCTGGTTACGTTCAGGTAGGATGCGATCAGATAATGAGGAACTCTTTTTAAAATGTAGGGTTCATGCTGCGCCAGAAACGCATAACGGTCTTTTGCGGCAGGAATGTGTAGCATGGTTTCCCGGTGCTGACCCTGACGCAGGCTCTCCTCCATTATTAAGATGACAAGATCCGCAGCCTGGGGAAAACTGACCATGACTTTTTGAAGGTGATTAGTAGATATGGCCAGTAGGGTTGTTTTAGTGATAGCAGTTATATATTCCTCACTGGAGTGTTGATGAAATAGGCCCTGAGGCAAGAGCAGGTCGTCCTCATGGCGGAACCAGGTTGAAATTTTTCCTAAAGGGCCTTCTACAGAACCTTTGATCAGGCCGCTTTGAATATAGTATAATGCGCTGGCATGTTGTCCTGGCGATAACAAGATTTCCTGTGCTTCCAGGCGATTAACTCTTAGTCCCTGTATCAGGGAATCTGCCAGTTTATATGGTAAAGCTTTAGTACGGCTAAGCCGCTGTAAAAAAGGTGTATGGTCAATCATTTCATAGGAGATTTTATACAAATTACATTATTCCCCTACCCCTGTCAAGTGGCTTTTGGTGGCTTAAAAAATGCCACCCATATAATTACCTTGCATGAAATAAATCGGGTAATGACAGATTGTACGGAGAGCTGTCAAATTAATCAATAGTATACTGATAAGAAGATAGAAAGGAACTGCATTGCATGGCGGGTGGGTTAATAAAACTAAAAGCAATAATCTATACTTATGCCGGAACCCCGGATGACAAAATAACCAGCGTTGTTGCTGAGGAAATCAAAGGATTCGCTTATACGGCTGTTAATTCCCTACAGGTAGAAATCGAGGAAAATATAATCTGCAACACACAAGATACAGCGAGAAAGCAATCAGTGGCAGATATTCAACTGCAGCTCACTTCTTTGGCCAACCATATAAGCTTGATTGGCAAAGAAGAAAATCAAGCAGCACAGATCACTCAAATTTTTAATTGGGTGCTGACCAGGCTGTTTTCTTTACTGGACCATCTGCATAAATATTTCCCGACTGTTTTTGATTTTGAAGCAGTGTTGCCCTCACAATTTTTAAGTCAATACCATCCGACTCATTTGGTGCAGGAAAAAGAGATACTAAACAAACTTGGACAGACCGGTATTGACCCCCAGCTTTTTGATGTGACACAAAGTTATTTCTTAGCACTCAATGAACCGGACCAGGTTCGGATCAGTACGTGGCGGCACTGGGACTATTTACTGCATTTACTCGATTGGGTAAATGAATTTACCTTAAATCCGGCAGAGGGGGATTCTACTTTAGCATTATTAAAGCTGTTTATTGCCAAAAATTTTAATAGCATTCACATCTATGCTTTTTTTCTGAAATACATGGAACACCTTATGCAAAGTGACCGCTCGTTTCAGGAACAACAGCAGGATTTACTGCATTTATTAAAGGTTTTTCGTCAGGTTAGGGTAGAAAATCAATATTCATATGATAGTAGGGTCCAGTTGCTTCAAATAAGTTTGATAGATTGCCTTACTGCTGAACTCGAGTATCTTACACAAAAGGAAAAGCTGTTTCTTAAAGAGTTCAAAAGCACGGACAATAAAACGTCGAAATTTTATTTTGATGTCATGGTCACACTTGCTGAACTGATGTTTTTTTTCAGGGTGTTGATGGAAGTTGGTTTTATACGGACGAAATTCAACTCGTATCTGTATGAGTTTGTTGCCGCACATATTCATACCCAGCGATCGGAGAACTTGTCTAAAAAAAGTATGCGAAATCATTTCAGTAACCAGCCCTTTCCCGACCGGCTGGTACAGAATGTAAGAGAATGGCTGTCAAAGATGATTAAGCACATCGATGTTTATTATAAAGGGTAGTAAAAGGTTTCAAAGCTAAGCCTTACTTTCCATCCGGCAAAGCTTCCAATAGCTGTAACAACTGATAATACTCCAGCAACTTAACCAGTTCATTAAACCACCCATATTCAAACCCTGGCAATCGTTGTAATTCACCCCAGCCCTTTGAAGTTATCTCTTTCAGATTACTGAAACCCAGTTCCTGCGACTTTTTGATAAACTCAAGGCTGGTACCGAGCTCATCAATAGGTTTTAGAAGGGTGTCGTCTGCATTTGGTTGTAGATCCATGATTAAAACAAGTAGCGTGGTACACTAGCTACCAAGTTACAAGAGGTACCGCTAAGAACCTACACACAGGGTGAACTAATGCCCACGCATAACGTGGACGATCAGTCTATTTCCCCCCCTGTGTGTATTTGAAATTAGCGGATTTCTTGTAACAAGGTCAATAGCATCGCCATTAAAATTTCTGATTTACCTCTTTTTTATTTCATGCTTCAAAAGTAATTATAGCAAATTAGGATAGCAAGAGCATATCAGGTTCCGATAAATTAAAAAAAAGCCAGCAGCAGGGTGACATGCCAAATGGCCTAACCGAACTCGTATTAACAGAAAAGTTAAAATGGTGGCTTAACCATCTGCCATCTTAGCCACTTTACAGGCAATAAAAAAAGCGTCACTTTTCCAGTAATTAATGAAATGACGGCTGTTTTAAACCATTACTAAGTGCGTTATGTACAGGAAACCAAGTACCGAACCTGATTATCCCTTTAGCTGGATAGATGAAATAATTGAGGTAACACTAAACCCGGAAAGAACCCATATAAAAGAAATTCAGGCTCAGCAAATAGAATCTTTAAAATCTAAATTCAGCAAAGAGACAGCGATGGTGTGGACTAGTTTAAAAGCCCGGCTCTTCAACGCGTTTTCAGCCGAAACAATGATATCGAAAGCTTTACAGTATCAATTGGCTATTGAGTTTTTATTGGAACGTGCCAAGCTCAATCTGGAGGCTTATCAGGACACGGCAATGAAAGATTTAGGCCATGTACTGCTGACAGACATGGAGGATCTATACCGACAATTACAGAAACGGTACGGGCTATATCTACAAGCGCCAATGAGCAATTTTAAAGAAAAGCAGCCCGCACCCGCTGCTCCGAATTTTAAAGTTTTCTGTAAGCTTACAGTTGATCAGATGGGAATAATATTAAAAGCCGCCGATGATAGTAAGCTCATTTTATCACGATCTATCAGCCTGGTTTTTAAAACAATCGTTCCCCATTTGTCTACTGCGAATAAGAAAGATATATCCTGGGATAGTATGCGCAGCAATTCTTATCATCCCGAGGAGGCAGACAAAGAGGCCGCTATCAGGGAACTGGATAAATTGATTCAAATCATCCGGAAGTACAAATAACGCGCGTAGCGGTGTTTGTACCTCAGCTTTCCCCTTTTAAGCAGGTACACTGAGGTGTATCGATTTAGCCGGACAGCAGACTCTCTTAGTTTCTAAAGATAAATAATAAATACTTGTTGTTTGTTTGTCGTGTTGGAGTGTGGGAAACCCGTAGGGTTTTCCATATTTCAACACGT
>JAABUY010003672.1_pt1 | contig 16675 bp, 14 predicted proteins | sample 5560271 | NCBI WGS metagenome assembly JAABUY01 (sample SAMN10711886, study PRJNA513374) | rock metagenome | isolation source: Antarctica rocks | place: Antarctica: Victoria Land, University Valley
CTTGCGGATGCGTCCGATGAGCGAAGGCGCGCATGACATCGTCAATCACCACGAAGATCGGTACAATCACATCGTCGTTCATCGGTCATTCCTCCGGCGATGGGTGGCCTAATGGTGCATCCGCTAAGTTCTGTGCGACAATGTGACCAACCGCTCACGAGCGTTGACGCCATGCTCAGCCAGGAGGTCTCCGTTATGCGTGCCTATGTGCGTGTCCGCCCCCTGACCGACGAGGAGTATCAGCTGCTCAGACGCCAAGCCGCTGCACGAAAGCTGGCCGCCGGTCGCGTCAAACGCGCGCAGGTCGTCCTCCTCTCCAATCAAGGTTACCGGGCGCAGGAAATCGCGGAACGCTTGGGGATGTGCGAGCGCACCGCCCGTACCTGGATCAATCGCTTCACCCGCCTCGGCATCCCCGGATTGGAGGAAGGCCCTCGCTCGGGGTGCCCACCCGTCTACGCCCCGCTCGATGTCGGCGTCGTGATCGAGACCGCCCTCACTCGGCCAAGCGAACTGGACCTGCCGTTCGGTTCCTGGACGCTCGATCGGTTGGTTGCCTATCTGAGTGAAGTCAAGGGCATCGCGATCAGACGCAGCCGGATCAGCGAGATTCTGCGACAGGAGGGATTGCGCTGGCGCCATCAGGAGGGCTGGTTCGGTGAGCGGATCGATCCCGACTTCGCGGCAAAAAGGGGGCGATCGAAACCCTCTATACCGCTCCTCCCGCTGACAGCGTCGTAGTCTGTCTCGATGAGATGGGGCCGCTCTCGGCGCGCTCGCACGCCGGTCAGGAACTCGTCGCGATTCATCCCGGTCAGGGGAAACCCGCCGGTCGCGGCAAACAGGAAATCGACTATCAACGACGGCCCACCGATGGCTATGTCTTCGGCGCCTTCCAGCCGGCTACCGGCGAAGCGCTGACGGCGACCTACACGAGTCGCTCAATCAAGAACTTCATCGATTTCCTCGATGAGGTCGAGGCCGCGATTCCCGCCTCGGTGGGGCGGGTCTATGCGATCCTCGATAATCTGGCGACCCACAAAGCGGCGGACGTCTTGCTCTTCAATCTGGCGCATCCGCGCTGGGAGTTCGTCTTCCAACCAGTCTATGCGGCGTACCTGAATCTGATCGAGCCCTGGTGGAAGATCCTGAAATCGCTGGCACTGAAGGGGCGACAGTTCCTGACCTGGGAGGCAGTCGAAGAGGCGGTCGTTGCCGCGTGCGCCTACTGGAACGCGCATCGTCACCCCTTCGTGTGGGGCAAGCGGCGTCGGCATCGACTACCGAGGAAGTATGGGATCGCTTCTATGCCGAAAGCGACATGTATTTAGCGGATGCACCATTAGCGTACAATATTTTCCCTTTCGCCAATCGACCCCTACATTGCCGACTGTTGAAGTGCTCGATGATCGGCACCAGGGGACAAGGATCCCTTGCGGGCGGGTGCAGTCTATTTTGAGATGGCTGTGCCTGCGCCAACCAGAGAGTCGTAAAAGGCAAGCAGTCACGATGGGTACGTTGCCCGCATCCCGGCGTCGTCTGCCTTGGCTGTCTGATATTGACGGGCTGCGCTCGCGAAGCGATCAGCAAGTGTTGGCATCGCTCCGAAGTGCAAATGCACATACGACGCGAGCACGTTGCCTAGTGCGAACCCCTCGAAACGAGGCACGTCGTCCCCCCGTCTGGCGAGGACTGCGTACGCGTGCGGGAGATCCTCGGGCGTTCCCTCCCACATACTGTAATGAAACTCATGCCCGCGCACCGTTTCCCCTGCTCTCAAAAGGATCGTATCGCGCGTTGCGCGCACGGTCGCGTAGCCGAGACGGGATCGGCGTGACTGAATCACGGCATGACCCGGTATCGCGCCAACCATCGGATGGCGGCTGCGGTCATGATCGAGGAGCGCTTCCGTCAGGTACATCAGGCCACCGCACTCCGCGTAGCATGGGAGCCCATTCGCAATGGCAGCACGGAGGGTGTTGCGCATCCGCGCGTTTGCGGTCAACTCCGCCGCGTACATCTCCGGGAACCCGCCACCGAGGTAGATCGCTGCGGTATTCGGCGGCAATACCGGATCAGCGAGCGGGCTAAAAAATGCAATGTCCGCGCCAGCGGCACGAAGCATGTCGAGATTGTCTTCGTAGTAGAACGAGAATGCCCGATCGCGCGCGACAGCGATGATGGGCGCGGCACCCGAGCGTGGCGTTGGCAGACCCAACGATACAGGTGCGAAGGGTGACGCTGTTCGTGCGATGGCAGTGAGCGCCGCAAGGTCGCACGAGCCTTCAACGAGGTCCGCAAGGCCACGCACGAGTTCGAGTAGATCATCCGCCTCCGACCGCTCAGTGGCGGGTAGTAGACCGAGGTGTCGTTCGGGGATCGTGAGTCCTTCCGCGCGCGGAATCGCCCCGAGCACTGGCAACCCCGTCACGCTCTCGACCGCAGCCTTCACCCCCGCTGCATGTCCCAGGCTGCCGACACGATTGAGCAGGAAACCGGCAAGATGGAGATCGGGATCGAGGCGCTGGAACCCGAGTGCCACTGCCGCTGCGCTGCGCGCTTGCGCACGGACATCGAGGACAAGGATCACGGGTGCGTCGAGGATTTTCGCCAGTTCCGCAGTACTCCCAGCATCGCTCAGGTATTCCGCACCGTCATAGAGCCCCATCACGCCTTCGATGAGCGCCACGTCCGCTCCAGCGGTGGCACGCGCGAATGAGGCGCGCAAGGCATCGGCGGGGAGAAGCCAGGTATCGAGGTTGCGGCTCGGCACCCCGGCCGCATAGCTGTGATAGGTCGGGTCGATATAGTCGGGTCCGGCCTTGAAGGGGCGGACGTCGATACCCCGCCGTTTGAACGCGGCGAGTAATCCGACCGTCAGTGTCGTCTTCCCGACATTGGATGCGGCGCCCGCGACCACGAGCCGTGCAGACATGTCCTTCCCCCTTGTGGCACATCTTCCAGCTTTGGAGCATAGCATAAGCCTTCGACTTAGCCCGCGCGTTGACGACAGATGACAGCTTCGGATACGCTATCGTCAATAGGATACGCATCGGGAACGGTGCTCCACACATCCGGGTGTGAGCAACAGGGGAAGTCGGCCGAAGCCCGGCGCTGTCCCGCAACTGTAGCGCAGGTCTCCTGCGGAGCCAGATTACCCACCGTCTCGTGCGCCTCCCGCATCCTTCACGTGAAAGGGGCAAGGGCACTGTGTTCTCTCTCCACTCCTGTCCTACCTCAATGGACGCGACGTACGAATCTGCTGGTTCGGCGCGATGACACGCGCGCTCCTCGTGGTCGGACATGGTTCGCGCGAGCGTGCAGGCACCGACGAATTCTTGCGTTTCGTTTCCGCTCTTGCGCCACGTTGGCCGGAGAGACTCGTCCGCGCTTGCTTTCTGGAACTGACCGATCCGCCACTGATTCCAACCCTGAGTGCGCTCATCGCGGACGGAGTAACAGACATCACGGTCGGGCCGGCATTCCTGCTCGCGGCCGGACATATCAAGAACGATGTGCCAACCGCCCTCGACATTGCCCGGGCCCAACATGCCGGGGTGACCATCCGCTATGCCGCGCCACTTGGCGTAGAGCCCCGCCTCGTGCGTGCGCTTCAGGATCGGATTCAGGCGGTCACCGTGGACGTGCCCCAGGATGACACGATCGTCCTGCTCATTGGTCGCGGGACGAGCGACCCGGACGCGAATGCCGATGTCTACAAACTCGGTCGCCTTTTATGGGAAGGACGTGCCGGGAAGGGAGTGGAAGTCGCGTTCACGAGCCTGACGCACCCGACGATTCCCGAAGGGATCGCACGGTGCGTCGCACTGGGAGCGCGGCACGTCGTTGTTGCGCCCCTCTTTCTCTTCACCGGTGTCCTCGTCCGGCGTATCTATGCTCATGTCGAAACGGAAGCGGCACATTACTCGGACGTCGCATTCGAGGTGGCGGCGCATCTCGGCGGCGATCCACTCATCGCGGACCTCTTCACTGACCGGATCAGTGAAGCGGAAGCTGGAGCAGTCCACATGAGCTGCGATGTGTGTGTCTATCGTACTCCTAGCTTCGGCTTCGAGGATCGTGTCGGTCTACCACGGCACTCGGATGCACATCACGGTCTTCGCGGGATAGATGGTATGCTGGATGTGATTCCGCATACTCATAGCTACGGCCTTCCCCCGCCACTCGCTATCCCCGCTACCCCGGCCGTCGCGTCCGGTGTGCGGCCGATGTCTTCCGCGCCCATGCAATACGCCCCTGACGGCTCAGTAGATTGGGGCACGATGTGGGATTCATTCTGCGCTCTCGCGCAGGATGGTGGGCCACCGCATCGGGGAACAATGCTCGAATCAGGGATCGAGAGCGACCCAGACAGCGCCGATTATTGCGCGGCAGCGGCAGAGATCGTCTGCGGCATCGCAGCCGTGAGTGGCCTTATCGCTGCCCCCTCGACGACTGGCTGGATCGCCGTGCATTGTCCGTCTGCGTCGATGGCAACGTGGCTCTGCGCAGCAATCCTGCAAGAGAATATTGCCGCCCGTGCCGAGAGGTTCATCCTCTTCGTCCCGGTCGGCGATCACTTCCGGGTCACGAAGGAAATCAAGAATGTCATCACGGTGATCGCGAAGACCACGCACTACTGGGAAGAACATCTGCGTCCCCAGGGGCGTCGAGCGTAGCCATGGAAAGAATGCTTACGGATCCGGCCGCGATCACTGCCGAGAGCTTCCGGCGTATCGATGCCCTCCTCGCCCCGTATCACCTCGCGCCCGACATCGCCCCGATCGTGCGGCGTGTCGTGCATACGACGGCGGATTTCGAATGGATCTCCTCCCTCCGTATCCATCCCACCGCGATCACGGAAGCGACCGCAGCTCTGCGCAACGGGACGGCAGTTGTCACGGATGTCCGCATGGTGGCGGCGGGGATCCAGGCGCGGTCGCTGATTGCACTCGGTGGGACGGTGCATTGCGCGGTCGATAGCGACGAAGCCGCCCAACTCGCGCAGAACGCCGGGATCACACGAACGATGGCCGCGATGCGACTACTCGCCGCCCAGTATCCGGGCGCGATCTACGTCATTGGCAACGCACCGACGGCGCTGGTCGAGGTACTCCGGCTGTGCGCGGCAAAGCAAATGTCGCCTGCGGCAATCATCGGGGTGCCCGTCGGCTTCGTTTCCACCGTCGAATCAAAGACGGCGTTGATGGCATCAGATGCCGCACCGTGGATCAGCAATGTCGGGCCGAAGGGCGGAAGCGCAGTTGCTGCCGCCATCGTCAATGCGCTCATCGCGTGCGCAACGGATATTGCTTGATGGAAGATGGAGTCGCCCCACCCCCTCGCAAGAAAGGCGGCCTGCGCACCGGTTTCACGACCGGCTCGTGCGCTGCGGCAGCGGCAAAGGCGGCCATGACGGCGCTGATCACCGGGGCGATTCCGGAATCAGTGACGATTGTCCTACCCATTGGGGGCACAGCGACATTCACGCCGGTCCGCTGGTCGCGTGGCGAGGACTGGGCGCACTGCGCCGTGATCAAGGACGCGGGCGATGACCCGGATGCGACGCACGGCGCCGCGATCTGTGCCCGCGTGGAATGGCAGGACGCACCGGAGATCACCCTCGCAGGCGGCGAAGGAGTTGGAGTCGTCACGCTTCCCGGCTTAGGGTTGGAAGTCGGTGGTCCTGCCATCAACCCGGTCCCCCGGACGATGATCACCGAGGAAGTGCGAACAGCGGCTGAAGCCGGCCCGAACGCGCGCGGTGTGCGGGTGACCATCTCGGTACCGAACGGGGAGGAGATCGCGAAGAAGACGCTGAATGCTCGCCTTGGGATCATCGGTGGCATCTCGATCCTCGGCACCTGGGGAATCGTCAAGCCCTACTCCACGGCGTCATGGCGTGCGAGCGTCGTGCAGGCGATCCAAGTCGCTGCGGCGAACGGGCAGACGGCCCTCGTCCTTTGCACCGGGAGCCGCTCGGAGCGCTACGCAATGGCGCTCTACCAGGATCTTCCCGAACTCGCATTCGTCGAGATGGGCATCTTCACCGGTGCCGCACTCCATGCATGTATCAAGGAAGGAGCGCGGTGGATCGCCGTCTGTGGAATGGTCGGCAAATTCGCGAAACTCGCACAGGGACACATGCAAACGCATGTTGCCGGAAATCAGGTGGATACCGGATTCCTCGCCCGGATCGTGGCGGATTGCGGGGCGGATGCAACGCTGATTGGGAAGGTTGCGACAGCCAACACCGCGCGGCACGTTGGCGAACTCGTCGAGGCGGCGGGCATCGCCCCCGCCTTCTACGCCCGCCTCGCGGAGATGACGGGGGACCAGTGTGCAGCGGTGATCAAACGGACCGTACCTGTCGAGGCGACATTGTTCGCGTTCGAGGGCGGTGTGCTCGCACGTTCTGCCGCTCAGGTTGATCGGGGAGCGGCATGACATCTCCGCTGCCCGCAATCACCATTCTCGGTATCACTGATGCCGGTACCGCGAGCCTTCTGCCTGCACTCGCGGAGATTGTTGCGTGCGCAGACGTCTTGGTTGGTGGCGAGCGGCATCTTGCATTCTTCCCAGGCCATCCGGCACGGCGGATCGTGATCCGTTCGGACATGGCCGCATTGGCACAAACGCTGCGTGCGGAACACGCCGCCGGTCACAAGATCGTCGTGCTCGCCTCCGGTGATCCCCTGCTGTACGGCATCGGGAGCACGCTTCGGCGCTTCTTTCCCGCCGACGCATTGCGGATCTACCCGAATGTGAGTGCGGTGCAGTTGGCATGGGCCCGCATTGCTGAACCGTGGCACGACGCTGGGATCGTGAGCGCGCATGGTCGGGCACTCACCCCTGTCATCGATGCGGCACGGCGATACGCGCGTCTCGCCATACTGACCGACGGTGACAACACACCGGCGGTGATCGCGACGGCGCTGCTGGCGGCAGGACTCCCGAACCGTCCTGTAGCAGTCTGTGGACGACTTGGCGGAGTAGATGAACAGGTGATACGCACGACCATCGCCGCACTGCCAGGGCAGACCTTCGATCCGCTCAATGTCTTGCTCCTTCTTCCCGCAGATGGCGCGACGATCCCTGTCATCACGCCGGGGGGTTGGGTGCCAGGTGCGCCGGATGATGCGTTCGAGCAACGTGTACCAGAGCGCGGCCTGATCACCAAGCGCGAGGTGCGCGTGCTCAGCCTTGCCGCCCTCGGGCTGCGTGCAGGCGATATCCTCTGGGATGTCGGTGCAGGGAGTGGTTCTGTGGCGATCGAGGCCGCACATTTGGTCCCGAGCGCGCGCGTCTACGCGATCGAGCGCGACCCTGCGAGTTTGCCGCTGATCCAAAAGAACTGCCATCACTTCCAGACGGAGAATGTTACCCTGATCGCGGGGAATGCCCCGGAGATATGTGTCGAACTGCCGGACCCGGACGCAGTCTTCGTCGGCGGGAGCGGCGGTTTGCTCTCAGCGATTATCGCGACCGCAATGGCGCGACTCCGGATCGGTGGACGGCTCGTTGTCAACCTCGCGACACTGGAGGGGCTGCACGAGGCGATCGCCGCGATCCGGGCGCACGGTGAATCGCCAGAGGTGATACAGGTTTCGATCGGGCGCGGAAAGGCAATCGGTGCCAACACGCGCTTGCAGGCGCTCAATCCAGTATTCATTGTCTCTGTCGAACGGGGCGCAGAATGACGCGCTCACATGCGATTGCGCGCCCCGGACTCTATGGCGTCGGTGTTGGCCCCGGTGACCCGAAATGGATGACCGTGCGTGCGGTCGAGGTATTGCAGGCGGCAGACGTCGTCGTCCTACCACACAGTGCACGGAGTGCAGAGAGCCGCGTCGCGGCAGTGGTCGCGAACGTCGTGGATGCTACCCGACAACAGGTGCAGTCACTCGCATTCACCACAGCGGGTGGGCGACTCGCTACGGAGCAGTCACGCGAGGCGATCTATCAAGCGGTAGCAGGCGAGCTCGATGCGGGTAAGGCGGTCGCATTCCCACTGATCGGTGACCCGCTGACGTATGGTTCGTTCGGCTACCTGCTGACGCGCGTGCACGAACGTCTTCCTTCCGTGCCCGTAGAGGTGGTGCCCGGCGTGACGGCCTTCGCAGCGGCGGCGGCAGCGATCGGCCGGCCACTGGTCAGCGGTGGCGACCGGCTCGCAGTTCTCCCCGCCGTATATGACAGTGACCTCGCCATGCTGCGCGAGACCCTAGGCGCGTTTGAGACGGTGGTGCTGCTCAAGGTATATCGTTGTGTTGATGCCGTGATTGCGCTGCTCGATACGCTGGGACTCACGGGCGGTGCGTACTATGCCGCGCATATCGGTATGGCTGAGGAGGAGTTCGTGCGAGATGTGCGCACCCTACGCGGGCGAGATCTCCCCTATCTCTCGCTGCTCGTTGTGCAGCGGACAGCGACGGAGACGCAAGAATGACCGGAACGGTCTTTTTCGTCGGCGCGGGGCCGGGTGCGCCCGGATTGCTGACGCTGGACGCGGTCGCCGCACTCCGGGCCGCAGACCTTGTCTTGTATGCGGATTCGCTGGTCAGCCCGGAGATCGCGCAGTTCGTTCGCCCCGCTGTCCCATTCGAGGGGACGAAAGACCGGCATCTGGACGATATCGTTGCCCAGATGATCGCTGCCGCGCAGGCGGGGCAGCAGGTCGCGCGTGTCCATAGTGGCGACCCCGCCCTCTATGGAGCCATCACGGAGCAGATCGCTGCGCTGCGTGCCGCCGCAGTGCCCTACCGGATCATTCCCGGCGTGAGCAGCGTGTTCGCGGCGGCGGCGGCGCTCGGTGTGGAGTTGACGGTGCCGGACGTGGCTCAGACGATCATCATGACCCGCGCTGCGGGACGGACCGGAATGCCTGATGGCGAGACATTGCAGTCTCTCGCCGCTCATCGCACCACGCTCGCAATCCTGCTTGGCATCACCCGCGTTCGCCAACTCGCCGAAGAACTGATCTCGGGTGGGTATCCGCCGCAGACGGCCGCTGCGGCGCTCTATCGTGTCAGTTGGCCCGACGAGGGTATCGTGCGAGGCACGCTCGCAGACATTGCGGAGCGGGTGAAGACAAAGGGGTGGACGCGACAAGCGGTACTCCTCGTCGGGGATGCCATTGATCCGGCGAACCAGGATGGCACACACCGCTCGCACCTCTACGATGCGACCTATACACACCGGTTTCGTCGCGCCGCGCGCACGGCACAGGGTTCTCAGCCGATTGCTGCCCCGGCCCCTTCTCCTGCGAATGTGCCACGGTCTGCCGACCTCGCAGTCATCTCGCTGACGCGCAATGGGACGAGCCTCGGAGATCGGCTGGCCAGGGATCTGGGCGGCGTCTTGTATGCGCCGGCGCGCTTCTCGCCGGAGGGTCGGACGCCGTATCACGGCCCCGTCGCGGAAACGATCCGCGCGCTTTGGCCCATCCATGCCCGAATGCTGCTGATTATGCCGGTGGGTGTGGCGGTGCGGTCGCTCGCCCCCTTGCTCGCGGACAAACGGTCGGACCCCGGTGTCGTCGCCATAGATGAGGCGGGACGGTTCGCCGTCAGTATTGCGAGCGGACACGTCGGTGGAGCAAACGCACTCGCGCGAACGGTCGCCACGCTCACCGGTGGCGAGGCGGTCATCACGACCGCGTCCGACGTGCAAGGAGTTCCGGCACTCGATCTCCTCGGCACCTCGTCTGGTTGGCGCATTGCCAATCCGGAGGCGCTCACACGTGTCTCCGGTGCCCTCGTCAACGGCGAAACCATCGGCGTCTTTCAGGATGCGGGATCGCGCGCGTGGCTCTCGGAACCGGAGGCCGCCGCGCTGCGATTTGTCCCGGACCTGGCAACGCTCGCAGACGCCATATATGTCGCGGCGCTCGTCATCACGTATCGCCGCAGCGAGGCGCTGCCCGACGATGTCTGTGCAAAGGCGATCATTTATCATCCGCCCTGTCTGAGCGTCGGCATCGGCTGTGAGCGTGGCGTTGCGGAGGGAGAGGTGGCAATTGCGGTATCAGCCACACTTGCGGCGAGCGGCCTTGCAGTGGAAGCCATCCGGGACTATGCAACGATTGACATGAAGCGGGACGAAGCGGGGCTACTCGCCTATGCAGCGACGATGGACCACCCCCTCCGCTTCTTCTCCGCACATGACCTAAATCGCCCGGTGGTGCCGAACCCATCCGCCGCCGCAATGAAGGCGGTTGGTGCGCAGGGTGTTGCGGAACCCGCAGCACTCCTCGCGTCAGGGGCACGGGGGTTCCTTGTCGAGAAGCATGTGCGGGGCCGCGTGACCATCGCGGTTGCGTTGGAGGTCCGGGACAATGACTGACGGCACGCTCTACCTCATCGGTACTGGCCCAGGCGACCGCGCGCATCTCACCCCGGCTGCATGCGCCGCGATCACCCGGAGTGCGGTTGTCGTTGGGTATCGGCGCTATCTTGATTTGCTCGGTGATCTTCTCGATGGCAAAGAGATCGTTGCCGCAGGACTGCGCGAAGAGACGGCGCGGGCGCGACGAGCAATCGCACATGCGCGAGAGGGCCGAGCCGTCGCGCTCGTTTCGAGCGGCGACGCGGGCGTTTACGGCATGGCAGGGCTCGCCCTGGAACTCTTGGCAGCGGAGGGTTGGCGCCCTGGCGATTCACCTTATGTCGAGATCATTCCGGGGATCACCGCAGCGACTGCAGCAGCGGCGCTTCTCGGCGCGCCCCTCATGCATGATTGGGCGTGTATTTCCCTGAGCGATCTGCTCACACCGTGGCCAATCATCCGCAGTCGATTAAAGGCGGTCGCTGTGGCAGACTTTGTCGTCTGCCTCTACAACCCGCGGAGCAACGCGCGCGACTGGCAGTTAGGCGAGGCGCGCGACATCCTGCTCTCCGAGCGCGAGCCCGACACGCCGGTGGGAATCGTGCGCAATGCCGGGCGCGAGGATCAAGCCGTTCGGACCACAACCCTCACGGCCCTCGATCCGACTGGGGTTGATATGCTGACAACGGTTATTGTTGGCAACCGCACGACCGTCGATCTTGGCGGCATGCTGTACACTCCCCGTGGCTATCAGACAAAGGAAGCGAAATGACCGCTCCCTACATGGTTGCGCTTGATCTCGTGGGGCGGCGCTGCGTCGTTGTTGGTGGTGGCGCAGTCGCGGAGCGGAAGGTCGCGGGGCTGCGTGACGCCAGTGCAGCAGTGACGCTCATCGCGCCGACACTCACGGTAGCATTGAGCAAACTGGCGGATCGTGAAGAGATAACTGCGATCCGACGACCCTATAGGGCGGGTGATCTGCTCGATGCATTTCTCACTGTTGCCGCAACTGACGATCCTCTGACGAACCAACAGATAGCGGCGGATGCCCATCTATCTGGCGTGCTCGTCAACGTCGTCGACGAGCCACGTTCAGGTGATTTTACGGTGCCCGCAGTGACACACCGAGGATCTCTGACGGTCGGTATCTCCACGCACGGTCGTAGCCCGGCCCTGGCGACGCGTGTGCGCGATTTCATCGCGGGAATGCTTACCGACGATCACGTAGCGCTCCTCGACCGGGTGGTCGCACTCCGCACCGAGCACCGGCACGATCCGGCAGCATGGCGCGCCGCCTTCACCCCCGCCGTGCTCGCGCGGGCGGCAGCGGGCGACGTGGACGGCGCGGAGCAGTTGTTGCGCTCCCAGTTGAACGACTTGGACAGACCGCGTCCTGCGCCCCGCGTCTCGCTCGTCGGTGCCGGGCCGGGCGACCCGGGGCTGCTCACCGTGCGCGGCCGTGAACGCCTCCAGTGTGCGGATGTCGTCATCTACGACCGGCTGGTCGATCCGCGCCTGCTCGATCTCGTCCCACCGAGCGCGGCGCGCATCAACGTCGGGAAACGCCCGCGTGGAAATGGTGAGACGCAGGAATACATCAACCAGTTACTGATCGAACATGGACACGCAGGCAGAATGGTCGTGCGTCTGAAGGGTGGCGATCCGTTCGTCTTCGGACGCGGAGGGGAAGAGGCAGCCGCTCTCGCTGCTGCTGGCATTCCATTCGAAGTCGTACCCGGCGTGTCGAGTGCGATAGCGGTACCCGCCGCCGCTGGCATCCCGGTGACCCACCGGGGGGTGAGCGAATCGGTTGTTATTACGACCGGGCACGACGCGGGAACGCATGCGCGCGATTGGGCTGCGCTCGCGCGCACTGGCACCCTCGTCTTTCTGATGGGAGCGCAGGCATTGCCACAGATCGTGTCGAATCTCCTCAAAGCGGGATGTGCCCCGGACTCCCCTGCGGCAGCGATCACATGGGGGACATGGGCCGCACAGCACACTATTGTTTCGTCGCTTGCCGAGTTGCCGGAGCGCGTCGAACGAGAAGCAATTGGCGCGCCGATGACGATTGTCATCGGACAGGTGGTCGCGTTACGGACAGTGCTCGGCTCCCACCCCGAAGAAGCGAGATAATAGAGAGCGATTGGGGAGCGGTTTCTGGCGATGATCGCTGAGCCCGGGTGACGAAAGATGCAGGCGGCACCGATGGCGACCGACTTCTCCACCGAGCAAGACCCTTTCTGGGACGCATTACGCACGCTGCCACACGAGCAGATTGACGGGAACGTCATAGCGGTACTGCCACCCTTCGTCAGTCTCCGCAAGGAGCGGCCGTAGCATGGCGATGAAGCGGTCGGCGGCGCTCTGCGACGCATCCTGCGGGATCAGTGATCTCGCGACGCCCTCCGGCGTCGACGCAGCGATGCGGCGCGTCTCCCACAGCACCCGCAGATCCGCGCGGTAGCCGAGTTGCCGCAGTGCGCCGAGCAGATACAGGTATGCCGGATACTCCGGCTCGCCGTGTCGCCCCCAGATATCGAGGAGGAAAGGATGGTGGGGAGCCTGCGCCGTGTCACTCGCCGCGATCACGAGCGTCCGCGCCGTCGCACGCACCAGCGCGGTCAACGTGGCGCGGATGTCCACCTGTCGATAGAGCGACCACGCCGCCAGCACCACATCGTGGGGTGGAACCGACATCGTTTCGAGCGCATCTTCGACGATGGCGATATTCGTGACCCCTTCGTCGTCCGCGCGCTTCACGAGGAGTGCGAGCATCGCCGGCGAGTAGTCGAGCGCCGTGACCTGGCGCACGATCAGCGCGAGCGGGAGCGCAAACCGCCCGGTACCCGATCCAACATCGAGCAGCGTGTCGGACGGGCGTACGAGTGCCTCGAGTGCCCCGAGTGTCCGGTCGTATGAGCCGGGCATGGCGGTCCGGTCGTCGTAGACCTGTGCATACCCTTCCCAGAAGGCACGATCTGTGGCGGCGTCGATGCGTGCGTCCGCACGGTGGAGAAGTGCCGCCCGCCACGCGGCGATGAAGTCGATCGCACCTGTCTCCGTCATCGCGACGTGATCGTTTCCTATGGGTTCCGATGCTTTCATCACACACCTCGATTCCGTCGTGGTTTTACCGCAATTTGCTGATCGACCTGATCTGATCCATATCGAGATGGGTGCGCAGCACGGCCGCCAGTTTGTCATATTCGCGCTGGCGGTCGAAGATGCGCGTCACCACCGGCGCCGCGCCGCCGTTTGCGTGCTGCGCCGCCAACGCCGTGAGTATGCCGTGTCGGAAGGCATCATTTTCGTAGAGGCCGTGCAGGTAGCAGCCCGTGACCCAGCCGCCGCAGCCCATCCAGCCATCCACTTCCCCGGTCGTCAGCCGGAATGCACCGGCGCCATTCGATACCTCGCTGTGCGCGGCGGTCCGCCCCATGTGTATCTGATAGGCGCTGAATCGCGACGCATTCAGGTGAGCGAACAGGCCACGGGCAGCCGGTGCCTCGATCTGCGCAGTCGTCCGCAGCATAACCTTCTCGTGCGCCGCCACGAAGACGGTCTCGACAGGCAAGAGATTGAGGCCCGGCTCGACGGTTCCTGCCGCCGCTTCCGCGCCGACAGGATCGCTGACCCGCTCGCCGAGCATCTGGTAGCCGCCGCAGATACCGAACACCGCGCAGCCGTCTGCCGCCAGGAACCGGATGTGCGCCGCGAGGCCCACTCGCCAGAGCCACGCGAGATCGTGCAGCGTGCTCTTCGTGCCGGGGAGGATGACGAGATCGGGATGGTCGGGAAATTCGTCCGGGTGCGCGGCGAAGCGGAGATGCACCGAGGGTTCCGCCGCGAGGGCGTCGAACTCATCGTAATTGCTCAGGTACGGCAGGCGCACCACGACAATCTTTAGCGTCGCTCCGCCTTTTCCCTGCTGTTGTCGTGAAGGCATCGGCCTGTCGTCGAGCGGGACGGAATCTTCCTCCGCGATATCGATGTCCGCGAACATCGGCAGGGTGCCGAGGACGGGCAGGCCGCTCCGTTCGGCGAGCATCCGCTCGCCGTCTCGCCAGAGCGCGAGGTCACCCCGGAACTTATTGACGATCAGCCCCCGGACGCGGGCGCGATCCTCCGGCGGGAAGAGCATCAGCGTGCCGAGCAGCGCGGCGAAGATGCCTCCCCGGTCGATGTCCCCAACGAGTAGCACCGGTGCGTCCGCGAGGCGGGCGATCTGCATGTTGACGATGTCGTTCCGGGCGAGATTCAGTTCCACGGGGCTGCCCGCGCCCTCGATGATCACGAGGTCGTACTCCCGCCGAAGTGTCTCCAGCGCGTCACGCACGATGTCCAGCAGGCCGCTTCGGTTGCGCCAGTAGTCGCGCGCCTCTAATGTGGCGAGGGGACGACCCATGACGATCACCTGGCTGCGCGACTGCCCCTCCGGTTTGAGGAGTACCGGATTCATCTCCACACGCGGCTCCGTACCAGCCGCCTCGGCCTGCACGACTTGTGCGCGGCCCATCTCCCGACCGTCGCGCGTCACGAAGGAGTTGAGCGCCATATTCTGCGCCTTGAAGGGCGCGACGCGCAGCCCTTCCGCAGCGAAGATGCGGCAAAGGCCGGTGACGAGCGTGCTCTTGCCGACGGTCGAGGCCGTCCCTTGCACCATCAGGGTGCGCGCGCGCTGCGTCATAGTTGCCCGATCTCTTCCAGCGCGCGGATGAGCCGCCGCCAGTCGCCCTCCGGCCGCGTGGCGACACGGATACAGTGCGGCAGGCCGAATGAGGTGCAGTCGCGCACCACCAGCCCGTGCGTCAGCAAGCGCTGACGCATGATGCGGGCCTCTCCCACCTTCACAAGGCAGAAATGTGTCCGCGACGGCAAAATGGCGAGGCCGGACGCTTCGATGGCGGCGAAAAATGCTTCCCGTTCGGTCGTGAGTATAGTGAGCGACCGCGCCAAGTGCGCGCGGTCTTCGATCGCCGCGACGCCCGCCGCTTGCGCCGCCGCATTGACACTCCAGGACGGCAACTGTGCCGCGATGCGGCGATTCATCTCCGGAGCGGCGACGAGGTAGCCGAGGCGCAGTCCCGCGAGCGCGAAGTCCTTCGTCAGAGAGCGGAGCACGATGATCTCCGGCATATCGGCAGCGCTGATCAGTTGCGCGGCGGAGAATTGCTCGGACGGGATGAGGAAACGCCAGTACGCCTCATCGACAACGAGCCGTGCGCCGACCTGTTGGCACGCCTCGGCAATCGCGATCACTTCATCCCGGCCCAGCCAGTACCCGGTGGGGTTGTTCGGGTTGCAGAGCCAGACGAGCGCGGGCCACTGGTCGCGGAGCCAAGGGATGAGCTCAGTGAGATCCGGTATGTAGCCGGACGTCTCCTGCGGCGCGCGATACTCCGCAAGGGTCGCCCGCGCGGCGGTGCTCGCGGCGGCGTACTCACCGAAGGTCGGCCCGATGATCGCCGCTTTGTCGCCCGGTTGAAGCAGCGCGCGGGCAATGGCCCAGATGAGTTCGGCGGCACCATTGCCGCAGAGGATCGTGTCGAGTGCCCGATCCGCGTCATCCAGTTCGTGGACGCGGATCGCCCGCCGCAGCGCGAGGCAGTGGCGGTCCGGATAGTGGGCGATCTCGATGCCCTGAAGCGCCGTGCGGACGGCAGGCGACGGCCCATATGGGTTGCTGTTGACGCTGAAGTCGATCACGCTGCCCGGCTCGATGCCCAGCCGCTCGAACTCCGCATAGTCGATCCCGCCATGTACGATGCCGTCAATCATGCCCCGCCCGCCTCGCCTCTCTCCACGTCACCGCGCCCTCCAGCAGAAGGATCGCCGCACCGCCGACAGTGCGGACCATCATTTCCGCCCGCCGGATCGTCGCGGGGGTGACCGGCTGATGCGCGTCTCCGAGCGTGTAATGGCCGACTTTTTCCAGTTGCACGCCGAGTGCGCCCGCCGCCGCCGCCATCGGGTGACCCGCATTCGGGCTGGCAGTGCGCCCGGCGTCGCGTCGCCAGACTCGCCATGCGGCGCGCGCATCGCCGCCGAAGAGCGGGGCGAGCGCGACGATGAGGCCGGCGGTCAGGCGTGCCGGGAGGAAATTGAGTGCGTCATCGAGTCGTGCCGCCGCTTTGCCGAGATGCTCATACTGCCCGTGATAGCCGATCATCGAATCGAAGGTGTTGACGAGGCGGTAGAAGGCCGCACCGGGCAAACCGAAGAGCGCATAGCAGAGTATAGGTGCGACGACGGAGTCGCTGAGGTTTTCCGCGAGCGATTCGACCGCCGCCGCCGCGACGAGGGGCGCGTCCAGATCGCCGCGCTCGCGGCTGACGAGATTTGCCAG
>JAABUY010003675.1_pt1 | contig 16668 bp, 29 predicted proteins | sample 5560271 | NCBI WGS metagenome assembly JAABUY01 (sample SAMN10711886, study PRJNA513374) | rock metagenome | isolation source: Antarctica rocks | place: Antarctica: Victoria Land, University Valley
AGCTAACTCACTGGCCCGCCGAGCACGTGGCGCGCACCCAGAACCAAGAGGTTGGCGAGCGTGAACACAAGAGCACCGCCGAGAAGGGCAAGCTGGTACTGCGCCTCCCTGCTTGGCTTTGTGCGCAGCACGCCGCCGGTATGCCTGGCCGCGTATATGACCATCGCAGTGGCCGCCGACACCGTCAGCACCTTGAAGTAGATGGGGAACAGCTTCGCCTGCAGGTTGCCGAACGTCAGGCGCGGCAGGTTTTTGAAGGCGACCTGCGCGGGCGCGCAGCGTGAGTAGTGCTGTGCAGGGCGCGCAGAGGCAGCCTGCCGTCTGACGGCGCGTGAACACTCCATCCATTAGAAGTGCTACCTCAAGACAGGCCTCCCATCGAGGCAGCTGGAAAAAGCAAAAGCAGTCGCGGTGCGCAAAAGCGCCGCCCGCACCAGCCCAAACACGAAGGTGGTCCAGTCGCCGACTCCTGCACAGAGCGCGGCTGCTTTTGTGCGCACAGGTGTGCTGTTTGCCAAGCAGCAGAACGCAGGCTGTACGAGGTGCAGCCCACGCAGGCAGGAGCGCAAGCACGGACGCACCAATGAAGAGGCACAGCGCGAGCAGGTACAGTGCGCGCGCGGCCGTGCTGGACAGCGCGGCCGAGCTCAGGAAGCTGCCCGTGGCCGCGGCATACAGCGCCAAGATAGACGCCAGGCCCAGCAGCCTGCTGAAGGGCGACCCCAGCAGGCCCATCTCTGCCTCAATGCTCACACAGCACACACGCTATGTGTGTTGATTTGTATGTGTTGCTTCCTCTATACCTGCCCAGTTGGCACTCAGTCGATGGTATCCCGTCGACCTCCCTGCATCTAATGATACAGTGGCTTGGCTTGGGCGTGGTCCCGGGACGTTGAACCCTAGCCCTCCCCAAACGTCTCGAGTCGTGCGCGTGTTGAGCGAGGTCATTCTGAGACAGATGCTTCACTTCTGCGTCTGTAGAGGCGTGTTGATGCCCGCTTTTGTGGGCCCATACGTCTGCTGAGTGCTCAGAGAGGAAGCGTTGCGCTTGATTCGCTGCTCCGGCGCTGCAAAGTGCGCTGATGCCTCTGCTGTGCTGCAATTGTGCTGCTTAAGCCCACCAAGGTTTCCAGTCTGCGGGAAAGGATTTGCAGCACTTGCGCCACTGCACGTTGGCTGCAAGCAAGCTATGCTGCGCTTCGACTCTTCAGCAGAAAATAGATATACAACAGGTGTTCGCACTGCAAACCGCAGCAACGATGTTGGGTAGCGCATTGTCCAATCCAGCCACGCAACGACTACAAGCTGTCAAAGGCAGTTTTAAACTCTGGGGCCCTAGACCGACCTCTGTGGCTCGTCACTCCTGGGAGTCACAAGCTATCTACGATGCGGGAGCTGAGCGCAAGATCGTTGGTGGCTGCGGCCGCACGCGCCCTGCGCTGCCAGCTCAGCCATGCACCCCCACCATGGCCGCGGCGGGCCTGCACGGCACCCATGCGCACAGGCAGGCAGCCCGCGCTGCGTCCACATCGTGGGCAGAGGCTGCTGTGCAGTGCGACCAGCTCGCCGGCACCGGCTGCGTATGCCGCGCCCGCACAGGGCCGTGGCCGCAGCGCCAGGTTCGCGTGGCTCGCTGTTGTCGAGCTGTGTGCTCATGCTCTTAGTAGACCGACAACATGCCTGCGGCCCGGATTGGTTGCAACATAAACACTATATCTGCCCTCGGGTATGTTTAAGCAACAAGGCGAGCACTTGTTCAGCCTGTGTGCAACGCCTATACTGCTGAAGGGCCGTGTGGTATATCGTGAGCAGCCCTGGTGGGCGCCTCGGACTAGTGCGCGATCTATAAGCTGCAGCACTGCTGGCACTGCTGGACCAGGGATGCAAGCGCATCTGCTTATTGACAGTGTTCACCTGCCGGCACACGCAGTATAAAGTGCCGCTGGATTGAGCGCTGCGGCGTGCAGGGCGCAGGACCCGGCCCGGCGCGCGGCCGCGCTGCAGGAGCTGCTGGCGGAGATTGGCGCGACCGTGCAGGCCTCTGGGCCGCGGGGCGCCGCGCGCGCGCTGCAGGCGGCGCAGGCGCTGCTGTCAGTCAGCCGGGACTATGTGCTGGGTCTGCAGCGCGGCCGCCAGGAGCCCCCTCAGGTACTCCTGAGCTAGCGGGGTGGTTTGGCTGTATCGGCCTGCCGCCAACCTTGGCGCACGTGTTCGGAGCTTCTGAGTCAGAATGTGAGCATACAACCTTCAAGCAGCCGGGTGTTTTTGCTTAAGCATTGCGCTGTTGCTCACAAATATGTACGGGTACAGGCCAAGAGTCTATGCGTGCTTCACTTGTGGTACACTTGCGGGAACGCTGTGTAGGCTGTTCAGCACAAGTGCCGGGCTGAAGGGGGGCTGCTGCCCGGCACAGGTAGTCTTGCGGCAGCTCTTCGAACGGCTAGGCAGCACGTACATCAAGCTCGGCCAGTTCATAGCATCGTCGCCCACCCTGTGCGGCCCCGGCCCGCCCTGCCGGCCTCCCTGCTGCCAACCTGCGTACCAGATGCATGCAGCTGTCTTGGAGTCACAAAAAATAGACTATGCTAGCGAGCCTTGAGAGAGCTCGCTGCCTGGTTAGCCTGTGAGCACTGCGTTATGCAGGCGCCCCGCAACGGCTGCGGCGCGCGCAGGTTCCCCGCGGAGTATGTGCTGGAGTTCCAAAAGTGTCTGGACCGGACAGAGCCTGTGCCCTGGGAGGTCGTGCGGCGGACCATCGCGGCGGACCTGGGCGTGCCGCTGGAGGAGGCGTTCGCGTCTATCGACCCGGTGCCCCTGGCGACCGCCTCGGTCGCGCAGGTCCACGCCGCGGGTGCGCCGGCTGCTTGCCCGCCGGCGGGGCGGGCTTCAGTCGTCCACGCCGGAACTGCCTCCTTGCTTCATGCTGGCATGAGAGTCAATGACGGCAGGGCCCCCAGCGCTTATGGGCACGCAGCAGCGCTCACACAACGTGTCTTGCCTTGGAAAGCAGCGGAGCGCCTTTGTTTGCATGGGAGCCCTGCTGCGTCACAATGGAGGGCATGTTGTGCACGCCCTGAGTGAGCCCGGGCCGTGGGCGCCCGGCGCGCAGTGCTGCGCGGGAGCGACAAGGAGGTGGTGGTCAAGGTGCTGAAGCCGGGCGTGGAGGACGTGCTGACCACCGACCTGTCCTTCCTGTACCTGACCTCGCGCGTGCTGGAGTTCCTCAACCCCGAGCTGGAGCGCACGTCGCTGGCGGGCATCATCGGCGACATCCGCGCGTCCATGCTGGACGAGGCGCGTGGGTCTGGGGCCGGGGTGGCGGGGGTCAATGCAGGGGGTGATACCGCGCTGGCGCTTCACTGGCGGTGCTTCCAATGTGTGGGCTGCCTTCGCTCGGGTGGCATGCCAAGAGTAGGAGCCACTGAATCGTATAAGGCGCTTGGGTCTAGGGAAGGGTGCTGCCTGGTGCTGAGCAAGTGGCTGACGTACCCCGGCAGCGTCTTACAGTGGCGGGGCGAGTGTGGGGGCTTGGTGGTCAGGGAGTGTCCTTTGCGGTGAAAACACACAATTCTGTGATAATCGCGTTGCTTGCTCATATCACTATCTTAGTACGTATGTGGCATCAACTACAGATTGGCAGCGCTGAGGGCTGCGTGCGAGGGCCGCGCAGGTAGACTTCCGGAAGGAAGCGCGACACATCCAGGAGTTCAGCACGTACCTGGATACGTCCGGCATGCGCGCCGTGGCCACGTGCCCCTTTGTGTACAAGGCGCTGTCCACCCAGCGGCGCGCTCCACCCGGATCTCCGCCCAGGGTTGCCAGCCAAGAACTACAGAGGACCCCGGTCGTCAATATTTCATGCTGTGCTGGGCATGGTTCATGCGCAGGCATGGAGGTGGACAGTGAAAACAGCCACAGGGCATGCGCGAAGGGTCCCAGTCGCGGCAGCTTGCTCAACGTTGCAGGTCCGCAGAGGCGACAAGACGGACGCTGGTGAACAGGAGCGATCAGAGGCGCGCAGGGTGCTGACGATGGAGCGCCTGCACGGCGCGCCGCTCACCGACCTGGCGGCCATCCGCGCCGTGACGGCGGAGGACCCGGAGCGCATCCTCATCAACGCGCTCAACACCTGGTTCGGCTCCGTGCTGGCCTGCCCCAGCTTCCACGCGGACGTGCACGCGGGTGCGCGCCGGCCCCGCGCTGTGCTGCGGCGTCTGCGGGGGGCGCCGGCGCTTGCAGCTGCGCGCTGCAGCGCGCCTGTGGCAGCCAGCGCACGCGCGCCTTGGCTGACACGCATATCCACAGCTGTGAGCACGAGCTCTGCCGGCTCGCTCTGCGTAAGAAAGGCGGCGGGTGTGGTACAGGCATCTGCATCACTTGCACCAGGCTGGATGTTGGGAGCAGGGGCGCATGTCCTGAGCCACCATGCGGCCTCCTCAGCAGCAACACCTTTGCACCCATGCCCCCACTGCATGTGTGAGACCAAGCGCCGACGGACTGTGCCCCCGCCAACTATCCCAGCATCGGCCCAACAGATTCTGCCACGCCCTGGGCGGCAGGCCGCCCGCGCTGCACCTCACCCCTAACGCGCTCCGCGCGGCAGGCAACCTGCTGGTGCTGCGCGACGGGCGCGTCGGCTACATCGACTTTGGCATCGTCGGCCGCGTGGCGCCCAGCCTGTGGACGGCCGTGCAGGCGCTGCTGGGCAGCGCGGCCGCCGGCGACTACCTCACCATGGCGCGCGCGCTGTGCACGCTGGGCGTCACCGCCACAGACGTGGACATCCCCGTGCGCGCCCCGCCTCCATGCCTGCCTGCGCGGGCGCGCAGCAGGCGGCGATGCGCTTTGGTGCGGGAGTCTGTGGCGCACGCTTGGATGAAGCATTCTGCAAACGCTTCTCGGCCTGCTTGGCCTCGCGCCCGCCAGCACCAGTCACAGCCTGTGACCATACGTGCATGCAAAGTGGCCAAGTGGCCCTTGCTCGGGGGCGCACCCCCGCGCGTCGCTCAGAGCTTTGCGGTGTGCCTGGACCGTGCGCCTCACGCGTTGCTGGGGGACTCCTGAAGCCTGCCTGGGTCAGCCCGGGGCAGCGGCCTGCACGAGCAGACGGGGGACGAGCCGGGCCGAGCGTGGGCCCCGGCTGCCGCGCGGCAGGCGTTTGCGGCGGACCTGGAGCGCCTGTTCGGCGAGCTGGAGCAGATGGAGCCCGAGCTGATGGTGGTCGCCGGCGCCGGCGGCGAGGCCGCGGCCGCCAGAGTCTTGCTGGACGACTCGCGCATCAACCGGCTCATCCTGCAGGCGCGGCCCGCGCCGCGGCCGCTCCGCCTGGCGCGCAGGCGCTGCCCTGCGCCGGGGCGCGTTGCCTGTGTCCTGCTGCCCTGCCGTCCTGGAGAGGTCTTGCTCTGAGCATGGTTGGATCAATCTGCTTTATGTCAGCGTGGCTTGGGAGTGCGCGTAGACCCTGGGTCATCAGCTGCCGTGGTGGGAGCAGCCGCTCACCGGGCAGGAGCGCTGCTGAGCGCGCGGCGCGCGCGCAGCTCGTGCGGGTGGCCGACGAGAACGGCATCCGCTTCCCGCGCGAGTTCGGCCTGCTGCTGAAGCAGATGCTGTACTTTGACCGCTACACGCGCCTGCTCGCGCCCAAGCTGAGCGTGCTCAGCGACGACCGCGTCAACCGCACCGGGCGGCCCTTCGCCCAGTGATGGCGACTCTGTTGACTTGGGATGCCTTGTATGTGTAAGATCACCAGGCGCTCAGCTTGCGACCGCATGACCTTTGCTTTCCAGCGTCGTGAACGGATGTCCTAATTTGTGTCTCAGCCAATGGTGGCCGTGTATGGCGGCAGGCCTATGCAGGGCCGCGCAGCATGCTAGTTCTGGCATAGCAACTCACGTGTAGCTAGGATGCAGCAGGCCACCGCTTTCCGTGTCCTGGTGCTGTATGGATTGACGCATGGAGCGCCCGTGCGGAAATATATGTGGAAGCAGCGCACAGACAGTCTTAAGTGCCAAGGCAATTGAAAAGAGTGTGGTTTTCTGTACCCCTAGCGCCTTGGTCGCAACACTGGCAGGAACGCTGCGCCGTATCCTTCAGGCGTCGATGGGTCATACAGGAAGTTGAGAACACCCAGTCGAAAGTGAGACTTAAATGTTGCGACAGGTGCATGCAAGTCTACATGTCATGCACACTCCCAGGCGTGTACACCCAGGCCTGTATAGATTCAAGTCTAAATAGAGTGCAGACCCTAGGGTAGAGGGAGGGGCGGACCGGCCGGTGCACTGCCCAAGGAGCACTGCCCAAGGTGAGCTAGGAGCACGCGTTGCCCGGCCCTGTTGGTCAGTGAGGAGGGCTGCAGCTGCGTACACAGGGGCAGCATGAACTGCAAGAAGCGCAAGCCGGACCCCGACGGCCTGGCCCTGGAGGCGGAGCGCTCGCTGCACCAGTCTTTCGTGCACGCCGCAAACGCTGTGAGCCAGCTCTACACGCACGCGCTGACGCACCAGCACAAGCGCGCACACGTGGACGGCGCGCGCCAAGTGCTGGTGCGCCGCTGCCAAGCTTGCGCCAGAACTGCAGCGCACAGGCAGACGGCGCAGGGGTTTTCGCCCCTGCAGGCCAAGTGGACACCCTGCGACAGCTGCAGTGCACGCTGTGCAGGCCCTGCCTCGCGTCCTGCGAGCCCATGCCTGCCCCTGTTACAAGGGGCGTGGATACGCCTGTGCACCTGCTCAAGCGCGTGCAAGTCTGCTCCTTGCTGACATCTGAGGGGTCCTTGGCACGCCATGCTGCCGCGACCCTGCACCGCTCTGCCTGCAGACAGAGCCGGTCTTGCATACGCGACCTGCGTGCCGCTGCGCAGGAGCGCCAGGTCAACTGGGTGGTGCGCGAGTATGGCAACTCTGCGAGCATCCCGACGAGCGTGCTGCTCAGCTTCTTGCGCCAGGAGCTGCAGGCGCGCCACTGCGCTGGCGCGCTGCTCCAGCGCCGCGCGTGCCTGCGCGACCCCACGCCGGCGCGCGGCAGGCTCAGAGCCAGCCTCCTGGCACCTGCCCCTGCCACCGCGCCGGCTGCTTTGCGTGACGGCTGCTTTGCACTCAGTCGCGCCTGGCACTGCCTGCAGGGCGTGGACCTGGCGGAGACGCAGTGCTCTGCGCCGGCGGCCGCGCCGGCCTTTGGCCACGCGGAGCACCCGCTGGCGGACCGCCACTTCATCCACGCGGTCGCGCGGCGGCCAGGCCAGGACAGCATGGCCGGCTTTGTGCCGGGGCCCTACTTGCCGGGCCCGGGCTTTGGCAGTTCGCACTTCCCCACAGGCGGCAGCCGCTGAGGGCGGCTGGCCACGGGCGCCGGGCGGCGCGCCTGGTCGCCTCGGTGACCACGTTCACTGTGCGCCCGAACGCGTGCCTTGTTCGGCGCCCGGTGGCTGCGACCAGCAAGGGCCCGCGGCTGGACCCAGTGCCGGGGCGACTGCGCCGGGCACCTGCTGCCGAGGCGTGTGTACTTGTTGGGGCAGGGACAGAGGCAGCATAGGAGTCCAGAGTGTGAGGCGGCGCACAGTCGGTTGTCTGTTTAGGCGTAGATGCAGCTTTGCAGCGCGCAGCGCTCGTGTGAGAGGCCGTTAAAGTTGTGAGAGTGTGGGTAGGTGTGCGTTTGCGTAGAAAGCATGGTCTGCTTGGTAAGTGTGTTCTGGGTTGCCTGGGGCCTCCCTGCAAAGCTTTGCCTGCATGGTGGTGGCCGCATGTCTGCTGCATATTCAATGATGAGCAAGCATGTGCCAAGCGCTCTGGGCGAGCTGCACCACGTCTGTAACAAGACAGCAAGGATAGCGTTGTTTCTTCCACTGGACACAACAACCTCCGGCAAGCACTCCGTGAAATGGCCAGAACAGAGCAGGGCCTAGCGGCAGCAGTGTGCTACTCAGCATTACACCGCTCTACAGAGCAGGCCCCGCGGCCCGCCTGCGCCTGCAAGGTGCCCTTACCTTGAGTTCATGCATCCCACACGGTTGGCGCACAGTGTCCCACGACGACCTGTCAGCTGCTCCAGCAAAATACGCAGCCGTGCAAGTCCGCTCAAGCAGGGGCCAGCTCCACGGCTGCAGGGCAGTCTTGCAGCTCCATGCACGCTAGGAGGGCAGCACAGCTGCGGCTCCTGCTTGGGAGCTCGTCAGCCGCTGTAACGCTCCCGCAGCTCGTCCGGGGGCTCCTCCTCCATGATGTCGGGGTGGCGCCTCAGGTGCTCGCGCACGGTGGTCTTCCTATCCGCCTGTCGCGCGGAGGCGCAAGCAGAGCTTTGCTCGCCGCTGTCAGCACTGTCAGGGTCAGCACGTCACGAGGACTAACATGCTTCCCCAGGGCCCGCAGCGCGCCCAAGGCTGCACCCACAGCCAGCATATTATATGGAAGCTTCACATCCCGGTGGTCGCTGCAGCCGCCGCCTCTGGTGCCAGGCGTGAAGGCTTTGGCCCGCCAACCTCCAGCCAGCAGACTTGCTGACCAGACAGGAGCAGGGTTTCCAGCCAGACAGCCACGTGGCTCGAGCTTTCAATAGACCAGTACACACCCAGCACCCAGCACAGCGGCAGGCGCGCCAGGAATGTGTCGTCCAGGAAGCTGTCCAGCGCGGCCGGGCTGCCCAGGCCGCGCGCGGCGAGCACGCAGTGGCGCAGGTAGCAGCGGCAGGGCAGCACATCCGTCCTGCGCGGCCGCAGGTCCCCGCTCGGTTCTGGCGCGGCCGCAGCACGCACATATGCCCGCTACACGCCGTGCGCCTTGCACTCCTGACCGCTGGCACATATACTTGGAGACCTACACCGCACACTTGCGGACCCCCCCCCGCTCAACGCACAGCCCTGGCCCCGAGCCAGCACCGCCACCCAGAGCGCGCCCCTGCGTGTCCACCCCTCGGCGCGCGCTGAGCGGCGGCGAACAGACAGAGGCGGAGCGCCGGCGGTCGCACCGCCACACGCGGTCGATGCCGAGCCGCCCGTACCGCGCCCGCCACTCGGCCGGCGGGCACCGCCGCGCCCGGTACGCCTCGTCGCTCCAGGCCGCGCACAGCACCTGCGGGGCCCGCCGCCGCCGCCTGTCAGCGCGTGCGGGTGCAGACTGGCGCGGGCGCCAGGGCGCCGCGCGCGACTGCGCCTGCGCCAGGCAGTGCCATGGAAGCACAGCGCCCGGGTTGTGCGCGCAGCGGGCGGGGCGTGCCGCCATGCGGTCCGGCGCGCCCGACTCGCCGACCGGCTGCACCGCGACAAAGCGGAACTCGTGCTCGCGCTCGGTGAAGGCCGCTACGGACGCCGGCGTCGCGGGCACCTCAAACAGGACGACCCAGAGCGCGCGGCCCGCCTCGCCGCCCGCCTCCTCGCAGCTGAGGCTGCTGATCTCGCCCGTCGCCGGGCGCGCGATGCCGCGCGACCAGAATATTGCTGCACTGCGGCGCGGACGCAGCTGAGCGGCGTGCTGGGCCGAGGCACCTCTGCCCCCTTGGCTCCCTTTGCTTGAATGGGCTGCTGGTGGCCCCTTTGCGGTTGTGCGCACCGGCGGTGTGCGAAAACACGCGGCGCCAGCCCCGGACGCGCGCCAGGCGGAAGTTGGCGAGGTCTGGGAACGTGGACCGCGCGCTCTTCTGGCTCAGCAGCGAGCCAAAGCCGGCGACGGTCATCAGCCCCTGGTCGCACTGCGCGGTGCAACACACGTGTGCCGGGCTGTCAGTGGCGGCGCAGCAGGAGGTGTTATTGCACTGAACAGGACCTTTGCAGGGCACCAGTTGGGCAGCTCAAGCCATGCTGTGGACGTACTGCCAGCCCAGTGAAGTGCTCGTCCAGCTCATCACCGGGCTGCAGCGTCATGGCCACTTTATCAAGTAACAGGGCTTGACTGTGAAGCTGAGCGGATCTGGATGCTTTGTGGTGAAGCCAACCAAACCATAACAGCCTCAGCAAGCGGTCGTACACAGGCCCCGTCCTGCTCTCCACTGCCAAAAGAACCTGTGCAGGTTCTTTTCTTGGAGGTTGCTTTCCTTCCATGCGCGAGGAAGGTGGGGGACACTGAGAGCAGAATGGTCCATGAGGGTCAGGGGGTCGTGCTGCACTGCTGAGGACGGCAGCACTGACCGCTAGCGCTTTCTCCCAGCTCAGCTCCAGCGCTCGGCGATGGCCAAGCTGGAGGAAGCCTGGCCCCTGTGGCCCAGCGACGCCAAGCCGGTCAACGTGCTGGACGTTGAGGTTGGGTGCAGCGCGGAGAAGCTCTTTGAGCTGCTGTGGACCCCCGGGTCGGCCTTTGTGGTGCGGCGCCCTCGTGCCCTGAGTCCTCTCCAGTCCTGCCGGGCTTACAGTGTGTATGAACTGAGCACACCTACAGGCTGAGGCTTTGTGTTGCAAATGTTGTACTGCACGGAGGCTTGGCTCTGTTACGGTCAGCAGCTAATGCAGCGCAAGTGGGCATCTTGCTGGCCCATGCCCCGGTGTGTGCACAGAGCAGCTTGCTTCTCACAGCGTCGCTGCACAGTGCACCTGCCATCCTTCTCAGTATAACCCCGTGCGACGGCATTGTGCAACGCCCTGCTGTCTGCACCCAACCTGTCCCAGGTCTATAGCTGACTGCTTGCAGCTGAACACGGCGAGCTGGGAGCTGGACTGCAGAGCTCGGTGCTGCACGCTTGGGTGCTTGCCAATGTGCGCCCGACCTCTCTCGAGCGCAGGCGCTGACCTGCACGCGCGCGCCTCAGGCCAAGTCGCACGACGTGCGCGGCAACAAGGATTACCTGGAGAGCGGCTGGGTGGGCAGCGACGCGGAGGCCGAAAAGGTGATCGCGTCCTACCAGGAGCAGTATGAGGCGGCGACCGGCGGCGAGGGCGGCGGCGGCGGCGGCGGCGCGGCGCCCAAGAAGGGCGACGCGTCCGGGCCCAGGAAGCCCAAGGAGCTCAAGGGCAGCCTGCGCTTCACCATCTGCTCAAGCGTTGGCATGGGGCTCAAGGCGCGCTCGAGCACCCTATTTTAACCCATGGCACGGTCGCTTGCCGGCAGCGTGGAGTGGCGCCAAGTATGCCCTGTACTGCCCATCCGCCTGCGGATACGCTAGCCTGATGAGGAGCATGCTTGGAGATGCCTGGCATGTTTGAGCCAGCTGAGGCGGAGGGCTCGTGGGGCCGCGGGCCGCATGCTGATGCTCAAAAGTGTGTGGCGCGCAGTTCAAGACGGAGGAGCTGCAGCGCTGCGTGGAGGTCAGCGAGGACGGGGGCGCGGAGGTGACCGTCACGGTGGCCACCACCGCCACATACGGCGACCGCTTCCGCGTCGTCTGCCGGCACAAGTGCGGCGGCCCTGGCACCGCCGGCCCTGTCTGTTGGGACCATGTCGCAGCCAGACGCGCTCGCCAATGGCGCGGTGGCGTCCGGCAACCCAGCGCGTGCACACCCTTTCCTGCGACTGGTTGGCTGCCCATGCGATGGCATGTGCGCCGGGTGTGCTGGCTGTGTAGCTCGCCTGGTGCCACCTGGTCTTGTAGGCCGCCGGCAGCCCTGTTCCGGACATGCACAGCAGGGCCTCGAGCCAGCGCTGCCAGGGCGCCGGGTGTGGCAGCGCGCGCTGAGGCCGCGCTGTGCGCGCTGCGGCAGGACGGCCGCGCTGGGCGCGGAGCGGTCGTCGTACAAGGTGGACGTCGCCGTCGTGTACATCGCGCAGGTCAATGGGCTGGTCAAGAAGGCCATCGAGCGCGGTGCGCTGCCGCGCAAGCTGTGGACCGCAACCGGCGCAGCAGGGCTGTGTCTGCCGTTCACATGGGTTGCAGCGCGCAGCAGCATTTCTCGATGTGGAGTTTTGGTCTTGTCTGCTGTGCAGCATGGGGCCCGCTCGCCCGACGGCTGCACCTGGCCTGTGGGGCGGATGCACACCTTGCCGGGCGTTCACGAGTGAGTATCTCTCTGATGCAGTTGGCATTTGATCTACAGAGCTTGTAATCAGAGGCGGGGCCCTGGCACGCGCTCTGTGACCTTCTGGTGTAGCATCGATGCGCGCGCGCTTGCCGCGCGCAGGCTCGAACAGCGGCCTGCAGAAGAACTTCCAGGTGATCGAGGAGGCGCTGGGCGGCTTCGTGAAGGTCTCGCCCGCCGGCAGCGGCGGCGGCGGCGGCGCGGCTGGCGACGGGGTATGGTCCCACCCGCGCGGTCGCGCGCTCATGGCTGCACCTGGCCCGAGCTGGAAGGGTGGCAGTCTGTATGACATTCGACTTGGAGAGCAAGCTCTGGCAGGCTCCCAGGGCAGCGCTGTCGCCCTCTTGCGAGGGCCTGTGCGCTCATTACAGCCAGGTGCAGCAGTGGTCCATCAAGACGTTCAAAGATTTTCAAAAGTCGACGCCGGGTGTGCATCCCAGGCGGCGCGGAAGAAGGCGCGCGTGGAGGGCCCGCCAACGGGTGGCAGCGTGCTGGGCTTCCTGTCGCCGGCGCTGGTGCACGCGCTGGAGCCGCTGGCTGCCACGCTGCGCGGCGCCACCATGCTCGGCAGTGCGCCCCCCGAACGTGCTTGTCTGGGACTTGTGCCTGCTGCCCATAGCAGGCACATCTGCTGTCAGTGCTCGTGCCATGAGTGCAGCAGTATTGGTGAACGCTGGTTAGCCATCCGGAGTGTTCCCGCAGGTGCTGCTTGACGATGCATGTGTTCAGGGCTGCGAGGCTGCCCGCAGTGTCATAGGCAGGGTTTTGGCTGTGTTGGGGGGTGAACTGCGTGTGCCGGCACTGCGCTTCAACGTACGCTCTTGCCAATTTTAGTGTCGCACGAAGGCACAGAGGCTCGGTGGGACAAATGGTCGGGAACGCGCTCCTACTTGGCTGTGAGCGGGCGCGCAGGCAGCGAGCTGCCCGAAGAGGGTCACAGCCTTGTGGCGGCAGCGCTGGCGGCTGCTCTCACGCTTGTCGCGATGGTTGCCGTGCTCGCCCCGCTGCGGGGTCTGCTGGCTGTATGCCGCGCGCGCCTACCTCGTGCGCAACCCCCTGTGCCTCGGGACCGGTTGCACAGTGCGTATGAGGGTGGCTTCATTCGAGGTTGTCTGCCAGGCTTGCCAAGCCCTGTGTGCATTGTGCTGAGCGCATGGTAGTATGTGATGCTTGAGGACTCTTTATTTTGCAGGAAGGGCAGCAGAGGGAACGATTTCACAGTGCTGAGCGATTGCTTTGTACTGCGTTGCAGGGGCAGCGGGCGCCGTGTGCGCGGCGGCGGCCACGCGCGGGCTGCCGCAGACGGCGACGCAGGCGCTGGCGGCGGTCCTGCTGCTGGCAGGGCTGCAGTGGGCGCTGACGCACGGCGTGGCAGCCGCGAGCGTGTTTGGCGTTGGCGCGGCGCGCTTTTTGGCGGCCGTCGCCGCGCGCGCTCGGCAGCGCTCGGCCGAGGGCGACACGCCGTCCAAGGGCAAGCGGTGCGCGCCGCGGGCGCCTGCCCGTCTGTGCAACGCGTGCGCTCCGCGAGGCATGCGTTGGTTGCACGGCAGCTCTTCTGCGCGCGTGCATGCGCTGCCAGGTGGGCGGGACTGCAGCACCAATGGAGCATACCCTATGGTCATACCCAATGGAGCGCACTGCACAGCTGGCAGCGCCATGTTTGGCTCTTGCAGGTATGGTGGGTACCGCGAGGCGCTGCAGGCGGCCGACAGCGACATCGGCAGCGGCGAGGCCGGCCTGCGCGCGCCGGCGCCCGACGCGGAGGGCGGCGCCGACGAGCTGCGCTCGCGCGCGTCCGCGCGCGAGCCGCAGGGCCACCGCGAGCGCTTCCGCGAGGGCATCAAGGGTTTCGGCCGCCTGGTCGCCGACAACTGGAAGGCGCGGAGCCAGGCCCTGCCGCGGTGCCGGCGGCGATGCGAGCACCTCTGCACACAGCCATGCTTGCCAAAAATGGTCTGTGGGGTTTCAACCTGGCCTGCAGATCTTGCTGCGCAGGGCTGACTGCCACCGCCGCACCACCTGCGCAGGACACGCAGCGGCGCATGCAAGGGACGCTGTCGCCGGGCGCGGGCGACGAGCGCGGCGCGCTCTCCCCGGCCGGAGGGTCCCGCGAGGCCGTCGACGCTGCGGCGGAGGGCGATGCGTCTGGCCGCAGCCCGCTCAGCGGCCGGTGCGGGCTGACGGGGCGCTGTGGCTGACGGGCCTGCTGTCATCACAGCCTGCGACGCCGTGTTCGCTCTTCCCGCCCACCGGTCGCTGCTCCTCTGCGGTGGGTCTGCAGCAGGAGGGCGCTGCTGGCAGGCTCGCCCGGCGCATTGGATGCGCTGTAGCAGTGCGTCTCGTGCTGCGCGCGTTGGCCCAGCAGCTGCCTCCTGGACGGGTCCAGATAGTCTGCATGCAGGATGCCTGGTCTTCCGAGCACCTGGCTGGGCATCGGCGCACACCACGGCAGGGGCGCCGAGGTCTGCACCTTGTGCGTGGCATTACCCACCACAAAAGCTAGATTGTCGTGCTGCATCTAATCCTTGAACCCCTCTGCTACGCAGGTCGCGCCGGCGCCGTATTGCCACGCGCAAGTCCGGCGCCGCCGACGATGGGGTGCGCACGCTGCGCCATTCCGGCCGACGCCTTGTTGGTGTCGGCAGCAGGAGGGTGCTCTGTGCAGGTCGTGTTGTGTCACAATGTTGTGTCACAAGCAAGAGCGGCATGGCCATTCGCTGATCCACGTAATGTCGTGTGTGCGGTCGCCGCGGAGCTCTGATGTCAGAGTATGCCACAGAAAGCGCTCTGTCATGCATGTGCGTAAGTACTATTATAAGGGTTGCATCGCTTTGCAGAGAGACGCTGGACAGGGCTGTGGCATGCACTGGCGGGCCTAAACCATTGCTCAGGCCCCAGCGTGCCTGTGTATTGGCGTCCTGTCAGGCACCTGCTGGCCGGGCTGGCGCAGGCAACCAGGGGCTGCGCACTGCGCAGGCGTCCGTGGGGGAGGGGGAGGCGGGCGCCACGCCCACGTCGCCCTCGTTCACCAGCGCGGAGGGCTCTGCTGCCGAGGAGGAGGAGGAGGGCGGTGCGCGCCCAAATCCTACCATCGCCCTAATCCTAACAGTGCTGCGTGCTGTGCTGCGGCCTGTTTCTGCTGTCAGGTGGGCACCGCGCGCGGTCTGGGGTGATGCGCTCAGACCATTTGCCTGCAAACGGGTGTGTGGCGTGGTCCTGTAGCGCCAGTCCTCCACAGGCTTGCCGCAGGGAGCAGGCTGATGCAGCCGGGCCGGGTCATGGAGTGTGGCATACACAAGGGCTGCACATACGGTTAGGGTCTGTCACAGCACAGAAATACGCGCCTGACGGCCTCGCGTCCGCGCAGACGAGCTGGACGAGGAGATCTTTGAGAACGAGCGCTACGTGCCCTTCCGCGGCTGGGGCCACTCCTGGCCGGGGCATTTCCTGCCCACCGACCGCGTGGGCCACTGGAGCCTGCGCGGCGCGGTGGACGGCCCCGACGGCGCCGACTTTAACACTGTGGCACCGCAGCTCAAGGAGGCGCGCCCGCCTTTGGGAGCAACACCCTCGAGCAATGCAGCATGGCAGGCCACAAAATTTATACCAAATGGTCAAGAACCATCAGATACCGCAAGTGCAAGCAGCTTAGCAGGGCGCGCATGGAATTAGTTGCCGCGGGAAGACGCTTCCTCTCGTCTTCTGATTCGTGGAGATTATGGCGTTCAAGGGGAAACCTATCTGAGCAACTTCAGGCAGGCGTGAACACACCTGAAACCGTTCTTCACATCTCCTGCTCAGGCGCTGCGTGCATGCGCAGGGGTGGGAGTGGGCGGACGAGGACTGGAAGATCGACATGGCGGGCCTGGAGGAGGGCGCCGTCGACGAGGAGGGCTGGTCCTACGCGGTCGACTTCAACTGGTTCAAGATCCCGCCGCCGCCGGGCGCCGGCAAGTTCCGCCGGGTGCGCGGCCCGGGCCGCCTGGGGTCTGGGCGTGACCCTCCAGGGCGCTGCCGGCGCTCCTGCGCGCGCTGCACTCCGGTTGACAGCCCTTACCACCTGAGTGTGCCTTCCCTCCGTGCCCTGCCCGTTAGGTACGGTCTGATGTGCGGAGCAGCGTGCCTGTAGCTCACAAGCACTGGCGGGCTTGCAGATAGATCGCATGAGCGCATTCTGGAGCCCATGTGCCCGCTCCTTGTACAAACAGCATGCGAATGATGCGTGCACTAGTCGCATGGGTCGTTGCCGACCGCGCGGCGCCGCGGCCGCGCGCAGGTGCGCGACTATGTGCGCCGCCGCCGCTGGGTGCGCCACCGCGTGCGCACTGGGAGCGCGGCGGCCGCCGGCGCGGTCGGGCCGACGCCGCTGCTGCCGCTGGCGCACATGCTGGGCGACGCCGCGGCCGCCGTGGGTGACGTTGCAACAGACAGCGCGCGCCGCCTGCGCGAGGCCGCCGCCGCCGCCGCCGAGGGCGCTCAGGTTGGCGGGCCACGTCTTTAAATACCACACTGCGTGCCTGCATCGCTGGCGCCGGCGCTGCATGTGCAAAGCAAAACAAAGCCAAAGGCCCCAGCTAGGCGGCTGGGACAGCGCAAGGCAGTGATGCCAGATTGAACACTCTTTGTGAGTAGCCCGCCCCAGTGGTGCCTGTCTGTCACCGGGCATGGACCACGCGCGCAGGGCCTGCTGCCCGACGTGCCGCTGATCGACAAGCTGCTGCCGGGGAAGTCGCCGC
>JAABUY010003676.1_pt1 | contig 16667 bp, 18 predicted proteins | sample 5560271 | NCBI WGS metagenome assembly JAABUY01 (sample SAMN10711886, study PRJNA513374) | rock metagenome | isolation source: Antarctica rocks | place: Antarctica: Victoria Land, University Valley
TTCTTGCGCTTGGGCGAGTGGTTCGCCGACATTCCGCGCGCCAAGACGCGTCGCTCGCCGTTCGTCACGCTGATGGCAGCATGATCGATTCTGACTTCGCCAGCAGTATCGAGAGTGCGGGAGAGCCTCCGTGGTATACCCTCCCTGCAACTGCGTAAGTCCTATTGCTGTTATGAGCAATCGCACGGCCAATACAGAAACGATCGTGGGAGCGGATGAATGGGATGGATACTACATTATCCACCTCGATGTTCCCGCACGGTATCATTATGCCGATGGTCGCACGGAACTCCTCCAGGATATCCGCGAAGCGGGCGACAACCTCACCGTTCTCCCACCTTCGGTAGCATGACGCATGCGAAAGATGCCGCCCTTTGTTGAGGGGCGAGAGTAGCGACGGCGGATGGGCAACGCGACGGCAATTGATCTCAGGGTCTGGTCTGACGCGGAAGACGGCTTCGCATATGAACCGGACCCGAATTCGATGAGAGGAACGTGGCATTAAATAGATGCGCAACATGGATTGTATCGCGATTTTGACCCGAAAACGGGTGCGTCAGTCGCGGGAAGCGAAGGGCAATAGCGCCCACTCCAGTAACGCGTGGCCGCGAACGGGGTGGATACCTACGCTATGACACAAGAATTTCCTCCCACCATCCGTATCGCAATGTGTGAAACGGTCGCGGACTTTCATGCCTGCGAAGACGTGCAGATGGCGGTCTGGGAGGGGAGCGAGCGCGACATCGTGCCGTATGACATCCTGCGCGCCATCGCGCACGCGGGCGGGACGGTCGTCGGCGCGTGGGACGGCGAGCAGATGGTCGGCATGGCGCTCAGTTTCGTCGCCTTCGGCGCGGAGGGCGCATACCACCACTCACATCTGCTCGGCGTGCTGCCCGCCTATCGCCGCTGGGGCGTCGGCTGGCGGCTGAAGCTGACGCAACGGACGTTCGTACTCGCGCAGGGATTGCACCTGATGACGTGGACCTTCGACCCGCTCGAATCGGCAAACGCGCACCTGAACTTCGCGAAGCTCGGTGTCATCAGTCGCACCTATCTGCCGGACTTCTACGGCGCGATGCCCGAAGCGCTCAATGTCGGGATGCCAAGCGACCGCCTGCTCGTCGAATGGCGGCTCGACGCACCGCATGTTCTCGGCCGCCTCGCTACCGCTGCGAGCAGCGCCACCTTCGGCCCCCTCGTCAGCGCGGAATCCCTCGAAACTCCCTACCTCCTCCGAATGGCCAATGACGGCTCCCCTCTCCCCTCCTTCGGCGAGAAGCCGGACGCCCGTGAGTCAGATGGAGGGGTAGAAAGATACCGCATCGAAATCCCCGCGCATATCCAGGCGCTCAAAGCGACCGATCCCGCCCGCGCGCTCACCTGGGGAGTGGCGACGCGCGCCGCCTTCACCGACGCCCTCGCGCGTGGCTACCTGATCACCGATTATCGCGCTCCCCGCTTCCACCGCCCGGAGTGCGGCTGCTATCTCCTCTCCGCGTCGCCAGCAGGCAATTGATCGCTATAGTCGCGGTGCTGCCGAATGATGTACGGTTTGTTCGAGAATGGCGACCGCCCGGCTATTCGGTAGTAGTCGGGATTAAAGCGGTTCACGGAAGCATTGCGCCGCTCAGCCCCCGCCCCTTGAAAATCGCTTTAGAAACCGCCACCGCCGAGCAGTTTGCCGGACCAGCCGATTACCCATGGTGCGACGCCTGCAATGATTGTGACGAGTGTAACGGCGATCAGCGTGACAAGGAGCAGCGGTGACGCCTGGACGGTCGCCATCGGTGCATCCGGTTGCATCCTGATCGTGGCGAGGAAGACGCGGACATAGGCGGCGACCGTCGCCACACTGGCGAGAGCGGCGACAAAGACGACCCACACGTTGACACCATTGAGCGCGGCGGTGAGCAGGGCCAGTTTCCCCGCGAACCCCGCCGTCGGCGGGATACCGCCGAGCGAGAGGAGCGCGATGATCAGCGCGAAGGCGACGCCGCGATGTCGCGTCATCAGCCCGCTGAGTGCGGGAAGCGTCCGACCGTCACTACCGGGATGACGCACCATACCGAGCACGGTAACGAGCGCACCCGTTGCCGCCGCATAGGCGACGAGACCAAGAAAGGCGGCCCGCGCCCCCGCGCCGCTGCCCGTCGCCAGGGCGAGGACGACGAGACCGATCTGCGCGATGCCCGAGTAGGCGATCAGCCGCCCCATCTCCCGCTGCAAGAGCACGCCAAGGCTCCCGACGAGCACCGTTACCAGCGCGACCGCCGTGACCATCGGCCCCCAGTACGATTGCAGTCCGGGCGCCGCCCCGTACAGCAGCCGCACGAACGCCGCGATCACCGCGACCTTTGTGCCGACCGCGAGGATGACAAGCACCGGCGTCGGCGCGCCCGAATAGGCGTCCGGCGCCCACTGATGGAAGGGGACGAGCGCCAGTTTGAAGCCGAGGCCCGTCATCACGAGCGCCAGCCCGACGAGCAGGAGCGGCAGTGTGCCGCCACCCTTCTGTGCCGCGACCGCCGCCACCGCGCTGAACGCCGTCGAGCCAACCGCCCCGTAGACGAGCGCTGTGCCGTATGCCTGCATCGCCAGCGCGACGACGCCGAGCAGGAAGTAGCGCAGCGCCGTTTCCCGCCCGCGTGGGAAGCCCGCAAGCAGATAGAGCGGCAGCGCGAGCAGTTCGATGCCGATCAGCAGCACGAGCAAATCGGAGGCAACCGTGAGCACGAGCATCCCGCCCGCCGCAAAGAGAAGCAGCGCCTCGTAGTCGCCGCTCTCCCACCGCTCGCTCGTTCCATACGGCAACGAGAGCAGTACCGTAACGATCACCGTCGCCATGCCGAGTAGCCCGAAGGCGACGGCGAGCGGATCCACCGTCACCGTACCGCCGAAGGTTGCCCGTGTCTCTCGCCAGCCCCAGAGGATTAGCCCGCACGCGGCAAGTAGGCCAACCACCGTGAGTGCTGTCGCCACAACCCGCTGCCGGGGCGCGAGCGCCGAGAGCGTGAGCAGCAGAACTGCCGCCACCGCCAGCGCGATCAGCGGCGAAAGCATCATGTATGGAACGGTCATCGGCCCCTCCGGGGAGCAATGAGGAGCGAGCAGACAGCGGACAGCGGGCAGCGGGCAGCATGAGTGTGCCAGGTTTCCGTATCACACATTGCTCGTTGCTCGTTGCTCATTGCTTCCCTCACGTTCCCCGCACCAGGAGATAGATCGCGAGGATGAACGTACCCGCCGCCAGCCCGCCAACGTAGCGATGCAGGTTCGCATGCCTGAGTGGCATGAGGAAGGGAATACTCTCGGTACTCCCTCTGGCTCCTCCTTCCCCCGTGGGGAAGGGGGTTAGGGGCTTCGGGCTTCCCTGCGCATAATCCGCCAGCGTCACGATTGGGTGGACGACGATCACATTCACGATGGCATCGAGGCCCATGCCGCCGAGCAGCCAACGTTGCACACCAGCACCGACCGCCGGGAGTCTGCGCCGCCGCTCCGGGTTTGCCACAAGCACCCAGGTGATTGCCGCCGCGATCGCGGCAACGAGCGTGCTGATGACCGCGCTCTGCGTCTTGATCGTGACAATTTCGACACCGAGGCGCGGGACAAGAAAGCGCTGCACCGGCAGGTATCCAGCGATCACCGCCATGATCGTCAGCATCCACTGTGGCGCAGTCATCACGGGGCTAGGCGGATGGAGATGCGCCGGATTCGCCGGGCCAAGGAAGGTACGGACGAAGGCGCGTGTCGCGTAGGCTGCCGTCAGGGCGGAGATGGCGAGCGCCGCGAGATAGGGCAGGATGCCATACGTGCGGGCGACATCCACAATCGCATCCTTCGAGAAGAAGCCAGACAACCCCGGCGTCCCGGCGAGGGCAAGCGCGCCGATGGCGAAGGCAATCGTCGTCTGCGGGAGCCGTCGCGCCAGCCCACCCATGCCATCCAGCAGTTCCTCGCCGTCCAGTGCGTGGATCACTGAACCGGCGGCAAGGAAGAGGACTGCCTTGAACGCCGCGTGCGTCGCCAGATGGAAGGCGGCGACCGCTGGCGCGTCCATGCCAATCGCGAAGACCATCAGGCCGAGTTGCGAGATCGTCGAGTACGCGAGGACACGCTTTAGATTCGGTTGGACGAGCGCGCACAAGCCGCCGTAGAGCGCGGTTACCGCGCCAATCGCTGCAACCAGTCCATTGAGGTCGCTCCGGTCAATGACTGGAAAGAGACGGATGAGTAGGTAGATACCCGCCGCGACCATCGTCGCCGCGTGGATCAGCGCCGAAACAGGCGTCGGGCCAGCCATCGCATCCGGTAGCCAGCCGGAGAGCGGCAACTGCGCCGACTTCGCGCCCGCCGCCAGCAGCAGTCCGATCACTGCGACAATCGCCCACGACTGCGGCAGATTGGCGACATGCGCGTTAATCGTTGCCATATCTAACGTGCCGAGTTTGTGGATGAAGACCGCCATCGCGACGATCAGGCCAATGTCACCGACGATGTTATAGAGGAATGCCTTGCGCCCGGCGGCGACCGTCCCCGCGCGATCATACCAGAAGGCGACGAGCAGGGCTGACGCGATGCCGACGCCGATCCAGCCAACTGCAAGGAGCGGCACCGAATCGGCCAGTGTCAGCAGGAGCATCGCGGCGATAAAGCCGTTCAGTTCGGCAAAGAAGCGGGCATAGCCAGGATCGCCTGCCATGTAGCCGACCGCATAGACATGAATCAGCCCGCCAACGCCCGTGACGATCAGTGCGAGCAGGGCGGCGAGCGGATCAAAAAGCAACCGTGCCTGGAGGTGGAAATCCCCCAGTTCGAGCCACGTCCACCCGCTGGAAACGCGCACCCGACTCGCCGCCGCAAGGCCGACAAGATCGCTGAAGACAAGCAGGACGAGGATGAAACTGATGAAGACGCTAACGCACGCCATCAGGCCAATTGCGCGTTCACCCAACCGCGCGCCGACAATCACAAGCACAATGCAACTGATGAGCGGCGCCGTCACCGCGATCCAGAGCAGGTTGACCACCGCTTCACACCCCGCAATCGCCTTCGCGCTGGATTACCAACCACGAAGCCACGAAGCCGCGAAGACACAAAGAGCACGAAGAAGAACGGGAGAAGAAAAGGAGATTTTGCTTCTTCTCACCCCTCTTTAGTTCTCTTCTCTACTCCTTTGCGCTCTTCGTGTCTTCGTAGTCCAAACCTTCTCTCATGAGGCCGGAGCATAGCATAGGTTCGTGCATTTTCAAACAATCGGTCACCGCTCCGATGCGCGACCGCATTGCGAAGAAAATTTGCGGTCGGTTTACATCCTTTTTACGCGGCTTTCAGCCCGTCTTCAGATTAGCACGTCATACTGGGCAACGATGGAACGGGAGCGATTCGGCGGTGACGGTCGAACGGATAAACAGGAAGCCGCACCCACCTGCCACACATCCGGCGCCAATGATCGCTCCCGTTCCGTCATTACTTTGTTATTTTTTCCATCCACAAGATCGCGCGCTATTATGATAATCACGCCCACGAACAGCGTGTAACGCCAATTCGACCTATCCCCTGACTTGAAATTGGGCTTGTGCATTTTCATGTTTCGCGGGGAAATTCCTGCCCCCTGCCCACTCCCGACGCGGGGAGGGGTTGGGGGAGGGGTTTGTCGCGAGAACGCATAAGCTCTGCCCTGAAAATCGAGCTTGTGCATTTTCAAACAATCGGTTGTGCAGTATCATACAAACAGCATCGTTCGGACGTTGGCAGCCACGTGTGGCGTCATGCCAGGCCGGGGGGAATCAGTGCCAGGAAGTTATCTCGGCCTTCTCATCCTCGCGGGGATCGCTTTCCTCTTCGCTATCGCCGTCCTTACCCTCTCGACACTGCTCGGGCCAAAGCGGCGGGGGACGAGCCTGCCGTATGAGAGCGGCGTCGCGGCGCCGATTTCCGCGCCGGGGCGGCAGCGGTTGCCGGTGCGCTACTATCGCGTCGCGCTGCTCTTCCTCGTCTTCGATGTCGAGGCGGTCTTTGTCTATCCATGGGCGGTAACGTACCGCACGCTCGGCACTTACGCGCTCGGGGAGATGTTTGTCTTCCTGGGTATTTTGCTTTTCGGGTACTGGTATGCGCGTAAGCGCGGAGGTCTCGAATGGGAGTAGCACACAGCAAGGACGCCGCGCCGGGCGTCATGCTCACCCGCCTCGCCGATTGGGGGCGGGCCAACTCGCTCTGGCCGCTCACCTTCGGCCTCGCCTGCTGCGCGATTGAGATGATCACGACCACCGGCTCGACCCATGATCTCTCGCGGTTCGGTGCGGAGGTCTTCCGGGCCTCGCCGCGACAGGCCGATTTGATGATCGTCGCCGGGCGCGTGTCGACCAAGATGGCCCCCGTGCTCCGGCAACTCTACGATCAGATGCCGGACCCGAAGTGGGTGATTGCGATGGGCGACTGCGCCTCCTGCGGTGGCGTCTTCAACAACTACGCCGTCGTGCAGGGCGTGGACCAGATCGTCCCCGTGGATATGTATGTTCCCGGTTGCCCGCCGCGCCCCGAGACGCTGATGGACTCGATCATCAAATTGCAGGCGCGCATCAAGGCGGGAACGGCATGACATTGCCCGATCCCTCGCTGCACGAGGCTCTCGTGGCACGCGGCGACGCGCTGCTTTCGTGGGACGAAGAGCGGGGCGAGGCGTCCGCGACCATCGCCGCCGACGCGCTCTTCGCGACCGTCGCATGGCTGAAGGAGACGCAAGGCTTCGCGCGTCTGTCGGGCGTCACGACCATTGACACACTGCGCTACCCGGTGGCGATGCCGGGCCAGATCGCGCGTGGCATGCCTCGCTTCGGCGTCATCTATCACCTCGCGGCGATGCCACCGGGAGCGGTGCGGTTGCGGCTGCGCGTCTTCGTGCCGGAGAGCGAGGCGGTTGTGCCATCGGTCGTGCCGCTCTGGCCCGGCGCGAATTTCTTCGAGCGGGAAATCTACGATCTGATGGGGATTACCTTCATCGGTCACCCCGATCTCCGCCGCATCATGCTCGCCGAAGAATGGGTTGGCCATCCGCTCCGCAAGGACATGAGCGTCGGCGGCGAACCCGTCGAGTTCACGCACACCGTCGCGGAGATTACCAGCAAGCGGAGGAAAGCGGATGCGTAGTAGTCAGAAGTCGGTCGTCAGTAGTCAGAACGAGGGTCAGACGGCGACGGTATCCGACGTTGCTCCACTGACTACTGACTACCAACTACCGACTACTCCGCCGGGTCGGATGAAGATCAATATGGGGCCGCAGCATCCGAGCACGCACGGAGTTTTGCGGCTTGTACTCGAACTGGATGGCGAGACGGTCATCAGTTGCCAGCCGGAGATCGGCTATCTCCATACCGGTATCGAAAAGACCGCTGAGGAGAAAACCTACTGGCAATGTGTGACCCTCACCGACCGCATTGACTACCTCTCGCCCCTCAATATGAATCTCGCTTACGCGCTTGCGGTCGAGCGATTGATGGTGGTCGAGATTCCCGAGCGGGCGCGGGTGATCCGCATTCTCCTCAGTGAGTTGGGTCGCCTCGCCAGCCATCTCGTCTGGCTCGGTACGCAGGCAGTGGATCTCGGATCGCTCAGCGCCCTCTTTTACTGTTTCCGCGAGCGCGAGGCACTGCTTGACCTCTTCGAGGAGATCTCCGGCGCGCGGATGATGACGAGTTTCATCCGCCCCGGTGGGCTGGCAAACGACCTGACGAAGAAGTTCCTGCGCAAGTGCGACGAACTGCTCGCGGCAATGCCCGCGCACGTTGATGAGTACGAGTCGCTCCTGACGAACAACGGACTGTTCCGCGAGCGGGCGGTCGGCGTCGGCGTCCTGAGCGCCGACGACGCCATCGCGTTCGGCGTGACCGGGGCGAGTGCGCGGGCGAGCGGCATTGACTGGGATCTCCGGCGCGACGACCCGTACGCGGATTACGACCAGTATCAGTTCAACGTCCCCGTGCGGACGGAGGGCGATGTTTATGCCCGCTACCTCGTGCGCATCGCGGAGATGCGCGAGAGCGTCAAGATCGCGCGGCAGGCGTTTGACCGCCTCCCGGATGGCCGAATCCTGACCAGCGACCGGAAGATCGCCCTGCCGCCGCGCGCGGAGATCGAGCGGAGCATGGAGGCGCTGATCCATCACTTCAAACTGGTGACGGAGGGGTACAAACCACCGATTGGTGAGGTCTATCAATGCATCGAGTCGCCGCGCGGTGAGTTCGGCGTCTATCTGCTCTCCGATGGCACAGGCAGGCCGTATCGCTGCCACTTTCGCGCACCATCGTTTGCGTCGCTGCACGCACTTGGCCCCTGCTCCGAGGATGGGCTGGTCGCTGATCTCGTCGCGATCATCGGCAGTTTCGATCCGGTGATGGGAGAGGTAGATCGGTGAGAAGCAACCTACCCTCCCAGCCTCCTTCCCGCGAGGAAGGGGGAGACGGGACAGTTTCGCGAACTGTCCCTCCATCTCACTCAGTCCTCTCTGAAGCGACGCGGGAAGCGATTGTTGCGCTGAAGACGAAGTATCCGAAGGTGCAATCGGCGATCCTTGATGCCTTGCGGCTGGCGCAGGACGAGATTGGCTACGTGCCGACGGAGGCGTCGGCGGAAGTCGCTGCGCTACTCGGCGTCTCGCCGCATCACGTTCACAGCCTTGCCACCTTCTACACGATGTTCTTCACGCAGCCAGTGGGCACGGCAATTGTCGAAGTCTGCGACAATCTCTCGTGCGCGCTGTGGGGAAGCAGGCGCGTTCTCGCGCGGTTGGAGCAGGAACTGGGTATCACGGTCGGCGAAACGACGCCGGATGGCAGCGTCACACTCCTCCGCACGATCGAGTGCCTCGCTGCCTGCGGTGGCGCACCCGCGTTGCGTGTCAATACGACCTACCACGAGAAGATGACCGACGAGAAGATTACGGAACTCGTGCAGGAATTGCGGAAGACAACCTAACCCCCGGCCCCCTTCCCGAAACGGGAAGGGGGAGCGAGCCGCTGAGAGGCCGGGGGGTGGGCGATTGAGCACGGTATTGAGATGAGTCACCCCTTCCCGTTTCGGGAGGGGCCGAGGGGTAGGTAAACCGATGGCCTCCGTTATCGAATCACCACACGCAATCGCGCCGTTCGAGCCGTTCCTGACGGCATCTGTCGGGCGCGAGGGCGCGTGGGAGATGGAAGATTACCTGAGCCGGGGCGGCTACACAGGCTGGCAACGTGCCGTCACCGAACTGACACCCGCCGAGGTGACGGACTGGGTGAAGCGCTCCGGCCTGCGCGGGCGGGGCGGGGCGGGCTTCTCCACCGGCACGAAGTGGGGATTCGTCCCAAATATCCCCGGCCCGAAGTATGTCTGCTGCAATGCGGACGAGAGCGAGCCGGGCACCTTCAATAACCGCGCGATTATGGAATGGGACCCGCACATCGTTGTGGAGGGCGTGATGATCGCCTCCTACGCGATTGGCGCAACGCATTCCTTCATTTACTGCCGGGGCGAGTTCGGCTTGGCCGCCGAACGGCTCAATCAGGCAATCGTGGATGCCAGGAAGGCAGGTTTTCTTGGCACAAACATCTTTGGCAAAGGTATTGATCTGAAAATTGATGTCTTCCGGGGCGCGGGCGCGTACATCTGCGGCGAGGAGACGGCACTTTTGGAATCGCTTGAAGGCAAGCGCCCGATGCCGCGCTCCCGACCACCCTTCCCGGCGGTCGTCGGCCTCTATGGTCGTCCCACCGTTATCAACAACGCCGAGACGCTGGCGAATGTGCCCTTTATCCTCAAGAACGGGCCGGAGTGGTACGCGGCAATCGGCGTCGCGCCGAACTGCGGGCCGAAAGTCTACTCGCTTTCCGGCTCCGTCAACCGGCCCGGCAACTACGAACTGCCACTCGGCATTACGCTGCGCGAATTGGTCGAACACGGCGGCGGTGTGCGCGAGGGTCGCAACGTGAAGGCAGTCATCCCCGGCGGCAGTTCGGCAGCGATCCTCCCCGCGACCCTGCCGGATGGACGAGACGTCATGGACCTCGTGATGGACTTCGACGCCTGCCGCGCGGCGGGTTCGATGCTCGGCTCCGGCGCGGTGATGATCCTCGATGGGACGGTCTGCATGGCCTGCGCCGTAACGCGCTTCATCAAATTTTATCAGCACGAGTCGTGCGGCAAATGTACGCCCTGCCGCGAAGGCACAATCTGGATGCTGAAAATCCTCGAACGTGTCACCGGCGCGGGCGGTACGGACGACGACTTGTTCCTTGTCAACGATCTCGCCAGCCACATCCCCGGCCGCTCCCTCTGCCTCCTCGGCGATTCTGCTGCGGCTCCACTGATGTCCGCCATGAAACACTTCCGCGCTGACTTCGACGCCCACAACGCCACCGGCCACTGCCCCCCCGGCTGCATCCCGTTTTAGGAGGCGACAGAGCGCAGAGAGCACAGAGGACGCAAAGGACACAGAGAAAGAAAAAGAATGGGGACGAATGGACGGAAGAATGAAGATAGCGCGCTGACATACGCCATTATTGGTGCGGTGATGAAAGTGCATCGAACGCTCGGACCGGGCTTCCTGGAGTCTGTTTACGAGGAAGCGCTCTGTGTCGAGATGCGATCGCGTCCGATCCCCTTTACGAGGCAGGTACAGGTAAGCGTGGATTACAGGATCAATGTCGGATCAGGGCGTCTTGATCTGCTGGTGGACGATATTGTCATTGTGGAATTGAAGGCCGTTGATGCCATCGGGCCTATTCACGTTGCACAGATACTCTCCTATCTGAGAATCACGAGACATCAGCTTGGGTTAATCTTGAATTTCAACGTCCGAGCACTGCGAGACGGCGGCATTGAACATGTTGCTCTCTCTCCTTCTTTATCTTCTCTGTGATCTCTGCGCGCTCTGCGTACTCTGCGTTAAGGTTAGATAAGCGGGGTTTGGATGGCTGAGGAATTGGTTGAGTTGACGATAGATGGCGTGCCGGTGGCGGTGCCGAAGGGGACGCTGATTGTGGAGGCGGCGAAAAAAGCCGGGGTAGACATTCCGGTCTTCTGCTACCACCCCAAACTGACGCCGGTGGGAGCGTGCCGCATCTGCCTCGTGCAGATCGAGCCGACGCCGCGCTTGCAGGCGGCCTGCACGACGCCTGTCGCGCCGGGGATGGTTATTCACACGCAGAACGAACTGGCGCGGGCGGGGCGCGAGTCCGTGCTGGAGTTCATGCTGGCGAATCATCCGCTCGATTGCCCGATCTGCGACAAGGGCGGCGAGTGCCCGCTGCAAAATATCACCTTCGCCTGGGGTCTCGGCACGAGCCGCTTCCGTGAGGAGAAGCGCCATCTCGTCAAGCGGTACCCGCTCTCGGAGCGCATCGTCCTCGACCGCGAGCGGTGCATCATGTGCCTGCGCTGCACGCGCTTCCAGGAGGAAATCGTCGGCGACCCGAGTCTTGTCGTGCTGGAACGGGCGGATCATAGCGAGATCGGCGTCGCGGTAGGGCGGGAGTTCGACTCGATCTTCTCCGGTAACACAATCGAACTCTGCCCTGTCGGCGCACTGACGAGCCGTCAGTACCGCTTCCAGGCACGCCCATGGGACCTCGACCTGACGGCGAGCATTTGCGGCGGCTGCGCGATGGGATGTAATGTCACGCTCTCGGTGCGGGACGGCGAGTTGCTGCGCGTTAGCAGCCGTGACAACCCTGATGTGGACAATGGCTGGCTCTGCGACTACGGCCGCTTCGGGCAGGTCGGTGCGACGCGTGAGAACCGCGTCACGATGCCGATGGTACGACGCGACGGGGCGCTCGTCCCCGTAACATGGGCGGAGGCATTGACCGAGGCGGCAACTCGCCTGACCGCGATCCGCGCGACGCACGGCGCGGAGGCAATCGGCGGCATCGCCAGCCCGACCGTGCCGAACGAAGCCCTCTTCCTCTTCAATCGCCTGATGCGTGATGTCGTCGGCACCGGCAATCTGGATCACTACCCGCGCCCGCCCGTTCCCGCGCGGGACGACCTCGGCTTCCGGGGGGCAATCGCCGATCTGGACACGGTCGAGATGATCCTTATCGTCGGCGTGGACGCGGTCGCCGAAGTGCCGGTGCTCCATCTGCGGCTCCGCAAGGCGGCGGAGCACGGCGCGAATCTCGTCCTCATCCACGCCAAACCGACCGGGCTGACACAAGAGGCGACGACGTGGATCCAGCCTGCCGTCCGGGGCGAGGCGGACATCCTCCGCGCGCTTGCGGCGGCGGTGCGGGACGGCACAACGCCGGAGATCGCGACGGCCATGCCAACCGATCTCGCGCCGGTCGTGGAACAATGGCCGGCAGTGGAGAAACGGATGCTGCTCGTGGACCCGGCCCTGCTCGCCGATCCGTCGGTCGCTGATGCGGTCGCGGCGCTAATGCCGGCAGCGGGCGGCCCCGTCGTCACGACAACGAACGGGCGGGGCGCGATTGATCTCAGCATCCTCCCCGCCGGTGGCGCGGACGCGACCACAATGCTTGATGGCTCCGCCGGAGTGCGCGGGTTGATCGTCCTCGGCGGCGACCCGCCCGTAGATCGCGCCGAAACGCTCGTCGTCTTCGCCAGCCATCTGACGGCAGCGGCACAGCAAGCGGATGTCGTGCTGCCAATCGCGGCGGCGACCGAGGAGGAAGGGACGCTGACGAACTTCGCCGGGCGCGTGCAGCGGCTGCGGCGCGGCCCCACGCTCCCCGGCAGTGTCGAACCGGCGTGGTACGCCGTCAAGGAGTTGGCAGGCGCACTTGGCCAGCCGATCCCCGTCACATCGCCGGAGCAGGTGTGGAAGGCGATTCAGCAAAACGTTCCGGCGTACGCCGATGTCACCGAAGCGGAACTGGACGGCGTGACGCCGCCACTGATGCAGACGATTGAACGGGAGGTCGCGCATTGAACGTGACGGGGTTCTTCCAGGCGCTGGTCGGCGCGGTGATCGTTATGCTCGTCGCGGTCACTGCCGCCGCGTACATGACGCTGATCGAGCGGCGGTTGCTCGCGCGCTTCCAGGTCCGCCTCGGCCCGAACCGTGTTGGCCCCTTCGGCTTTTTGCAGCCGCTGGCGGATGCGGTAAAACTCGTCTTCAAGGGCGAGTTCACGCCGATGGGCGCGGATCGGATTGTCTACCGCCTCGCGCCGATCATCTCGCTCGTGCTCGCCGTGTCGGGCTTCGCGCTCATCCCGATTGGTACCTACTTCGTCATCGGTGGCCATCATGTGCCGCTTGTGCTGGCGAATGTGAGCGTCGGGCTGCTGATCCTGCTTGCCTTCAGTTCGCTCGGCGTCTACGGCATCGTGCTTGGCGGTTGGGGATCGGGCAGCAAGTATTCACTGCTCGGCAGCCTCCGCTCGACGGCGCAGATCATCTCGTACGAACTGCCACTCGGCCTCGCACTGGCAAGCGTCATGCTGCTCGCCGGGACGACGCGGCTGACGGGAATCGTCGCGGGACAGTCGCCAATCCCGTACATCGTCGTTCTGCCTGTTGCTTTCGTGATCTACCTGATCAGCGCGGTCGCGGAGGTGAACCGCGCGCCGTTTGATCTGCCTGAGGCGGAGACGGAACTCGTTGCGGGGTATCTGACGGAATACGCGGGCTTTCGCTGGTCGCTCTACTTTCTCGCCGAGTACGTCAACATGCTGACGGTTAGCGCGATTGCGACGATCTGCTTCCTCGGCGGCTGGAAGGGGCCGTTCCTCTCCGGGCCGCTCTGGTTCGCGATCAAAATGGCATTGTTCGTTTTCCTTTTTATCTGGTTGCGCGCAACCTTGCCGCGCATCCGCTATGATCGCCTGATGCGCCTCGGGTGGGATGTCCTCCTGCCCCTCGCGATCGTCAATCTGATGGTCACGGCGCTGATTGTGGGGATTTTCAAGTAGTCAGTAGTCGGTAGCCGGAAGGCGGGCCTCCCTTCGTTCTGACTACCGACTACTGACTACCGACTACCGGGGGATGTATGGCACACGAGAAAAAACCGAGCCTGATGCAGGACGCCGCCGGGCTGGCAAAGGGAATGGGCACGACGCTGCGCAACTTCGTGCGCAAGCCGGAGACGATCTCGTACCCGGAGCAGCGCAAGGAAGTCGCGGCCCGCTTCCACGGGCGGCATCTCCTGTTGCGCAATGAGGACGAGACAGAGCGCTGCATCGGCTGCGAACTCTGTGCCGCTGCCTGCCCGTCGCAGGCGATCTACGTCAAGGCGGCGGAGAACGACCCGGATAACCCCGTCTCGCACGGCCAGCGATACGCCGAGCGGTACGAGATCAATATGATCCGCTGCATTTTCTGCGGCTACTGCGAGGAAGCCTGCCCGGTTGAGGCCGTCGTCCTCGGCCCGTGGTACGAACTGGCGGACAGCGATCGCGACGACTTCATCTACACCAAAGATATGCTGCTCCTGAAGCCGAATGAACCCGACCCGCGCAAGCAGGTTGACGCGGGCGAGTAGTCGCGGCAGCATGATGGTAGACTATGAGGATGCAATCGAAAGGAGCCTCTCATGGTCAGCACAACGATTCAGATCACCGAGGACGTTCAGGGGAAACTGTACGAACTTGCCGAGCAGGAGCATGAGTCCGTCGAGACAATCATCGCCCTCGCGGTGGAACGCAACCGGCGGGAGTGGATGCTGGAGCGTGCGAACGATATCTATGCCATCATGACTCCCCGAGGAGTGGGCAGAAGAAGAAGCAGAAATTGCCCCCTAGGAAGGAACCCTCATGGATGGTCTCGAAGACGACGAGTACGAGTTTTGAGCGCGTCCACTCTCCACGCAAGATGGAAGTGATCAAGGATCGGATGTGGATAGTGTTTGACCTCTATCTAATGGGAGAGATCAGGGATGACAGTCGTTTTCTGGCTGGTTGCCGCGCTGGCGGCACTCACGGCGGTGGGGGTGGTAACGCTCCGCAATCCGGTGCATATCGCGCTGACGCTCGTGCTCAATACGGCGTGCCTCGCGCTCTTGTATCTTTCGATGGGTGCGGAGTTTCTTGCGGTGGCGCAATTGCTGCTCTACGCGGGCGGCATCATGGTACTCTTCCTCTTCATCCTCACACTCCTCGGGCCGGATTTGGAGGAGAGCCGGGGCAAATTCCTCGGCGAGCGCGGTATGGCAATCGGCCTCGGTATCGCCGCGCTACTGATTATCGGAGCGGCGGTACTACAAGCGACCCTGCCGAAAGAGGCGCCGAAGGTTCCGGCAAGCGTTGAGGCGGTCGGGACGATCCTCTTCTCCAACTATCTCTTTCCACTCGAAGTCGTCTCTGCCCTGCTACTCGCCGCCACCGTCGGCGCCGTCATGCTCAGCCGCCACGAACGCCAGGGAGAAACCGAATGAACCGCAAAGGTCGCAGAGAACGCAAAGGGAGAGAAAGGATGAAATTCAATTTGCCGATTCTTTCTCGTTCCTCTTTGCGTCCTTCGCGCTCTTTCGGGCGCCCTCTGGGCAGTATTTGCGGTTCATCTGATTTGTCTGGGGAGAATCGCTGATGTTGCCGACGAATGGGTATATCCTGCTGAGCGCGTTTTTGTTTGCGACCGGGCTGTTCGGTGTCCTGTCGCGCCGGACGCCGCTAACGCTTTTCATGGCCGTGGAACTGATGTTCAACGCAGCGAACCTCGCCCTGATCGCCTATGCACGGCGGTGGGGCAACCTCGAAGGGCAGATCGTCGCGCTGTTCGTCATTACTATCGCGGCGGCGGAAGTCGTCGTCGGCCTTGCCCTGATCGTCCGCCTCTCTCAGCGTTCCTCCGTCGCCGATCCGATCACCGAGCTGGAAGCGATGCTCTCCACGGATGAATACGACCGTCCGGCGGCGGACTGACGCGGGCTACTCCGCGAAAGCATCGTACGCGATCGCCGTCACCAATCCATAGATGAGGTGCGGGATGAGATCGGCGACCCAGTCCGCAGGCTCCCAGGTGGAGGGATCACTCACCCCTGAGGCGCCAATTGGCACGTCACTGGCCGCCATCGCGACGAGGCCGAGGACGACCCCGGCAACGGGTACGGGAATGCGACGCAGATGTGGCCGTACCGCACCGTAGAGCGCCGCGACACCCAAGCCGTTCACGTAGCCGATCAAGGCCCCCAATCCACTCTCGCGATTTTTCTCCTCTTCCTTCTCGTCGTCACCCGTGCCAGTCGCGAGGTCAATACCGGCCTTGTCCGCGATAACGCCGACCAATTTCGCCGGGACGCTGCTTGCAGGCCTGGCGCGCACCGCCATGTCTACATAGGTGGCGATATTGAGGGCGACGGTTCCAACCGCACCCGCCGCCGTCCCTGTCAATACTGGCGATGCCATAGCACATTTCCTTTCACGGTCGCACGCATCCCGCACACCATCCGCGTGAAGCGATCGCGCGGTCGCCCATCTCACTGCAAGGTGAATACCAACGCGCATCATATCTGTTTCGGAGAACGACTCCGTACGCTCCTCCGACCACACGACAATCTCACTCCCTTGCGAAGACGCGCCGCAATCTGCGACCGCGTGGCATACTAGTGCTGCCTGGTAGAAGTGATCCAGCGGTTAGATGGTTAATGGTCGTCCTGTGTAGGTCCACTTGAAGGGTTTCGCGAAGGTACGATTGAAGTGGGTAATGAAGGCGAGCAGTTGGGCAC
>JAABUY010003677.1_pt1 | contig 16666 bp, 23 predicted proteins | sample 5560271 | NCBI WGS metagenome assembly JAABUY01 (sample SAMN10711886, study PRJNA513374) | rock metagenome | isolation source: Antarctica rocks | place: Antarctica: Victoria Land, University Valley
TACAGACTAAAAACATACACAGTATATATATATATATTCAAGCCATCAAAACGACACACAAACACCAAAAAAAAAACACTTGAGACGCAGGAAGCGAATCAAAATTAATTGACTTGCTTCTTTCTTTTTTTTTAAAAAAAAAGTAAGATTCTATCAAGGTGCTGATAGGTCGGCAACGAGATTCACCTGTACGTGATGTCAACTACGAACCTTTTGATTCTATTCTATGTTCGAATAGAAGTCAGAAGAGTCAAGAGATCTCAATTCAACGCAGTTTGAACGATGTTAGAACGTTGCGTAATCATGAAAGCTGTCGTGCAGAGTTTTCATCTACGCGACAACATTCTTCCTAACAGTCACAATTGATCTACGAAGAAGACTAATGACATGTCGAAGTCAGTAAGAAATGAAAAGATACTACTAGTAGAAAAGTCGATTCAGATGACGAGTCTGAGATTGTGATTACAAGTGATTGAAGAATTGAGAACTCGTTGACTGCGTCGATATACTGAAACGTCTTCACTCACATCGACAGTGTTGTTCAATAATTGATGAAAAGATACTAAATAGAATAGTCGATTTAAATAATGAGTCTTGAGTTCGTGATTACGTGTGATCAAAGAAGTAGTGACTCGTCGACTGCGCTGATATACTGAGAAAGCTTGAACTCATCTTCTTTACTTAACGACAAGTCATACATCTATTTACATGAAAAATTGAGAGCGCATGAGAACGATCAGAATTGTAGTGATCTCGAGCAAATCACATTCTCTACTATCGATCAGAGCTAAGCATCAAACGACTACAATTGCACATTCATATCAACAATCTATTCAATGTCTATGTGACATAAGTCAAGAGCAGAATAGAATCATTCAATACAATCACACTCTATCTTCTCATCATGTACATCTCTCTTTCATCACATATTTCTTTGCTCGATGAATGATAATCATCAAGCAAAAGAACATAGTTTTCAACATTACAATCATGAGCATCATGAATGCAAAGAAATCGTCTTTCGTCTTTGTGATCAAGAATCGAAAATCGAAACATTCTTGTATAGAATATCATTAATGAAGAGCAAAGCAAGAACGATATGTTACAACAAACAGCACAGACACTCATTAAGAGTTTACTTGAGCATCATCACATCGATCATTTGACGAAACCAGCTAAAACTGACTACAAGCTCATCAAGCTAGCATCAGTCAAAAATATCTGTTTAGTCGAGCTTCTAGCTCACAAGCTCTAATAGTCACTCATCAACAACTAATAGCTAGCTACAATCACTTGTAACTCTTGATGACAGTCATTTGCTTTTTATGCTCAAATAATACAATGCGCAATGTGTGTCATCTGATCAGTGTTCACATTCAGCGCTCGTTATTATCAGTATGTGAAATTTGTAATCTGTGCACATTTCTTGACAAATACTTATCACGTCATTATTTCATGATAGGTAAATTGAAATATTTTATTCAGATTTATTTCGTTGTCGCATTGAAACATCATGTCATGCACTGCTCAAAAGTTTTAGTTTCTTGAAGACAAGCTTGTGTATTTCATAATGTCTTGTACGATTCTTCATTCTTGCAAGCACGTTGTATAAGTTACTCGCAATCAATAGAACTAAAAGCATCAAAGCAACTCACGATTGTGTTCGTTGTTCATATACAAAATATTCTACTACTATCACTTGAGTTCTATATAATCGCTCTTACTTTCTCGTTGAACATCAACATTGACATTCAATTTCTTCTCTACTCTCTTCAGAAAAACCTGATACTCGTCTTCAAATGTCAGTACACATTCACTTTCATTTGCTCTTTGATAATACAGAGTCTTAGTGTCTATCTTCAGCTGCTTGCGAAAGTTGTTGAACGATCAAGCGTAGCTCATCTTTCGATTATCTTTCATCTTCGATGTTTGTAGTCGATATGTATCTCTGACTTCGTCGAGCGAAATCTGATCAGATTTGACTTCAGTTGTGTCTTCGAGTTCTTCAGACATTTATCTCGCATTAGTTATTGCTCATTTCTATAGCTGAAAAACGAACGCTCACATTTGAATCGTTCTTCTGATCTTGATTTTGTTCATCATTCAATATTTCTTGAAGTGTTTCATGTTCATCGCTATTCATCAATTCTGATTGATTTGTTGTATTCTTTGTCTTTTCTGTCGCGATTTTTGTGTTGTTTGACTTTTCGAGCTGCGATGTTCAATTTCTTATGAGACTAGAGATCTCATTCACAGAATACATTGATGAGTATCTTGAATCAGTAAGAGAAGAGAAAGAACATTCTCTGATGATTTTTCAAGACGCGTTAATAGTCAGTAGATCATCTATCTGATTGCAATTGAGATTATACGTCGCAGAGATGCTGTTGAATACGTTGTTTTCATGATATTCAACATGATTTACGATGCGTTCATGCAGCATGCTCAATATCAAATTTCTTCGAGTCTCAATTTGCTTTCATCAGCTCTTGATCATTCGCTTATGTGTTACTGTCGCATGTTAATCAATCATTGTTCAATCATTTTAAAAATAAAGCACAAGAGAACATTGACAGTTGAAATGTTATACTCTCTACTGCAGTCTCTTTTCATTTCTCGATCTTCTTCTGATCACTTGTTCATTCGCTGATGACATGTTGAATCGCGATTGCTATGAGTATCATGATTTCATCTTTCAGCTCAGCAAACATGATTCTCGTGTTTGATAGTTGATCAAGACTACGATCTTCTTGATTGAAAAATGAGACAGCAGTGATCTTCACGATCACGAAGACTAGAAAACGACATTCTTCAGACTAAGTACATGTTAGTCAACGCATCACGTCTGTGAAGATGTTTATCTTTTCAATATCAGAGCTGATGAAGTTATCATTAACTAACAATCTGATGACATAGTTCAATATATTGACTTTCTTGTAAAAGACATAATGATTCTTCATTACATCTTGAATCTGAAACATTATTTGTGCTCGATATTATTCAATAGAATCATATAACTGTGTCTGTCAATCTATTGATGATATGACAAGATTTGAGTTGCACATTATCTTTTGAGCTTCGTTTATTGTTGATCTTTTCACGACAAAGTAGTTCATTCGTGACCTGTATTTTAATTGATGTGCGCGATCTCTGTTTCAGAGATTGCGCATGAGATTACTTAAGAGAATTCATTGCAGCTCTGATCATGACGTTATGCTCTTCTCTACTTCACACGTCATAATTGTTGTCAGTAGAATGAGTTCTATATATCTAAGCACATCAACATGAGCTGCAGCAGAGACTGTTCTCGATCGTCATCTGAATTCTGTTCAAAGAATTTTTCTAAAGTTGTCATCTGAATCATTAATCTGTGCTGCGTTGTATCATGAACTCAATGCAAGAAAACTTGATGAAAATTCTGTCAATCTTTGAGACTTTGAGATTCGTTCATTGAGTTGAGAAGATGATGAGATTGATAACGACGAGTGAGAATGCTGTTTACACTGATGCATCTTTTTCTTTGACAAGATGTTCTTGAAAAATCGAATGACTCTAGTGAACTATGTTGAGATCATATTAGCTGAGAACATACATGATGATATTGACATTGATTTTGTCTTCTTCTGCAGTCGTTCTGCAGATCACTGTTTTTGAGATGATAAATCATCATTTGAGCTGTTCAACATGTCAAGAAACTCGCGTTCTTGTCTTTTAGACCTGAATTCAGATTCTTTCAATGATATGTCGAGATTGTCGCTTGCTTTCTCAACTCTTCTTTTGACATCTCGTTGATAGATGAACTAAACATGATTATTGAGTCAGTTAACTGCATGTCAACAATTCATAATACATGCTACACATCTGACTATCAATCGCAGTGTTTGAGTTCTTCTTGTTCTTATTACTTATCATGACAGTTCACTTAGAAGACGACGCAAAATAATGATTGATACACGATGAACTGATGAATGCGATCGAGTTCTGAGATAAAAGGGAAAAAGAGTGAAGAAGAAAAAGACACGATGCGTACTTGAAGATATGCAATCTCTGAAAGCATGTAACTCTGTTGTTGTTGACACTACTATGTTCGATTATTGACTGAGAATGAGTAGATTAGCATCTTAGTGCTCATCTATTCTGTCAGATTCATGTTTTAACTTCGTTGCATCAAGATTATGATAATGTTTTCATGACTTATTCAAAAGTGTAGATAGATTTGAAAATTTGCAATAATTTATCATCGCACATGCAAACTGAGAATGCGAACTGCAAATCTTATTGTCGAAGAACTCTGAGCTCAAGCTGACTATCAAAGATAAATTTAAGAGAAAATTCGATAAATTATCTTTGCACATTATGCAAAGTGAGAATGCGAACTGCGAATATTATTGCTGAAGAACTTTGATTATCAGAGATAAATTTCGAGTAATTTATGATAAATTTATCTTCACATGTGCGAACTGAAAATGTGAACTGCACATTTTATTGCTGAAGAACTCTGATTACTCAAGGTAAATTTCAAGAAATTTACGATAATTTGCCTTCGCATGTGTGAACTGAGAACGCGAACTGTGCATTTTATTGCTGAAGAACTCTGAGTCTCACTCATCACATGATCGAGACTCGATGTACATGATGTTGCAGTTAGATCTAAACATGCAGTTTGCTCTTTGTCACGCTTGATGACTTCGTAAATGAGAATGATGAACGAAGATGTACAAGAAGAATCATGATATCTTTCATCAAGTTCATTTTCATCGTATTGTGCTTGATGAAGCTCAGATCATTAAGAATCATCTGTCTCAGAACTTTATAGTCTGCAGAGATCTGATGAAAAAGCATTGTTGAATGATTAGAATTGAGTAGAAGAATTCTTCTCATTCTTCAAGTTTCTTTGCGTTTCATGTACAGAAACTGTCGAGATGTTCAAGAAGAATTTCGTCGATTCAAGTAAGATACAGAATAAGATGAATAATGTCGTCTATGTGAGTGAAGTTGAATCAGCTGAGCTGAGTGCGTGCGTGCGTGCGTGCGTGCAATGTGCGAACGACGTGTTTGTTGCTGATCAAAAAGTACTAGAAAGCGAGAAAAGAAGAAAAGCGAAAAGAGAGTAGCGATGTGAAAGAAACGATGTGTCAAAAGAAGAAAAAAAGAAGAAAAAAAGAGCTTAGATTCATGAAATCACAATCAACATCTCTCTCACTCTCAACTCACAATTTCTCATCGCTAACGCTCTCTCATTAGCATCTTCATTCTTCTCGCTCTCATTCATCAGAATAAATGACTTCTTATTCTCTTTAACGCTCATTGATTCAAACAGTTGCATCAGCTTTGTCAAGCTCAGCTGATTCAGCATCTTGATGTCATCAATGATGATGTCAATGATCTTATGCTTGCTGTTTTGCAGCATCTGCAATTTCTCGTTGATGCTGTTCTTGATGACGAGACGAGTGATGAAGATTTCGAAGAATTGATCGATGCAAAAGATGCAACAGAAGACTTGTTGTTTCACGCTGCTGTTTCATCACAGATCGACGCAGATGACGCGCAAGATCAGTTTCTCGTTGACGCTGTTTTAAATGACATGATGAGTGATGAAGATTTCGAAGAACTGATCGATGCAAAAGACGTGACAGAAGACTTGTTGTTTCACGCTGCTGTTTCATCACAGATCGACGCAGATGACGCGCAAGATCATGATGAGATTGAATTCAACATCGTTGCATTTGAGAAAGATGATCATGATCTTCGTGATCAAGTCATCGCAAAACGTGATGATGATGTGATCGCGAGCTTTCTGACTCATTTTGTCGTGATAATTGACAAAGACTCAGTCACGCTGTTGAAAAAGATGACTCAGCACTTTCATGCTGTTTTGCAATTAGCTTGTTCTCAAGTCAGAGAACTCATGATACAATGAGAGCTTACAGCATGTAAAACTGAATGAAGATGATAATCTTCTTGTTCAACTTCTTCATCAATCACAGCTCAATCTGCATTTGCATCATCATCATTTTTGAAGATGAAAGAATCAAGTCATTGAAATTGATTCATTTGAGATCTTGTTCGAAATCTTTGCGAGTGCGTAAGAAAGTTCTCTCACTGTCTTCAACATTCATCTGCAATTCTTTTAACTCGTTGCATGATCGAGACTCGATGTAAATGCTGTCGCAATCTAAACATGCAGTTTGCTCTTCGTCGCGCTTGATGACTTCGTAGACGAAAGCATTAAGACACTCTCTGCAGTAGACATGAAAACAGCTGATTACTCAGAATTCATCTGAAGAATCGTGACATTTGTGACAGAAACTTCTATTCTTGAGATCATCGTTAATATTCAAATTCAATTCTCAGTCTATCATTGAATACACTTTCATACTTGTAGTTCTGTTCTTGAGTTCTGCTTGCATCTCTTTATACTTTGCGACAATGAAACAGTTTACATCTCGCACTTCATGAGAAGATAGCTTCATACACAGCGTGCTGAATCAATTCATGAATGATAGTCATCAAATCATGAGCACAGTGAGAAGTCTATCAAATCTTCTGATGATTTTCTGTAGATCATCATTCATCTTAACACTCTGCTTGCGTTTTAGAGCGTTGAAGATCAATCTACTCATAACTGCATCAATTTATCTAAGCTTTTTAACATTGACAGAAATTTCGTTTCGTCGATGAAATTGCTTGCAATCTTCGTTCAAAGAAGTAGTCGTGCTTGAATGAAGAGTCTGTAGAACAGACGTTGCAGATGACAATCTCATCATTGAAGATCTTGACAAAGACTGAGTAATGTTTACTGAGAGATCTCTTGATGATCGAGTGTCTCTTTCATGAGTGTTAGTCACTTCTTCTTCGCGAAATCTTCGTTGCTAGAGAGCAAGTTTTCGTTGACAACGTATCAAAGACTTTGCTTTAGAACTGAAATGTTACGAATATTGTTAGTTCAAAAAGTAATAGAACTTTCGCTCGTCAATCATGAAATCTTCTTCACAAGCTTGTATAGCACAGACATGATCTTTGCTGTTAATGAAATCAGAACGTCAACGTGTGCTTTCAGTTATTCTTCTATTCTTCTTGAATTTTCGTTCTCGAGTTCTGCGTGCGTGTAGTCTTTCTCAATTTAGCTATTGCATCTCTTTTCAAGATCTTTCGTAATCGCAGTTTGCAACGTTTGATTGATGACTCAAGCGTATTCTCAGATGTTGAAGTAGCGAAGATTGATTCTACTACTTTCAAAGTCAATGAACAAATTAATATAGTCTTTACAATTTTCTAGTTACTGATCTGAAGAGAGTCGATCGATGATGAACTGAAAGCAACAGCAGTTCTTTGCTGTCATCTTTATCAACGCAGTCTGTCAGCATCGCTCATTTTCAATCTCAATTCGTTTCATATCTTCACTGTCATAAAGAATTTTATTCTTCGTCACGTCGTAAATTCTCTTCTCGATCAATAATCTTTTGTACTCTTCGAATTGCATGTTCAGCAGATTGATCTCTTCTTGTCTTTTATTCATAGTTAAGTGAATAGAACTCATCAATGATGTTTGATTATCTGATTTCTTCATCGTCAGCAACGTTGTAGCATTTCACGACATCAACGATAGTTGATCAGCATTGTCATCTCTAATCTCTTCTTGCGACTTTCTTTGACACTGAATGTTTTCATGTGTTCGCTCTCGATGTTGTGTTCTTCGTCTTTCGTTGTTGTTCAGTCGCTGAGTCATGATCATCAATGTCTTGTGCAGTCAATTCTGTGATATGCTTTCAATCTCTTTGTCGAAGATGACGATAATCTTTGCAGTCATCGTTTGAAGCTTTTTCTTTGTCAGCTCACTATCAAGTTTTATGTCATATATCTTTGAAGATATCATCTTCTTCTTCATTGTCATTACGATCTCGCTTCATTTATCGTCATCGATCATTAAGTCTTTCTGCATCATCTTTCTGATTCAGTTATGTCGCTGCAATTCATTGTAGAAGATCATCGAAGATCTCGTACTGAACATGTTGATTTTTCTTATGCAACAGAATTGCAGTGAGTCTTGAAGAGCATCAAAGACTTAGAAGAAACACGAATGTGATACAGATGCAATGTTGTCTATGCAACGAAGAATGCGCAGAAATGAGATGCTGTTATTTTGATTTCAAGACAGACTAATGATTTCTATTACACTTGAATTTTATGACTATCACAGAGTGTGATCACGAAAGCTGTGTTGATAGTTGAAAGACTTGATGATAATAATCTGATAAATACAAAAAGACGTAGCTTTAGTTGTGTTACAGTCGCGTCGTAAGTCTTGCGTGAGTTTGATTCTAGTGATTTCTAAAATATCTAGAAAACACATTGCTAATGTAAAAACAGAGTAAAAAATGATAAATTATCATCTGACAAGATAAATCATTCGAATAATCAGAATAAAAAATGATAAATTGTCATATTTCTACGATAGTGAAAATATACACATGATGTTATTTTTCTCGCATTTTCGATATTTTCAAAACACAGCATCTTATTACTTATGTCATCATGTCTATGCTTCTGCTGTCAACGATTACTTCTTTTGACTGAAATAACTAACAACGATTCGCTGATAACAGTTAACAGACTATGAAGCAAAAGCACTAAACTAAAGTCTCTCACACAGTCTCTACTATCTGATTATTCTTTTTCATCTTCTCATCACTCATTTCTTTCACTCTACTATCATCATATGTATCATTTTGAAAGATCTGACGTCGCGTCTGACAATTTCTAATAAGTCTCTCGACATCGAATTTTGAAGTATAAAATCGATATGCTTACGTCTTCTTCGCGATTTGATCATATCTACTGATTTGAAAAAAAGTCTGCTGTTTCATTCAGATCATATAGTTGAGCTTCATCAGTATCACTCAAAATGCACAATGAAGAGTGTAATCTGTCTCTAGAACTTCAGTAGTTTCAATCAGAATATCAAGATCAAAATCATTCTCTTTCATGTCTTGAAAACTATTGATCAAGCTTTGTTGATTTTCAAGACTTAAATCGCTATGAAAGAATGCGACGTTTATTTCACGAATCTTGATAAGATACTAGCTTGTTGTTAGTAAAGAGATAAATATACTCGACATTCAATGAGTTGAAAACATCATGCATGATGCAAAATATAGAAATTATGATCGAGAGAATTCAAGTAGATGTATCAATCAGACGATCTTTGCTATAATTGAAGAGAAGAACATTATCAGAATTCTCTCTCTCTGATCATCTTCGATGACTATAGATTTGTTCAATATCTTCATGACTCGCTGTAACTTGCTGCTTGATTCGTACAGTTTCTTAATATTATCATTGTAGAAACAGTTATTGACGATTGTCAGTCATTTATTACGAACAAGTTCAGTTCAGATAAACATCAAATCGTGCTTTGTCTTCAATTCAACAAGATATGAGAATGTAATACACAGTCTCATCTGTCATGAAGTCTGAACAAAGTCGAAGAAAGAGAACACAGACATCGATTTCTTCTTGTCATCTGATACTCAGTTGTCAACATGTACTCGCAGTTCTTCTTTTACACTTCTTGCAGTCTTATTCTCGAGTCTCGCGTGCATCTCTTTATACTTCTCGATGATTGAACAGTTTACATCTTGCATCTCATGAGAAGATAGCTTCATGCAGAGAGCGTCGAATCAATTCATTGATGATAGACGTTGAATCATAAGAAGAGTGAGAAGTCTATCAAATTTTCTTGCGATTTTCTGCAGTTCATCGTTCATCTGTACATCATACTTACATTTTAATGCGTTGAACATCGATTTGCCTCATGACAGCACTTTCTCTGAATCGCTTGACTTTAAAATGTGTTCATTCTTTCATTCATCAGAGTGCTTCAGAATCTTCACATAGTGATCTAAATCATCTGACAAAATCTCAAAAGATGTGCTCGAATAAACTCACAGTACGAAGTGCATGCGACGTTTGAATGCTCGTAAAATGCTTATGATCTTAGAATCTCTGCTCTTCTTCATGTGAAATTCATCTCTTAGTATTCGATCTCAGCATGTTCGCGAATCATACAGAGTTACTCTTCTTTTACTTCTGTCGATTTCATTTCAAACATCTTTTTGATTGACAATGATACACTTCACATGTGTCTCGTACGACTTCGATTCAGTCAGCACTACAAGTCGTTTCTGTTCTTTTATGAAAGTTGTCACTGTCACGTCGATCTCATTCTCATCTGTTTCTATCTTCTTTCGATCTTGAAACAGCAAGCGATCTTCTAAGAGAAGCTTGTTCTTTTCAGAGCGATGATTCACATACAGTTTGATGTCAAGACGTGACACAGATGTCAATGTCTTTGCGAATTCGCTCTGTCAATTCGATATCAAGATCGAAGACAGCAGAATCAGAATCGATTCAAGATTTGACTCTAGCGTCGCTGTGAGACTGCTCTTCACGCAGAGACAGATCATTGATCATGACTCGTCTGATGAACATTTCGTCTTAAGATTCTGAGAAAATTTCTGAGATTCAATAAGCAGATGTTTATCATCAAGCTTCTCACGAAAGAGACTGACTTTTGCATGAGCAAGATGAAGTCAATGCTTCATCACTATCAATTCTATGACTTGAATGATCTGCAAATGAAGAAAAGTAAGTATGTTATTCTGTCTGTAGCTTCAAGAAGCGAAGAAGACTTATCTTTCTCATTCTCATCTGATCGCATTGAAATTCTTCGTGTTGAATCGTTCTTTCAACATGAAGTTGTCAATATATTTTCAACGCTTGTACGAGTAGTAGAATTCGTATCATACTTTCTACTCACACATTTCGATCTGCATCTGCATCTTTGTTGATTTTCTTATCGTCGATGTCTGTACAGCTTAGATCGCGTTTTCAAAACTGCAAGACTTTGAGAAATATATTCTTGTTCATCTGAGTGCATGCTTGTTGTTTCTGCAGATCTTTGAATCTATATCATGAAGTTAGCATGTTTTACTACATGATTGCTTTGCATTCGCACTTACGTCTGAGTGATATCAATGAAGTTGATGACGAAAGGCAGATCAATGTGCTCTCAATCGTATTTCATCACTTTCTTCATGTTCAAGTCATCATTAATTGTCAAAGAATCTGTTGTCGAAGAGAATGATTCATTGAGACTGACAGTCTTGACGACGTTGAGAACTTCGAGAGTCACTATCGAAACATTGAGATGAGCTTCTCTGCGAAGCTTTCGCTTCTTTATGATGAGTTGTTCACTCTCATCTTCTGATGAGATCTTGAATGAAGTGAAGTTATCTGTACTTTCGACTGCGCTGCTCAAACACTGCACGAAATTCTTATGTTCACTTCTCTTACGTTTTTCTATAGCTTGAACTCGAAAGATGTAGTAGAATATTCTCTTCTTTGTCATATCTGTCAATGCAACATGAAAGTTGACTGCATTTCTGATCTCAACTTTTTCGAAGTTTTCGACTTCATAGATAATTTTCTTCTTTTCGAAGTCGAACATTGTCTCGCTAACAAGCTGTCTTTGATAGTTATTGAAATTGACGTTCTTCAGAGTGAAATTGCTCTGCTTTTCATTCGTTACGAAAAGCTGTGAATGATGAATCGTCTTATTATTCATCGTATCGTTCGAAGTCAAGATCATGTGATCAAAGTCAATCATCGTCGATAAGATGAATAATGAGACTGAGCTGAATTGTGCTTGCTCAATCAGATGAGCAGATTTCTCTGTCTTTACGCTCGTTGCTCTATCTTTCTTCTTACTGTTTATTCGTCTCACTCATTTTATAAGACATACATCTTTTCATGTTACTTGATGATCTTCTATCAGAGAGTGCAAGAGTTCATCATCTATGATGATTGCAATCTTTCTGACTGTCTCTTTCTCGATTTTATTATCAAGTGATGTTTCAAGTAATCTCGCGTTTCTCAGCATTTGTTTAATGTGTATCTTCAATGCATCATACTTGTCATCATCGATGACAAGATCTTGAATGATCATCATCTTGATTCAATTCGACGAAATCTCATCATAGTTGAAGTCTGCAAGCGTATCTGAAATCAACTTGAGTCTTCGTGACATATTGAAAGACTAGCAGATACGCAAACATTGTTGTCAGTTCTGAGAATTTCTAGAAGTCATATGATAGAATGTGAGACGATTACTGTCATGATGTTGAGAAGTGAGATAAGAGTACATGTGATATTTTCTCTATTTTGAATCACTTACAGATTTCACTACACGCTGATGACAGATGATGTACACACTGAGCTTTGCAACAGATAAAGTGAGAGTGCTTATCGTGACAATAAGTATCAGAAGAACAAAGAATTGTGAGTTGATAAGTTAGAGATGAAGCAAAGATCAACTTTCGTTCTCATGTTGCAAATTATGCTAAGCGAGAGCAAATTTGCAAACAACACACTTTGACAACGAATTATCTGTATTCATCTTTTCATCAATCTGAAGAGTACTGCACGTTAGATTCTCTCTATATAAAATGATTTCTAATATTTTACAGAGTTATCAAAGCGCAGAGACTATGATTATGACATACTAGCTGATTAAGCATTTTGTGAAAGCATTTCAAATTTACGATAATTTACCTCAAATCGATGATAATCTAGGGAAATTTGCTTTCAACTCACAAATTTCGAGATAAATATTGAAATGTGCAAAGCATTTCAAATTTACGATAATTTATCTCAAATTGATGATAATTCAGAGAAATTTGCTTTCAACTCACAAATTTCAGAGTAAATATTGAGATGTGCAAAGCATTTCAAATTTACGGTAATTTATCTTAAACTCGCTGTAATTCAGAGAAATTTACTTTCATCAGAGAGCTTCGAGTAAAAAAGAACAAATTGCTTGATCAGAAGTAAAACAAGAGTTATCGCTTCTACTGCTATATCAGATCTCATTAATTTCTGATCATTCTATTCTTTGTATTGCATGCTATTCTGACATTTCGTAGTTCAACGTACTTGTATCGACAGAAATTCTGATTAGAAATAGCGACAGCGCAATACAATTTGTCAAACGCGTCAATCAGTACTCTTTATTGTCTCTTTCATTACAATCTACTTCATCGAAATCAGCTTCAAGCATGAAGTGAAACTGTCGTGCGTGTGAAATGATATTGAGAATCACACGAAGTCTGATATATCACTTTAATCACTGCTCGACGCTGCAAAATGACGTGCAGTTCTTCGAGAAATATTTAAGAAAAGAGAACTCAGCAGTCGATGAATATACAGACACATGCGAATACTTTCAGACTGATTTATGACATGAAACGATCACGATGAATGATACTGACGTCTCTGACTTCGAGCAAAGTACAGAAGAAAACGTAGAAGCTTCAGACAATCAGAAGCATTTTCGAAATTCAATTGCATGAATATAACTTGATCTCAAAAGATTTATCAATTCATCATGTACTTTCTCATTCATCAAAGTAGACAATTATGATGAGACGAATGATACAAAGAAACGAAGCATCGATGAATCGCTAGAACAATATATCAGACTCATAAGAATCATTTCAAACTACAGTAAACTTAAGCAAGATTCATGATCATCTTTAGATGACAGTCTTCAATCAGAGTGACTTTTCTTTTCGAACGAGAAAGATTTTTCTCTTGCACAGTGATTTCTGAACGCGAAAGTTAGTAGCGAAGATATTAATCAATACTTCAAGATCTCGTTTCAGAAGACTCATCATGCTGATTGTATCTTCAAGAATGCAGATCAATTTAGAAGCATTCTACACAATATATCTTACAAAATATCTGATGATAGTTGATTCGAAACATCTTTGAAGATTTCATCGATGAATTCAGAGATCGAAACAGATATATTCAAGATTCAGTACAGAAACGTGATAAACATCTTGAAATTTCTCTTGAGACATCGTTCGTTTGCAAGTAATCTGAAATATGCATCAATCAAAGTATACAACGTCAGTGAAAATCAAATGTACACGAAAATGCACATTGATATCTGATGATGAAATACGCAAGCATTGATTTCTGAAGATGACACTATAGTTTCAGTACTGTTAACTACAGACAAAATCATGTTAACTCAACATCATGAAAATAAATTCGCATGATCTGTATATATTATCGTTGATAATCTGAATCGAGCAACTCAACGAAAGCAAAATAGATCTAGTGTTATACTATTAGAATTTATTTCTTCGACTAAACATGCAAATGAAGATCTGAAACGCGAGTTATATCATCGCTCATTGAAGATAATATTAAAACGTGAATTTAAACTGTTCGATCGAATGAAGAGTTTTTCTTGCTAATGTTCTCATTCTTTAGCACTTGAGAAATTAACTAAAAGAGAGTTTCACGTTCGCTGTGCAAATGATTATACTCGACAGTGTTTTTCTATCATCGCCAAATTTATAATCAACTATGAGAAGCAGATCACTATTACGAAAATCAAAAATGAAGAGCAGTGCACTATATGTCACGTTTCATTGAATCAACGCGATAATCTGCAGACAATCTGAGAAGCTCAAACACATGAGAGTACATTGACTCAAATCAAACGTCAAGAAAAGAATTCACGCTTTAAAGCAGATATCAAGCGCGATGTTAAGTGAGTACACTCAGTGCGAAACTTTGTCTGAAAACATGAACTTGTCAATATTCACGTCATCATGATGATTGACATCTTGCATCAGTTATTGAAGAGCACAGTGATGTATCTAATTCAATGACTTGAGATGATCATCAAGAATATAACATCGACGATCAGTCTCAAAAGAAAGCGTGATTCACAGTCAATTGCAAACACAACACATGACGTGCAATTGAATCAAAGATTTCAAGTAGTTCTTTCATATTCAGAACTAAGACGTTTTCACGACTTTCTATTCGTGAAGTAATGAATCAACGTCGAACAAAAGACAATAGTGCATCAGCTTATTGCAATTGTCACTTCACTATTGATTAGAAAAGCATCAGATGCGCTGTACTGTGCTCGAGCTCTTATGAACTTCGTGATGATGACTCAATATTGATCGCACGATGACGAGTCTCTGCGTTACATGAACAACGCAATATACAGAATTAACGTCTTAAAAGAAGTATTCAAGCAGTTTTGACATGATGAGAACTTTAACTATTTCAAGTTTCATGTGATCTCTCATTATATGAATTTTATTCAAAGATACGAAGATGCAGATGATTTTGACACATCTTACATGAAGATCGCACATAAATTTCTGATCAAAGATTATTATGATCTTATAAACAAGCGAGAGAACTTTCAAATGCAGATATTGCATCACAATACTTGACGAGTCAATATGTTGACAATGAGAGATATCATTCTTCATAATCTAATCACGTTCAGATCAGAGATTGACGAGAGAATGAAAATCATGATTACAAAGTCTTCTAGAAGTCTTGATTTAACGCAGCTTGAATGAGATTTGTCAGAAATGAATTCAAATCGATGACGAAACTGATCTAGTAATTTTCAATTCTGACGCATCGCTTCTGAAATAGCAAAGACGACACATATTGAGAGTTTCTTGAATGAATTGTCGATTTTTATAAGAGAATCTCGACGCAAGAAATCAGAAATAAAGTCAAACAAGTATCAAATGAATTGAAAAGAAATCGACTTCTTCTGAATAAATGATTACTTCATTTCTGTTCATGCATCGATTGAATGCTGAAGACGCAAAGATAAAGCCTCGATAGACTCTGAGAAGCTTACATTGAAGTGAATTTGATGTGCTTCTGCATGACAGAAACAAATGTTGAATTGAAGACGTGATTACATTTATGTTCAAGAGTATGCTGAGAATGATTAAGAGAATTCTGACATAGTCGAAGCTCTGAATGATAGACTGATGAGACAGTTGCAAATTATAATCACTGTTCGTGATTCGCTTCGTCAAGATGACAATGAAAAATCTGTGCAATACTCGAGAGCTTTAATAGAATTGCTAAAGTTCAAAAACAACGAAGTACTCGATGCTCTACATGATATGATAGAAGTCGAGCAGTGATCGAAGAATACTGTCAAGAAGTCTCAATATCTTGAATGTCGACGATTTTACAATATGAGTACTATACTACGAAGTGCACATCTGATATCAACTGAAAGCAAGAAGTTCTTTTACGTGAATAATTACATCGACTGAGATACATTCAACATCTTATACGAAGAGAATTTTCTGAAAAAGAGAGCTTGAAAGACGAACGAGCTTGCGAGCTTAGACAGGCGAGAAAAGGCGAAATTCACTCGATAATGAAGAAAGTTCGACATTGTGTAAGTTGAGATAAATTAGAATAAATTGGGATAAATTGAAGTAAATTGAGATAAATCGAAGAAAATGAGTGAAAAGCATATAGTCACGTCGAATGAAGCATATATGAATAATCAAAACATTTCAGTCGATAACGTCTAATCATGACTATGATGACAGAGTATTGAAAACGAACAAGCAACTGAGATTTTGTCAGGACCGTGCCTAGATGATACAACCAATGAAGGTCAGGGTTGATAGTGCTTGATCTTTAGAGATAGCTATAACTGAATATTAAGAATACAGAAGAAGATTGATACAAAAGCTTCTATTTATGTAATGTTCAGAGGCTGCGCTAGGCCCGAAAGGAATGTGTTTGT
>JAABUY010003678.1_pt1 | contig 16655 bp, 27 predicted proteins | sample 5560271 | NCBI WGS metagenome assembly JAABUY01 (sample SAMN10711886, study PRJNA513374) | rock metagenome | isolation source: Antarctica rocks | place: Antarctica: Victoria Land, University Valley
TCGCTCGCTCGCTCGCTCGCTCGCTCAATCAATCAGTCAATCAATCAATCAATCAGTCAATCCTGTATGATACTCTCTTTTGGCACTCAGCGTCCCAACAATGACGCATGTTGTGAGGGATCCCTTGTGCTCCAGATGGTGTGCTGGATGAGCCCAACGAGCAGCTGGTGGATTTGTTGATGCGGGAGGAGGTGGTCCGCCACGTAACTGCCATGTATACCCTGGAGCGCATCGCTGCCAGGGACTGGGCACGCACGCGCACCCTCATGGCCTCCATCAACCAGGTCAGGGGAACCGGCATGTGGACTGTTTGGTGGTGCAGCAAGCAAGTTCACGTCGAAGGCTTTGCTATTGAAGGGTCTGCATTGGCGTATATGCGACATACTAGGCCTGCATCACATCCCTCACAGTCATGCAGGCCTCTGCAGGCATCTGCCATCACAGCAGACAGTGTGGCAGAGCCCTGAGCTGGTGTGTATATGCGGCACAGCAGTCAGCAGCTTTGCAGCAGTGGCTCACAATCAGGGACGCATCACAGCTGTCAATCAAGTTAGGGGTGGACAACAACCAACAACGAATATCACTCGTACATGAACAAGTTCATCTCGTACATGTACTCAGCTTTCTGCAAGCAAGAGCAACCTCTGTCAACTCATTACAACTACCTCGTCAAGCTGCACCAGCAGGTTTGCTGACGCTGGCACTCCACAAGGCCTTGCTGCTGTGATGCAGGCCCTGAGCCTGTTGGATGAGAGGGCGCTGCCAGAGTGGGCAGCCTTTGCAGCAACTCTGGCCAGGAGGATGGCCGAACTGCTCCCCCAGCAGCTGGTCGGGCTGGGGGACCCCGTCTGGGCAGCCTGTGTCGACCGTTTCCTTCTCAAGGCAGTCGACATTGATTCCCAGGTTGCTGCACCTCACTGCAATGACGATTGCACATACGTCAATTGTGACGCGGTACTAGTCACATGCATCAGGTCTTGCAAGGATATGGGACGCCGCATTTTGCAAGCTCCAGAGAGCTGGTCCTACAGCTTTGTGATGTCCTGCTCTGTTGTGTGTTGTATACGGTGTTGGCTGCTGCAGTCTGAGTTGCCTGCATCATGCTGTGCAGCTATTCGTAACAGTACCAGTTGAGCTGCAACACAGGACTCTCAAAGGCTGTATGAAGCCCACGCCCATGAACATCTTGTGTTACAGCAGTGTGCAACTTGCAATGTGACAACTTATGCTGCCAACTGCTTCATTGTGTCAAAGTGCATGGAGTGCTTGTTGAAGTTGTCAGAGCAACAGAAGCTTTGACCTCATGCATCACATGACCTCAGCTGCATTACCCATACTGATTTTGCTAGAAGACCGGCTGCTGTCAAAGATGCAGCTGTGACACCCACAAGCCTGTCTGGAGGGAGCTGACTGGCGTTGCATGCACCTGATCCCTGCTGGCTAAGCCTGCGTTGCAATTACTAGTATTATATAGCATTGTAAAGTATTTTTACTACATTAGTATACAACAGTTGGTGTCTTGATTTATTAAGACCCCGGGTGTGCTGTGCTCCTCAGGTGCATGGAGAGGTGGTGCGTATCTTTGCAGAGGGGGCCGACCAGCACCTGAAGCATGAGGAGCAGGCCAAGCAGCACAAGGCCACTGCAGCCAAGACAGGCACCAGCTACCAGCCCCGCCTCGACCCCTTCCCTGTGCCTGTCCTGGTGGACTACCTGCACAAGTGCCTGGCTGCTACCAAGCACAGCAGAAAGTAAACCTCCACACCTCTGCATGAAGCTCAGGGCATTCTGCTTTGCGCTGCAAATTCTTGTACATTTGGTGTTCAAGCAGTGCATCCAGTAGAGGACGGCCAAGCCTGTCATTACAGAGCAAATTCAAAAGGGAAAACAAGTTGCCATCTGACACATGAGGTAAGTGCAATGCATGCATGCCAGCTTGCATGTGTAGGCTTCAGGGGTTAAGGTGTGACTGTGTGTCTGAGATCTTGCTCCAGGACAGCCTGGTCATACAGCCTACTGAGTCATGTCATGGGCATGCATGCATGAGTATGTCCTCTTTGTGGAGTGCAGGCGGCATAAGAAGCGTAAACAGGAGGAGATGCAGTTCATCAAGGGCAACAAGAAGCACCATGGAGGCTACAGCTCTGGAGGTGGCCTTACCAGCAAAGGCCCCATTGTGGACGGTAGGGCTCTGTTTGTTTGTACCTTGGAAATTTTAAGCACAAGCATGTGCTGGCTTACGCATTCTGTTCACTTGCTGCATGCATTCGTTGACAAACATTTCGCTATGTTGCAACAATCAAACATGATGTAAACTTTTGATGGCCACTCTGATTGCTGCTCTGGTCTGTTATGTCATTGGTGCTACGTGTTGGCGTTGACACAGTCAGCTGAGCAACTGAGTCAACACACAAATCATATCAGCATGAATGTATGCAGAAACTGATCAGGAAGGTCGCCTAGATGTCAATTCAGACAACACAGATGGGGTGAGGAGTGAGTATGCTATTCTAGCACCCTCTCGCACTGGAGAAAGCAGCGGCACTTCTTTGGGGGACAGGCTGAAACTCACCAAGGACATGGCCCCAGACCTGTTCACCTACCTCAAAATAGACTGATTCACACAATTGGGTTTGACTCTTCCATAGCTACTTTGGGCCCAAGCTATTAGGTCCAAAAACAATGTGTTACAACATTGGGGCAAAACGTCGATTTGCCATTGCTTGTGTTGACTTGTTCCAGGCATGTACTCAAAATTAGGGTCGTTACCATTCAACAGCAAAACGCCAAAGTGGGAGGTATTACCTTACTAAGGTAATGTCACTGATCAGCAGTTGTACCGTACTACTTGTACAGTCACTTGCCACTATGCCGTTCGACATCTGACTAACGAAAATACAAGGTGCACAAAAAACATAGCTTTTTGTCTTTGCATGATACGCATGCGACACCAAATATGATATATACAGTCCTGGCACAAAATGCTACATTCCACATCAAATGCCGTCGGTGAGAATGTGAGTAATAATGTGGTGCGAAATCAGCTGCTTATTAAAGTGTTAGCTGTGCCAGCTAGTGCCTCCATACCAGGAAATGTGTCGCAAACATCGTTATTATAAGCAATAGCGATGCTTGCACTTGGATCATCTATCGAAGAAAGGGCTTTGCAGCCTTACTGCGGGTAGCCACAGTGACTGCAATGCATGTGACCAAGCTAGTGACGCACAGTACATATTGCACCTGTCAATCATAAAATGCCTCAATAGATGTCAACAAAGCAAACTGTCAATGGTGTGTTGCTGATCACGCAGGGTCAAATGCAGTCAGACTGGTAAGCGCCTGCTATGGCTGCATCTGAAGTCAAATCTCCCCAAAGTGGGAGCCTTGGCGATATATCATCAGACAGCAACTCGTTGCTGCGCATGAGCCCCGTTGCCAGCCTCCTGCCCAGCAGACACTTGACTGCTAGCACTGGAATACGAGATCAGCTTGTTCAGAGCGCTGATGTAGGCCCTGGCACTGCCAACGACAACATCCTCATCAGCTCCATTGCCTGAGAACACTCGCTGAAACTGACGACCCTGCAGAACAGGTTTGCTTGTTGTGTTCAATGAGCTTCTCAACAATGTCTCCCGAGCCAAACAGTGAATGTGCCCAATGCTCAGACACAGAGACACTACATCAGTGGCCCTTTGGGTGATAGTAACAGCAAGACACCGTTTAAGGCATCGAAATAGCAAGCAGACAGCGAAGGGATGGGACAGAGTGCGCACTGATGCTTGCATGCTCTTTGCTTTACATAAAAACCATTTTCACTTTGGCTTCTGCCGCTTGATGGAGATGCAAGGTGTGAGGTTCACCTGTGGGGTGACTCCTTGCTTGGTCTGACCAACAGGCCGAATGACAACTCGTGTGATGGCCAGTGCATCGATGCCTTGAGACACACTGTTCATGCCATAATCTACAAGGTCCACCTGTGCATCACATGGGCATGACAAACTCATCAGAGCAGGTGAGGGAGCAGCAACTAACATAACAGCCAGTGATGCCTCTCACAAATCAGTCAGGGAACAACAGCAGGACTGCTGTGCTTCCGAGAGTGCGTTTGGTAGAGACGAACAGCGCTGCAGAAGTCTTTGCGCAAGAAAACATGGTTTGCAAAGGGCCGATGCATCTTTGAGGCTATGTGTAAATGGTTTGTTTGATTTCACACGGGACGTTTGCATCCAATGGGGTTTGTAACTGTGCATTGCCTTATGACAGTGCAAGCTCAAGCCTACTACATGAGAACTTCACAACCAGAGCACAGCCGCACCTGCACTTTGACTATGCTGTCAATGGCTTTGTAGGCAGCGTCAACTGGGCCTGTGCCCATGCCAATGCCTATTGACTCCTGCCCATCAGGGCCCTTCAGGCGTACTGTTGCTGTTGGCAGTCCCGCTGTGCCGCACACAACCTGAGATCACCAGGACACTGCCACTCAACTGACTGAGTCACCAGGACAGTGGCACTCAACTGACTGAGTCACCAGGACAGTGGCACTCAACTAACTGAGATCACCAGGACAGTGCCACTCAACTACCTGAGCCACGAGTCACACTGAACCACTGAAACAAAGGTGGCATTGAACCACTGAGCCCACATTGGCTTGAAACTGCATCCCATCCGATGACTGTGCCACATGCAGCTGTGTACGCACTTCATGGCACTGTCTAGGCTACAGTGCGACTTGTCAGTGGCGATAGAGGCAAGTATGAGCAAGGTGAGATGCATGATTGATACCAGGGCAGAAGCAGCCGAGCCGAGGTGAAGATGCTGCTGGTGCAGTGACAACAGCATGACAGATAAGGAAGCGCAGAGCTGGCTTGGGTGCAGGCAAGCTGACCTGCAGATCCAGTAGACTCCAAAGAGTGACAGGCTGGTTGACCTCATCTGTGATGAGTGCCAGCAGGTCATCATCTGTGATTTCTTTCTTTTTGTCAGCCACGTCCTGCATCATGCACAGTGCTGATGTAGGCTAATTGCTCCTGCTGCCCCCCTCACAAGCTTTGGGACATGCTTATGAGAACAGGATCTGTCAGAAAACAACCTTCATGCTTGGAGTACATAGCCACCATGTTGTGCTTGATTGGATGCCGTCAAAAAGGACAGAACAACACAGAATGACAGGTGCCAGCTGCAGCATGCCTTGAAGCGTATAAAGATGTCAGCCATCTGCTCCTTGGTCAGAGTGTACCCAAGGCCCTTCAGGCGGGAAGTCACGGCTGCTTGCCCACTCAACTTGCCTGCAGGGGAAAAGACAGATGACGAGCCGCTTGTCTGAGTCTGGCATAGCACCACACACTTCTGGCTGAGTGTGTCAAATAGCTATCCAATCGTGGTAAGCTGTGCAAAGGTTTTGTAGCCAAACATCATGCAGGAAGATCATGTTGGGGGACAGCATCAGGTGGACCGGAACATGATACAGAAGATGGAAGAGATGGAGACCTGCAACAATTGCAGGCGTTCATGCAGCTGCGAAGCAGTCCAGTGACACATAGCCGGTGCTGCAACAAAGGATGCCAACGCATACCTAGCACAATGCCAGATTCATCAGCTCTTGTCAGGCCAATGTACTCAGGTGACATGATCTCGTATGTTGACTTGTTTTTCATCATGCCATCTTGATGGACCCCACTCGCATGCTGGAAGGCGTTTGCTCCCACTATTGCCTGTGCGTCAACACAGAGGCCTCAACTTGGCTTGCTGCTGTTACAAGCATTCAGGATTCAAGTACGGCTATAGCCAAAATAGAGCAAACTGTAAGCATCCTGTTAACTGACTGGAGTTCCATGACATCATCTGCCTGAGTGGACACAAGCAAAAAAGCAATACTTGAGCATGTCTGGAGCACGTAGCATGCTCGTCAGGTGATGGATGTGCACCTTGTGTGGTTGTATGGGCATGCCGCTGAAGTCTGTGACCATCTTGCTGGCCGAGGCAATGTGTACTGGCCTAATGCCTGTGCGCAGGCCCCCCAGCTGATCTGCCCTGCAGATCATTGCTGACGAACTTCAGTCAACAGATGTGACACAGCACTTCTTACTTGCTGATGAGTATTTGATGATGTATGCATTGCCTTTATGAAAGCCAGCAGAAGCTCCTTGGGTAAGTCGTTGTCTTTCACACAGTATAACAAGCTGGTGATTTGAACACAGTTCAGACCTGCTACATGCACCTTTGAGTTGCCAGGACTCGGGGCTGAGCATTTGCCACACAATGCTTGGCTCATGCCAGCAGGCAAAGGCTGTGCCATCACTTGATGCCAGTCATTGCACAGAAGGCAAGGGCCTACCCTCTCAAGTCAATGGCCATGACGATCTCCTCAAGAGATGCATTGCCAGCTCTCTCCCCGATGCCATTGATTGTGCACTCAAGCTGTCGAGCTCCCGCTGCCGCACCAGCCAGACTGTTGGCTGTAGCAAGGCCTAAGTCATTCTGACAATGTGTGGAGATGACTACGTTTTCTGCTCCTGGGGTCTCAGCCTTGATCTTGCCAATCAGGTTGGCAAATTCATGAGGTAAAGCCCATCCAGTCGTGTCTGGAATGTTGATTGTGGTTGCACCGGCTATGATGACCTCTGACAGCACTCTGTATAGGAAGTCAATGTCTGATCTGCTGGCGTCTTCTGGGCTGAACTCAATGTCATGGCACCCTCGGGACTTGAGGTGCTGGATAGCTTTAACTGCATTGTCCACGACCTGGTCTGGTGTCATTTTGAGCTTATACTGCATGTGGATGGGGGAGGTTGCAATGAAGACATGGACGCGTGGCCTCTTGGCATGCTTGACTGCATCCCAGGCTGCATCCAAATCCCTTTGCTTTGTCCTGTAAGTTAGCGTGCGCTGTTACGCTGCCGCATACCGCGATGTGTTATGCTAGCAACAAAGATTTTATCTTAGTATGTACTGTGTCTGCAAGCAGTGTCACAGTGCATACCTAGACAGCCCACAGATCACTGGCACATATCCGTCTTCATCTACTGCATTGCCGACATCCATTGCAATGCCACGGACAGCTTCAAAATCGTCTGGGGATGCAACTGGGAAGCCTGCCTCAATGATGTCCACTCCAAGCTTGGATAACTGCCTGGCAATGTCAAGCTTTTCCTTGCTGGTAAGAGTAGCACCTGTGTAATACCAAGTGTTCACCTAAAGATGCAGAAAAGCAGCGGAGCTAGAGAAGCAATGCTAGTCTGCATGCTGGCACCTGGTGATTGTTCGCCGTCACGGAGTGTTGTGTCGAAGATTCTAACATAGTTGGGGTCCTCGATTCTGCCAGGGATATACTCGGGACGAGTCTTGCTTTGTGCTTGTGCCTTCTCGACGGCATTTAGCGCTGAAGCTGACACACGGCATACATTCCTCCTGTAGCTTTTACCTATGGGAACAGGTAGCTTCGCTGACAGCCGAGAATTGGCGGCCAACAGGGAGGCGTGCCGACTTCTGTTTGTCTGTGCCGCACACGGCATATTGAGCTTGCAGAACGCCAATTGGAGCCTGATTATACCCCAGTTCGAGACGGTGATAACCCGTAGCGCAGACCTTACGACACTGTCGTAACGACAGTGGAGACAGACACAGACAGACAGAGCCGAGCTCGAATACGAAACGTTGGTGTTGCTCTTCTTCCTGTTCCAAAAGTTTCTCCGAAAAGCCAACATGTCACGAGATGTCATCAGGTGACTCTGGCAACCTATACGGTTCATGTACCTCAACGAGGTAGCTGCTGTCAATTTTCTGAAACGGCAGCTGGTGTTTGTGCTGATTTTTGCATGATCAGGCACTCGGCTCCGCCACCATCAAACAGTCGCCCTCCAGTGATCTGCTTTCGCTTTCTGCTTTCTGCTTGTGATTCTGCGACGCGCTTGTCAATACAGCGGCCACGCCGAGCATTGCAATCAAGCACCAGTAGCCGGCTGGGGCTTATGTACAACCCTTGACTGGCACTCGTGGTTAGGCTATGTATCTCAAGACAGACTTCAACGGATATGCCGTCAAGTTCTCCCCATTCGAAGATGGTAGAATAGCTGTCGCCACGTCCCAAAACTTTGGCATCGTTGGCAATGGCCGGCAATACGTTCTGCAGGTGCCAATGCTGGTCAGCTAGTGCTGTGTAGCCCAGCTACCAGTGTGCCTGACTGCAAGTATGTCTAGCGCAGGCATCACAGCAGGGACTAGTCCAGATTGCTGCATTTGACACCAAGGACGGTCTCTATGATTGTGCATGGAGCGAGGTGCGCTTTGCAAGCCGCTGACCTGCAAGTAAAGTGTTGGTGCCTTGCTTGCTGATGACAAATGCAGCGCTGCACCTGTGTCAATGCATTGCAGTGCAGTACTGGCAAACATGATCAAAGTGCATGATGACATGCACAGGAGAATGAAAATATTCTTGCATCTGCTAGTGGGGATGGCAGCATCAAGCTGTGGGATTTGGCAGCGCCTCCTCAGGCGAACCCTCTGAGAAGCTTTGAAGAGCACACCAGAGAGGTACTGCCCTGGTTGCTGCATACACAAGCTCAATGTACCATGTTTTGAGACCAACTTCATGAAAGCAACATGCTGCCTCACACTCGCAGCACATTCAGCATCAAGCCAGCATGTCATCCCCTTGATTATTGCCAGCGTATGGAGTAGAAAAAGGTATAGGTCATGTTTGGCATTTTGAGATGTAGTCTTGATAAATGTGCCCTGCAGGTTTACTCATTGAATTGGAATATGACGCATCGCAACCTGTTCTTGAGTGGGTCCTGGGACGACACCATCAAGGTGTGGGATGTACACCGGCCTGAGTCAGCAGCCACCTTTGCAGAGCATACGTACTGTGTATATGCTGCCAACTGGTGAGCATCATGTAGATTGCTGTGACATCACACATCATCTGCTCTCTTGCTGTGTTGTTTGTCCCTTGATTGCTGAATGCATACCAGACTCGCCATCTGTCCGTGCATAGCTCACATGCTCTGTATTTGCCTGAAGTGGGGTCTAGGCAGTCAGTTGCCATGACACACTGCAGCGGTCATCTTTCCCACTTGTGCTCTTTTATGAGAAAGCATGGAGCTACCAGATGACATATACCCAATGAATTGCTTCTGCATACCGTCATGATGTCAAGCTCATGCATGGCCTCTGAGCTGACTGCAACTGTTGCACAGGAACCCAGCAAATGCAGACATCTTCTTGTCTGCGTCTGGGGACCTCTCGCTCAAAATCTGGGACTTGCGAAAACCGGCCTCCACAATGACCATTCAAGCACATGCATATGAGGTCCTCACCGCTGACTGGTGCAAATACAATGACTGCCTTGTTGCTACTGGCTCTGTGGACAAGAGCATTAAAGTATGGGATCTTCGCCGCCCTGACAAGGAGGTCTTGGTCCTGTATGGGCATGGGTAAGCACTGCTTACTCAAGAAACCAATGTGCATAAGTTTTCATGCAACAGCTGCTTGACAGCCAGAGACCATGCTGTTGCCACTCATGCATTTTTAGGCACTGGTCATGCTGTTCTGAATCTGCCTTGACACTGCAAATCTGGTTACCTAGCTGGGTGACTGGCTCATCAGCGCCTCATATTGTTTGTGCAAGGCATGGACTGACTGATACCCATCAACTGCACTGCCTTTCCCTGTCAAAAGCAAAAGAGGCTGTGCCTTACATGGCCAAGAATGCAAACCTGGTTTCAGCTGTTTAATCAGTTGCATGTCTGCCCTTGTGGTTGCAGGTACGCCGTGAGGAAAGTTGTGTTCTCACCTCATGCAGAGACCATTCTAGCCTCTTGCAGCTATGACATGACAGTGCGCCTTTGGGACATTGCTGCACCAGAAGATAGCCAATTACGTGTCTGGGACCACCATACAGAGTTTGCGGTCGGTTTAGACTTTAGCTCCTTGTCAGAAGGCATGCTTGCTAGTACTGGCTGGGATGAAATGACTTACTTTTGGAATCAGCGCGAAAATGCTAGGTAGACATATTTCGTTTTGAGGACAGGACCTTATTTGAGCCACATTTCCTGCTACATCATGCCCTACTATGTATACCAGTACTGCAATGATGCCTGCAGCACTAGCCTGTAGCAGAGCTGAGGTAAAAGGCGCGTTACCAGCGTGTCAGAAGGCTCGTTTCCTGCACTGTTACAAAGCCCTTTTGCCATGAGGAGGCAAACAAGGGCGAAATACCTGGCGCAGTGGCTGTCAAGCAATACATATATGTCATGCCTGAATTATGGGGCGCACCCAGATCGTGAGCAAAGCAGTCTCACTGCTGTATAACGATACCTGTGTGCCACAATTTCAGTTCAAAAGGCTACGATACGCGTTTGCAAGAGAGGTACATGAGCATGAGCTTCCATTTCAGAACTACAAAGCGTGGAATCACAGTGGAATCTGAATTGGCCCCGACACTTGCTTTGTTTTCGGGGTGTTTATTCTGCTGTTTATGCGCCGTGAACCAATCCGCTTGCCGTGATACCGATTGTATGTTGTGCAAGGGCTCGAACAGATTTCTTCCATAGTGGCTATACACAGTAGGAAGCTGCATCTGCTACGCTACTGCTGAAACAGCCTTATTTCAAAACTTTTGTCGCACACAAACTCATAACATGACGAGCATTTTCTCCAAAAAGCTGCGAGAGTCGCTGATGAAGTCGAAAAGCAGCGTGGAGTTGGCTGGTTCTGGCGTAACAAGCGTTTTCCCTTCTACTCGACGGTTACAGTCTGGACTTCCTGTTCCTACTCTTCCTTTATGGCTCAAGGGCTTCGCAGTCAGCATGTACCACAAAGGCAGAGGCACGTCCCTGACCGCTGGATGATGTGCACTTCTGCCATACGCTGCCATCTCTGCAGTGCTGCTGTGTGGGATACTTACTATGTTGCTGGCCTGACAGGCTGGACTCCAGATAAGGGGTCTGAGAAAAATGAGGCTTTCAGAAAGCAAACTAAGGAGCCTTCCCTGGTTTCGACTGGCAAGTAAGCATGGCTGGACTCTGTCCCCACATGCCTTCAAGAATTGCAGAAGGACACGTGGCACACTTCAGAAGTGTTGGCTGCTTTATTGGCATCAAATGGCATGCAAGGCTGCAAGCTCTGCAGTATTGCATGTGGTACATGTGTCACCAAGGCTGTGTTTGGCCGCAGAAATGCTGGAGTTTCCAGAGTCGAATGGATGCAGCATTATGCATTGGTAGTACATGAATGGCGGCGAGGTGCGCGTTTGCATGCATGCCAAGTGCTAATGCTTGCGTGGCACCTTACTGCTTCATTGCACAGCGACTGAACACGCCTGTTTTCCTGGTGCAGACTTCTTTCACAGCTCCTTGAGTACACACTTCGGGCTTGTTGTGGCCTTCATATGCCTGGTCTACACAGCCACATTTTTCTTGTTTGGTGTGTTTTGGTGGGCTGAGCTGGCGTAAGTTTCAGTTCTTGCAGCGAGTACAGTGCAGGGGCACCCGGCAATCATGGCTGGGCATCAGTTGCCTGCATTTGCGTGAATGTTGCAATGTTAAAGCTGTCCTAACTCTCAGAAGGGCACTCAGTTGCATTGGAATGCCTTTCCCAAGCAGATAATACTATGTACCTTGCTGCAGCTAACTGGTGTACCTGCGTGGCAAGGAACATCAGCACTTTAGGAATATGTAATTTAGCCATGAAATGCATGATGGCGTGCTGCAGGGAAGACAACAGCTGTGTAGAGAATTCTAATGGTCAGGAAGGATTTGCAAACGGCCACATATTGTCGGTGATCACTGCGCAAACCATTGGTAAGCCCACTGCTCTGCCATTCCCAGCATTTTCTACATTACATACATACCTCAACAGTAAGTGCTCAGCCTGTATGCTTGTGCGATGCATGTTACTGCAGAAAATGGGCTTGGTCTGTGAGCCTGCCAGACATCCTGCTCTGTACAAGGTCATCAGCTGCCTAGCTGCCTTGCTAGTTTAGTAGTCAATGTAGACCAGATGCTCCTGCTAGCTTGTTTGCCAGACATGTCCAAATGCCCTTTGGAACCATCAAGCCCATATGCAAAGTGCAGTTGAGTGTGAAGTAAACAGACCTGAATTACGGCAAGACCAGGTCAAATCATGAACAGAGTAGTGCGATACTTACATGCGTCATGCATGCACAGGGTATGGCAACACATGGCCCAACGAGTGCTGGCAAGGTGCCTGGCTGCTCATCGTGCACCAGGTGTTTGCCATGATTCTGAACGCTGTCACTGTCGGCATCATTTTCTCGCGGGTGTCTTTTCCCCAGCAGCGGGGACGCACCATTGCCATCTCAGACTCAGCCATCATTGCCAGACGAGACGGCATTCTCAAGTTCATGTTCAGGATTGCAGACATCAGGCAGACACAGGTGACTCATCTCAGTCACTCGCTCGCTCACTCACTCATTCATTCTTTCATGACTTCCCCTAGCGTCAGGTTCAGTCCTGAGCAGCTCCCTGTATGAGGTCCAAGCATGTGACTTTGCTCTTGCACTACCCAGATCCACTTGTTACATGTACATAGTGCCGATTCTACAATTTCTCAACTGAAACTGTGTTTGACAATGCTCCGTCGCTGCCTTCACACTGCATAATTTGCTGGCTGTGTAATGTTTTTTGAGTGCCCTTTTTGAGTGCCCTTCTGCAGGTCATAGCACCAAGAGTGAAGGCATACCTGTACACCTGGGGCCCACCTCGCTACACGGCAGAGGGTGATCGCATCCCAGCCAAGATTGAGAACCTGGACATTGGCTACATTGATGGAATGCTGCTGTTGCCCCTTGTAGAGGAGCACAACATAGATGAGCGCAGCCCCTTGTGTGGGCACACCCATGAAACCCTCATGTCGGTGAGCTTCACTGCATTCATATGTTGTTAGCTTAGCCACTGCACTTGCATATTGTAATTGATTCATGAACTAATTAATCAAATCAATTCATTCATTTATTGATTACTTGATTGATTAATTCTAGAGCTATTGGTCGCCAAGCGTGGCGAGCATCGGCCATGCTGAGGCTGTGCAGCTGCTGGTCCCTACAATCTGTCACATTCTGTTCTGTCTGCATTCAAGCAGCAACAGCAGAAGCCAACACGCCCCTCATTTCTTCACGTTGTTGGCATGTTGTGCAACTTCCAGTGAGCCAGCAAGCTGATAGAAGTCTTGGTAGATTGCATTTTCTTGCTGGCTCATGCATGTGTACATTGGACGTTGGCTACGTCTGCATATGCTATACGTGCAGGCAACTGTTGGGATCAGTCATCAGTCACGAGCCTGATGCCTTCAATCTGCAGGTGAACGCAGAGATTGTGATCACTTTTGAGGGCACAACAGAGTTTGGAAATGACTTCATGGCGAGGCAGTCTTACCTGCCCAATGAGCTCAGATGGGGCCACTGCTTCAAGGACATGCTCAGCCTCCCTGCTCCCGGCACCACACAGTACACAATTGATTTCTCAGGGTGGGTTTCTGTCTCACTTACGAACAAATGGGTCGCGTACCAAGCAGAAACAGAAATGGGAAGTTGACACCATCATCTTCTGTACACCTCAGCGCTGAGTAGCTATAGCCCTGCAATGAAATGAAGGCAAGGGCACCATGCAAGCAAGGCTCACAAATGATTGTGATGATGCACAAATGATGGTGCAGCCTTGCTTCTGCACCAGGTAGCCATGTGTGTTTTGACTAGGGGAATAGTCATGGGTAAACCCTAAATGCTATGGGTATGAACCACAAATCCTAAAGCGTGCCGCCTGAGTGGTTGGCATGCAATGCTTTGGCTTGTGGGCCCTCAGACCTTGGTGTTGCACATGTGTTCAGGATTATGCATGTGTTCAGGATTATGCATCCCTGATCCCAGGTCAGGGCACATATGTATTGCATGATGGTGGCAGACCCTGCAAACATGTCAATATATGATCCATGTCAATAGTGACTGAGGTGGTTGTGAATGTTGTTCAGGTTTCATGAGGTCCTGCCACTGATTGGCTTTGAGGACCTGACGCAAAGCCAGGCATGCCAGCAAACCATTCACGGTGACCCCAACAGCATCCCGTACCCTCTGCTGAATGAGAACACCTTTGTGATCAGCAGCAGCATGGTCCTCAATCATGGCACGGACAGAGAGCATCCCCGCCTTCAGTTCAGAGTGGGGTGGGTCTTGTTCCCTGCATGCCTTAACTCAGGGACCAGGGTTTGGGGTAGCCTTTATCTGGTTGCAATGCTCAGCTACGTAGCAGCAGAGCATATGGTTATGAGCTTGCCGTGCATAGCATGCATGCAGCTTCCAATTCCGATCTGCTGCAGCCAAGTGCATTGATGGCAGTACAACAGCAGTTGACAGCTGTTCCCAAGACACCCAAACAGTACAGCGGTCTGAAACATGCGCTTTTGGCAAGTGGGTGGTCAAGAAGATGTCAAAGAATCCAAGCTGGTTTGCTTGACGCTTTCCTGTCTTCCGACCTTCCGACAGCTCGCGTTTCAGACCGTTGTGCTGTTTGTGTATCTTATGAAGAGCTTGCTCCTGAGGAAGCATGTCTTGGGTGACAAACTTGAAATGGTTGCATACATTTGGTGGCAAACGTTCCCAGATGTGCAGCATCATTGGTCTGAGGCATTATTGTGTAGTCAAGATGCACCAGGTCAGCCACATGCTTTGCAGATGGTTTACATCGTGTCACTCACTGCAGCACTGTTTCTATACTAGCCAGAAAGCCTTCTACTGGCACTCAGATCCAGGAAACTAGTCATGCCTCAACACTCCATCATTACACAACAACATCAGGGGTGGCATGTGGCCAGCAACTTACCATGAGAATATGGCTTTGCAGAGACACATATCCAAATCAGCATGTGGGCATCACAGTGCGTGCCCTCATCTACCGCTGGATGGACAGAGATGCTGCTGGAGTGCCTCAGGTACCTATGCATGCCTGTTTCAGTGCAAGCGACCCTCTCAGAGAGCTTTCTTGCACGGATCAAAGGAATCTCGTGAGTCTTCAAGGAAATGTTTCATGACCCATGCTTTGCCCTGGAGGTTTCCATCAGCACTCTGCATCCTGAAGCTGCTGCAGTCTCGTGTGAGGTGTTTCTTGCTCCCCCCACAAGCTCTTGGGATTTCTCGCCCCGCCCATAAGCTCTTGAGGTTTCTTCGGATTTTGCGCCTGATTCTTTGTGGGATTCTCCAATAACCTGCCTCCATTCCTAGGCGTGGCTCAAATGAGTGGCAAGCCAACTGCTTCTACATGGTATCCTCTGCCTTCACGTCGAAAGCTGATTTGCAGTGTCAGCTTGCACACAGGCTGGCCGGTGTCCAGCCTATATGCTTGCCGGGCCGACTAGTCAGAACTCTCACGCTTTGTGGTAGCGCAGGACTACACTGTGCAGCCTTTGGAGATTGGTTTTGCCAGTGGGCAGGACCGGCTGCTGCTCTGGCTGCCCATGACCATGACTCATGTCATTGATGAGACCTCACCACTGTCTAACTGGAAGATACCTGAAGATGCTCTGCAGGATGCAGGATGCAGGATGCCACCATTGTCATCCTGGTACATATCCAGCGTCTAAGATTTAGAATCCAGCATCTGTGGTCTGAACACAGCCACCAAAGAACTCCATTAAACACTGTGCATCATGATCGTGTCAGAGGCTTTCTCTGCTGGCTGCAATTTTGTCTTCAGAGGTCATGCAGCTTGTCATCTCTCCTGGCTTGAGTGGTTCCAGCATATGTTCTGTTGTGCTTTCGCAATCTGCCTGGCCATGCCGTTTGTCTCAGAGTATTCACGCTGTACTATTCTCTAAGTTCATGTGTAGCCTTTTGGACTGAAATAAAGCACCTTCTGTGTTTGCAGCTGGAGGGGTACAAGTATGCTGGGAATGACCAGAAGAAGGATATACGCATGCGCTTCTTCCACACTCATCAGAACATCCACCCAAACCATGTCTTTCAGCCCGTCGTGTCTCCCCCCACAGTGGACGACAGGAAGCCTCGTGTGAATTGGGTAGACTTCCATACTGTCATGCCAGTCAACTCCATGGACACAAACCACTCTGGTCGTTTGGAAGCCCTGGCCGGACTGTGGCGCACATCAGGTCCTCCCATTCTGATTCACCCTCCTCATCACATCTTGCTGACCTCCCTGCCTCTGTTGGCTTCCTGGAACATGGCATACAAGCAGTGCTTGAGTAGTAGCCACACAGTAGACAAGCAGCTGCAGGTTGCACACACTAGCAGCATCACGCTACACGCACTGAATTGCCTCTTCATCAAGCCATGCAATCTGCTTGGTAGCGGTCCCAGGTGCATGCATCTGCCAGGCTCCTTCGTGCCATGACATGCACGGTTCAAGCCACCCTGCCTTCCCTCATGATAGCCATGTCGTTAGCCATGACGTTAGCCTACCTAAACAACCCAAAAGTCAAGGGAAGCTTTGGAACACCTCAAGCTGGTCTATGTTAATCAGCTTGACATCGTTGTCAACTCTTGTTTTCCCATGTCTGTCAAACTCAAGCTCTAAGCTAAGCAGGAGATGTTGTTGGTACAGGTGTGAGTCAGAGTCACAGTGGCACCCCTTACTCCAACGAGCACACAATGCACTCGCTGCCACACAGCTGGCGCCCTGGCTCCTTCCATG
>JAABUY010003681.1_pt1 | contig 16646 bp, 13 predicted proteins | sample 5560271 | NCBI WGS metagenome assembly JAABUY01 (sample SAMN10711886, study PRJNA513374) | rock metagenome | isolation source: Antarctica rocks | place: Antarctica: Victoria Land, University Valley
ATATTTCTCTGATTTGATATCGATTCTGCTCATGCTCTTGAGTTCTTGAATCATTTCTGACAAGATTTCATTATTGATCTGAGACTGCTTAAGTTCGATCTGAGTTTGCTCATGTTCTTGTTGACAGACTGAGACTCAGTTGATATACTGAATGATGATGTCGTTGAACCAAGTTTGAAGTTCAATCAGAAAAGTGTATCACGCTTCGAGAGCATTGTTGACGTTAGTTCGAAACTGAGCGACAGTGATGAGTTCGTTGATCGAGGCTAGAGATGTCGACGACAGAGTGTTGCTGATATTCTCGAATTGACTCATGATGTAGTGAGTGCAACGTAATGTCACGAACTGAGAACTGAATGAAATCAGAATGAAATTCTAATAACTAGATTTTAAATACAAGACGTTGCATGAAGAAGAAAGAAAAGAAAGAGGTCATTCAGAGATTCTTATACTTCATGAACGCTGAATATCATTCGTATCGAGAAATCCTCATAACATCACTGATAATCTCACGTCTATCATTATCTATAATATTGTTCAACATCATCTAAGTGATCTAACATCTCTTTTCCCAACATTTTTCGAGTAACACATGCTAAAACCGTGACAGAATCAAGACTAAACAATAGTTCTATGACTTAAGATTGCAAAGATTCATGCACATGACTTAAATAATTGAAATAGAATTGCTGAAACTAAATTAAGATGATGATGATTAGATTGATGACTTGATTCATTGAACTGCAAAACAGATTCAATGAATCAAGATTATTTAAAACATCAATAATTTATGTTTTAAATTAAGTTGATGATTTAACATCATGACAGTAACTTCTCTTTTCAAGACTGAGCTTCTGTGAAACAATAAGAAGAAACAAGATGAAACAAGAAAGAATTGAAAATGAAGATTGAAATGAGATGAGAATTGATGTGAACGCATTTTAATGTGATGAAGCACAGACGAAGCTAAAATAAATCTGAGTTACATTTGAGTCAGATCTAAGCAAGATGTCTGAAGAGCAAGACGAGATGAGATGCATTTTAATGTGATGATGCACAGCAAAATTAAAATACATTTGAGTCACATCTGAATCAAATTTAAACGAAATGTTTAAGTTAGATTTAAATAAGATTTGAGTCAGATTTAAATAAGAAAAAAATGAAACATAGTTTAATGTGATGATGCACAATGAGACTAAAATACATTTAAGTCACATCTGAGTCAAATTTAAACAAAATGTCTGAGTCAGATTTAAATAAGATCTGAGTCAGATCTGAGCTGAGTTGAAATAATGAAGATTGAGCTTAAAGTTCTTGACATTGACATTGAGACATCACACATGACAATATATGTAATTTTTTGATGACAGAGTTAACAAGATGATATTCATTGAGCGCTTGCTCATAATTATTCAGAAGATGAAAAGACTCTCAAGTAGAAAAGTGATTTTCTCAATTGTCATAATGTTAAATCATTAACTTGATTTAAAACATAAATCATCAATATTTTAAATAATCTTAATTCATTGAATTTGTTTTGCAATTCAATGAATTAAGTCATCAATTTAATCATCATCATCTTAATTTAGTCTCAGCAATTCTGTTTCAATTATTTCAGTCATGTATGTGAACTTTTGCAATCTTAAGTCAATAAAACTATTGTTTAGTCTTGATTCTGCTCAATTCATGTATATAAAAGTTAAATTCTCATTCTTTTCTTTCACTTTTTGTCTTTCATCTTATACATTATTTGATGTATTATCTTGTATTTAAATTCTATTAAAGTAATAATAATATCAATTTTTTATATTGATAGTATCTCTAGTTTAGCTCAGTCTTTAACATTACAAAAGATTTACACTTTCTGCAACATTTTCATACATTGAAATCTCATCTAATTATTCTTTCACTCAAATAAAGTTATCTCATAACTTCTCAATCCATGATGAGTGTGCTGTTAAACAGTTCACTCAAAGTATGATCGAAAATTCAGTTAAGATCTTTCGCATAATGCAAGAGCTTCAAAATCAAGTTCAACAACATAATGTTATCATTTCATCTTTATTTATTGTTCTCAATTCTTTAATTTATATAAAGTTGAATTCTCAATTTCTTGTGATGATAGCTCAGATTATCACATAAATCTTGAATAATCAATCTTTTCTTGTCATTCATCTCTTTGCAAATTCTGTTGCTGTCTTCATTACTTTTAAATTCAAGAAGCTTCTTGATATATCTGAATATTATTATAAGCGTATCAAGACTGAACAAGACTGAAGCTTTAATCAATTCGCAGTGAATGCTAGCAAGTTCTCTGCGTAATGATTAGAGCTAATCAGCGAGCTAGTCAGGTTTGACTCAGATTTGATTCAGATATGACTCAATCTCTTTTTTCTTTGTTAACACTCTTTTCTTTCATCAACATCTTGTTCATTTACATCACATTCTTCTCATGTCACAAACACATTTCTTTCAAGTCTAATACAGTCTCTGAACATTACATAAATAGAAGCTTTTGTATCAATCTTCTTCTATATTCTTAATATTCAGTTATAGTTATTTCTAAAGATCAAGCACTATCAATTCTGATCTTCATTGATTGTATCATTTAGACACGATTCTGACATTATATTAAGAATTTATTAATCACATGATACTGATCTCATTACTCATTCAACATACTCATCTAGTGTCATGATTTCAGATCATCAATTCGATTTAGAACATAGATCGTCGATATCTTAGATAATCTCAATTCATTGAATCTGTTTCGCAGTTCAATGAATCAAGTCATCAATCTAGTCATCGTCATCTTAATCTAGCCTCAGCAATTCTGTTTCGATCATTTCAGTCGTGTGCGCGAACTTCTGCAATCTTAAGTCAATAGAACTACTGTCTAGCCTTGATTCTGCTCGATTCATGTATATAGAAGTTGAGCTCTCGTTCTTTTCTTTCGCTCTTTGTCTTTCGTCTTATACATTATCTGATGTATTGTCTTGTATCTAGATTCTATCAAAGTAATAATAATATCAGTCATCTATATTGATAGTATCTCTAGTCTAGCTCAGTCTCTGACATCTAGACAGAACGAGTTTAAAGAAATTCATTTATCTGATGATCAACGATAATTGAAAGATAGAACAACACTAGAAGATTGAATAGAATCAACGACGAGACTGTTTGAATTGCTAGATTACTTGTTAAAGATCAGCATAGAGCGAGTCATATGAATGTCATTTAACTAATAGATAAATGCTAAGAAAGAAAAGTATCTACAGAAAAGAACTCGATTCTTATATGTGTGTTTCTCAGCTCTGTGCTAGGTCCGATTGAATTGACGTCTTACACATATGATGCAGAATTTCAATGACATCATCTCTAGCTTAAATGCTCACTAGACTCGATTAGAATGAAATCAAGACGAAGACTAGAAAGAATAGACGAAGGCTAGGCTCGTAACATTACTTCTTCTCTCTTGACTATTCATGTTCGCATGAATGTTATTTCTTAGTGCGCTTTTGTTGAATATTTGATATGAAAGTCGTCAATCATCTCTTGAGCGTTCATAAATTCGTCGTCGTCAGCGTTATATCAGTTGAGATCGTTGTCATAGCTCTTTCATTTAACTCGATATTGAAGTCGTCTTCGATATTGTCGAGAGTTCAATATATCGTCGATTTCCCATTCATCTTCATCGTTTATCACTATTGACCTTGAGAATTCATTCTTCTGATCAGACAGAGAGTCATCGACGACAGAACGAAGAAGTTCTGAATGAAATACATCGTGTATACGCATAGTGTCTGATAGTTTCAATTTATAGAAGAAGTCAACAGAATCTGTGATCTTGAATGAATCGAGTATCTTGTCATTTAGCTTTTTGAAGAGTCTCGCGATAACGATGTTTCTTTCGTTCAGAAACATCTTTGATTCGATCTCATAATTGATCTTCTTTCTATGCTTGTTAGCTTGATTCATCATTTGTTTCAGTGTTTTGATCAGAGCTTCACAAGCGAAGATCAATGTCTTGTTCATTTGTTCAGATATATTCTTGATTCGATCGATCTGCAAGCGTTCGCGAATGCTTTCATACTCGATGATGTCAGAGTTAAAGCTCATATGAGAATGAAAGTTCTTGTTCATGAAGAAGAGAATCAAGAAGATGACTGAGAACAAGACGTTATTGTCGACAAACTCGATCATGAGTAGTCACTTAGATCAGTCGTTCTGCATATATGAACAGAAGAATCGAAGATATCGCTTGATGTTCTGATTGACTCGTTCGCTTTGATCGTTGATCTGAGAATGATAGACGATGAACAATCGAAGGAAAATGCTCAGTCGTTTGCAAAGAAACTTTCATAGTATAGAGATGAATTGCGAACCTCGATCAGATACTATGAAGCTTGATAGATCATGAGTTCAATATACTCATTGAATCAGCATTTCAGCTGTCTTTTCGACAGTGATATCTTCATCATCAGTGATGCAAGAAATATAATGCCTTTCTTTTGACAATCTGCAGATGATCGTTAGAATAGCGTTGTATTCGCTCGAATCAGAAAGATCGATAATAAAGTTCATTGCTATGTCTTGTCATCGCTGTTCAGATATCGATAGAGATTGAAGCAAGTCGTTTGATTTATCTCTAGATGTCTTTGAACGTTGACAGATATAGCAGTTTCGAATATATTGATCTATCGTTTTTCGCATGAATGATCAATAGTAGTTTCGCTTTATAACTTTCACAGTTCTAAGAATATCAGAATGATCAACTGATGTTTGATCGTGCATCTCACGAATCAGATTCATTTGTAGAAGTTCGTTGAACGAAATTCATAGCTGACTATCATGATACAAGATTTCATTCTGAATTCGACAATTCTTCAATTTGATATCTTCATATTGTGTCTCGTCTCTTGCTATTGCTTCGCGAAGTAGCATACAATTCTCGTCGATTCTATTAGTCTCAAGAATCTGTTTATAGATTGATTCACTGATGTTCTCTTCTAAATCAGCAATTTTCATTCGATTCGAAGTCAGAATAGTGATTCATTGATAGCGAACGCGCTCATCTTCTGAATCTCTGAGCACGACGTCAGCTCGACGAGTTAATGCATCGATCTTGATGTTCTGTTTGTCAGATCGATACATTATTCTGAAGTTGAAGTCAGCGAGTTTCTGAATTCAGCGCATCTGACGTCTGCTCAGCTCTTTATCTTTCATCAACGAGATGAGCGCTTGATGATCGATGAACATCTTGATAGAAATGTCAGTTAGCTTCAGTTCGAGTCGTCAGTGTTCAAATGCTCGAATGATGATCAGAAGTTCTTTATCATATATCTCGTAGTTGCATTCAGCAGAAGACATGTTCTTGCTATAGAAGACAATTGAATGTAGTACTTCTTCGTCATCATATTGAGAGAGAACTTCATCATTGACGTAGTCGAATGAGTCAATTTCGAGAATAGTCTCACGAGTTTGATCAAAGTGACGTAGTATAGAAGTCTCGATCATACGTCTCTTCATATGATCGAAGACGATCTGACAGACTTCATTTCATTCAAATATGATCTTCTTTTGAGTGAGTTGAATCATTGAACGAACAATCTTCGAAAAGTTCTTGATGAAGCGTCGATAGAAATTGCAGAAGTCAATGAAGAACTGTATCTGAGTGAGATTATTGAGTGTAGATCAATCAACGACTGCTTGCATCTTTCGCGAGTTCATCTTCAATTCTTCGATTGATATCAAGAGTTCTAGAAAGATAGTTTTCTGAACATGAAACTCGCACTTGTTGATGTCTATCTGTAGATCAGCTTCTTGTAGTCTATTCAAGATCAATCGTACATGTTGCTTGTGTTTCTTCAGAGTCTTGCTGTAAATGATAATGTCATCTAGATAGATCTGACAAAACTGATGTAGATATTCAAACAACACGTCGTTCATATAGTGCTGATAGAACGTCGATTCGTTTGTTAATTCAAAGAGCATTACATGATATTTGTATAAGTCGAAGAAGATAATAAAGATAGTCAAATCTTCGCTATTTGAGTGCATACAAAGTTTATTGAACGCGACAATGATGTTCAATCGAGTCAGATACTTGCTTTCTTGTATACGAGCGAAAGTCTCATCTATCAATGACAAAGAATAGCGATCTCGTTTGATCAAAGCATTGAGCTTTCTGTAATCGACGCAGAAACGCAGACTATCGTCTTTTTTTTCAATGAACAAGATGAGCGAGACGTATGATGCGAAGCTGAAGAAAATGAACTCTTTGTTTAGATGATCGATCAGATACTTCTTTATCTTCTGAAGCTTGTGATCGAACATCTGATATAGTCTGCTTCGAGAGAACATTTCTTTATCAGTCAACTCAATTTTGTGATCGTAGAAATGATGCGATGATAGCTGATTGATCATTGCTCGATCGAAGACGTCTAGATAGTCGTGATATTCAGAGAGAAGCTTGATCTTGACTTGCTCGAGAGCTTCAGCATGAAAAAGCTCATGCAGATTCACTTCTTCAGACTTGTTTTCAGCTGTAGTTATGAGTCGATCGATTTTCAAGACGATAACAGCAAAGATCTTGATGTCTGAACATTTGACTAACATTTTATATGTCGCTGCTTCTATCATTGCTATGTTCGTTGAACTGAAAGAGAATGATTTCAGAATGAACGTTGATTTAGAATTGACGCTAGTCAAAGTCGCGTCGCGCTGTTTTAACTGTTCGATGAACTTCTTGTTTTGACTGGTTTGAGATGTAACGAAAGTGAAAGATCTCTTCAGTATATGAGTAGAAGTCAAGCTCTTTCGTTTCGTGATTGATTTATTGCTTGAGAATAGAGCAATCGATTTCTGACTAGTAGAATTGAAATTCGAAAATCGAAGAGAATTGATTCGCATATCAATTACTAGGTCGATTTTGTTCATTCATGTTTTTTCAAGAATCATTTGATGTTAATCTAATCGAGTGATCAACATAGAAGCTGTGTCAATCGTATGATCTTGAACAGTCAGGTTCAAATAGATGACATGAGTAATAAGTTTCTTAGCATAATGATCATCGAATTCTCGAATTGACTTCGCTTTGATCAAAGTCAGAGACTCGATTTGCAACTGATCACAAACAATCTGCGCGATCACTTCATCAATGAACGAATAGTCAGCAGCTTCGATGTCAATCAATGACTTCAATGAGTAACTAATTTCATTGCTAGAAAGTACACATTCAGTAGTCAAAGATTCAGAAGCAAAAGAGTCATCTGATCTGCTCGTCGTTGAAGAAATTAACACATCTTTCATCGCGTCTTTGATGAAAGTCTCTAGTTTTTTGCCTCGCTATTCTCGAAAGACATTTTCTCATTCTCTTTATTCTTCGAAATGACGATCTCATGTAGACGAAAGATGAATGCATGAGAAGCAGAAGTGTCGATCTTGTTCAGCTGAGAGCAATTCTTGAACAAATGATCGAGAATCTTGCAGATGTAGCAGATAATTGACGATCTCGCTGACTCAGAGATAGAAGAGATAGTCGACTTAACATAACTGATTATCGAAGTTGTTACTGACAGAAGAGTAGCGCGTTTATCAGGTACGACAGTGACTTTGACGATGACAGTGCAACGTTCGCTGCGAAGCTGATAATTGACTCGTTGTTTACTATTTACATCTTGAAGAAAGATTCTTAAGCGAGTGAGCGAAGTAAAGTTCTCTGAACAGACTGATAAAGCATTCTGCAAGCGATTATTAATTTTATTCTGAAGATCGTTCATCAGAGTGCGATCGTCGTATTCGAGATAGCTGAATAGCTTCATAAAGTCGAAGTAGAAGACATTGAAAGACTTGTCTGCTTGTCTCAGAGCGTTGTACTCGCGACGACACTTTCGATTCTTATTCAGTTCATCGTATATTTCTTTCAGATGCTCAAATAGCTCGTCGATCGAGATGTATGAATGCAAAGCATCATGTCGACGTCAAGCGAAGATGTGCTCAGCAGCATCATCTTCTAGTCTAGATATCACATAGACAATACAGATATTCTCATTATCGAAGTGATCGACATTTGCCTGAAGCTTGTCGTCTATCTTGACTCTTCAGCTGTCTCATGTCGATTCATCTTCATCAGTGAATATAGATGAATTCGAAAACTTAAAGAACTTGTGATGATCATTGTCGAATAGAATGAATGACTCTCGTCAAGTATGACTCTCGATAGAAGCTCAAGACTTCGTAGACTGTCGAGATCGAAAGTGATTCGCTGAACGCTGTCTCTTTTTGAGACTCAGTACTTTCTTTCGTAGATCGACGATAGTCTTTTCTTGAGTGTCTATTGTCGTTTGATTAATCTCTAGCTCATCAAGTCTCTTGATGTGATCGACTTGTAGATCGATTCATTGCTCGTTGAGTTTCAAAGTTATGTCTCGTTGATCTCTTAGCTCGATCAGCATCTTGATGATCTCGTCTGACTGATCAATAGTTCATTGACGAAGTTGTTGATTCGTGTTGATGTTTCATGAAATAGCGACATTCTGAGGTTTCGCTGAAGCATCAAAAGAAATAAGAGAAACTCGTCTATTAGCAATGCTTTTAAGCAGACGAGCTGTTCGTGACTCGACTGATTCAGAGTCGCGTGTCATTGTGAGAGAGATAAAGATAGATAGATAGATTTGATTGTGATAAGATTGAGTGATTGATTTGATAAATTTGAATAAATTTGAATGTGTGTTTTGATGAAAGTAATTCGAAGAATTTCTTGCGAATTTTCTGAATGAACGAAGTAGGTTATTTCGTATCATCTACACGTCGATAGCAGAATAGTTGATGAGCATTTATCTACTGTTAGAGATCAGCATAGAGCGAGTCATATGAGTGTCATTTAACTAATAGATAAATGCTAAGAAAGAAAAGTATCTACAGAAAAGAACTCGATTCTTATATGTGTGTTTCTCAGCTCTGTGCTAGGCTCGATTGAGTTGACGTCTTACACATATGATGCAGAGTTTCAATGACATCACTTCTAGCTCGAATGCTCACTAGGCTCGATTAGAATGAAATCAAGGCGAAGGCTAGAAAGAATAGATGAAGACTAGGCTCGTAACATTACTTATCACTCATTAAGTACGCAAAGTTCACTCGATTACGAGAATCACGATAAAGAATCTTCGTGAATTGCTCAAGAATCAAATCGATCAATAGATTCAATGATAAAGAATCTTCGTTGTTTGCTCAAGAATTAATCAAATCTCATCTTCTTTGTTGAAGATTGAATCTCATTTCATACAACTTTCTTCTTCAATCGTCAAGCATCGTCATTCATTCGACTTTCTTTTCAAACAAATCTCATTATGTCTAGTCATTCGTCTACTGAAGAGTGTTTCAAAGAATTTCGAAATCGTTTCTCTCAAACCTCTGATGCTGATTTAACAAAATCATCAAGTGCTGTCTTATTCATTCATAAAGATGACAAATCATTCGCTGAAATGATAATATCTCTTGTGTTCTACGAAATCTGAAAGACTTAAAGTTTAGCTCTTAATGAAGAAACAGATCAACTTTACGAGTTAAATAAACAACAAGAAGATGAAATCAAAGAGTTGAAGACTAGACTTCAAGCTAAAGAAATCACTTCTTCTGATTTCATCTACTTTGAGCGTTCTAGATCTCAAAAAATACCTGATTCTTCGTTGTTTACTGATGAAAAAAACTCTACTTGAAAGAACTGATACGAAAAAATTCAGAATAAACTAGAGATCAACGTCAATCTCTTTTCTAATAAATGAGTCAAATTGAGCTATATACATTCTAGATTATTCAATGACGTAGCTGAGATCACTCAAGCTAGACGCGAACGTGACTATGTCAATCTTTATAGAATCATCAATGATTTTTTGAAAGAGCTAGCTCAGTTGTTCAATGATTTGAATAAGAAAGTCAACTTTCGTAGAGAATACTACAACTTGATTCAAGAATTCAAGAAATTCAATGAATTCTATACTCAGTTTCAACGTCTATCTTTCTATCTAGACTATCATGAAAAGCAACTGATCGCTGATCTGAAAGATAAAATACATCTTCATCTTCAATTCATTTGAGTAGATCAACTAGTTCAATCTGATTCTCTAAAAGAAATTCGTTTCTATCTGATTCACTTGAATAATGATCAGCGAGTCATTCGAGAGATCAAGAACAAGATCAAACGCGTTGATGATCTTTCTAAAACTATCTTTCATAGAGTGACTGTTGTCACTCAGTCAGTCAATCACTCGAAGTCTGATCAGCTAAAGTCGCATGACGCGATTTTAACTAACGTCAAAGAAACAGATATTCTAGTCGAAAACTGTTTCATATGTCATAAATTCAATCATAGCTCTAAAGAGTGTCTCGATCAATCTACTAGAATCAATGCAGTTAGACTGATTGTTGAATCAAGTTTTCATATTTACTTTCTGACTCGCTCAAGTACTCAATATCAATGTTGTGACTTGATTCAAATACTCAATATCAATCTTGTGATTCAACTCAATATCGATCTTGAGTCAAGTCAGAATTCAAGTTCTCGACTTGACTCATTAAGCAATCGAAAATTCAGAATTCAATGAAAAGAAATACTGATTACTACTAGTAGAAGTTTCTTGAGCAGAGTCAGCATCTTCAGAATTCATGAGAATACTGACTACTACTAATAAAGATTTCTCAAGCATGATTCATAAATAGTGATCAACATCTTCAGAGCTCATGACTCATGAGAATATTGACTACTACTGATAGAGATTTTTCGAGCACTATTAATAATGTACTATTGATAATGCAACAGAGTAATGCAATTGATTAAAGCTTATGCTTGACTACGTAGTAATTACTAAGCTGGAAAAACACGTATCAATAGTAGTCAGTATTCTCGTGAGTTTTGATCAATACTCGTGAGAAAATCTCTATCAGTAGTAGTCAGTATTCTCATGAATCATGAAGATGCAATCAAATCAATTGTATTACTTTATTGCATTATCAGATAAATATTAGTAGTAGTAAATTATATCTTGATGAATCGAGTCAAGAATTCAAGTCAATACTTGATATCAACATCATGACTTAGCTTGAATACTCAATATCAAAATTCTGACTTGACTTAAATACTCGATTTCAAAATTCTGACTCGAATTGAGTCTTGACGAGTCGAAAACTCAACTCGATCTCGATGATTCAACTCGATATGATCAGTCTAACTATGTGAGAAAGTCTTTGCAAGCGACTGAGAATCACAGCTAGTCTATTCACAGTCTATCATTCTGAGATCAACGATCAATCGAAATGAGTCAATTAAGACGTTGAACGCGAACTTAGAATCTACTGCAATTACATGCAGAACGACTGAATCAAATAAATATCTATGATGAAATTCAGCGACAATTTCAATATTTTTTTAATCACTTCAATGACTCTCTTCTACTTCAATAAAGAATTTCACTCTCGAATGAGTTTTGATTCAGATATGACTGACTACAAAACAACTTGTGAACGACTTGAAGTTAGAAAAGCAGATGATATTGTCATTCAAATGAAAGAGCTACTGAACTTCAATCGTCAACAATTGAAAAAGACGAAGCTGATCATTGAAGTTCAGATAAATAAACATAGATGAAACGTCATCTATGAAGTAGATGACTGAGTTTGACTATCTTTCAGAAACGTCAAGACAACGAGACTCTGCAAAGATTTGAAAGACAAACAGCTAGATCTTTATCAAATCACTGTCAAAGTGAGTATCTTCTATCATCTTCATTTATCAGTCAGCATGAAGCATCTGCATTCAATGTTTAGCTCGAAGCTACTGCGATCATGTTCAGAAGATTCTCTATCGAAACAGCATTCAGAATCACTCAGATCAATCACTATCAAAGACGATGAACACTGAGAGATAGATGATATATTGAACTTCAGATGCTATCAAGATCAAATACAGTACAAAGTCAAATGAACAGATCTAGATAAAGACAATGAATGATACTATGTTGATAAAGAAAAATTCAATGACTCAGAGAAAGTTTTGAACGAATTTCATAAGCTATATTCAAACAAATCGCGCTAAATATCGAAATAATTATCAACAAAAGTGAGCAAATGAACTACATTCATGCAAACATGAATTTTTGAAAAGAAGAGTAATGTTACGAGCGTATCAAGACTGAACAAGACTGAAGCTTTAATCAATTCGCAGTGAATGCTAGCGAGTTCTCTGCGTAATAATTAGAGCTAATCAGCGAGCTAGTCAGATTTGACTCAGGTTTGACTCAAATATGACTCAATCTCTTTTTTCTTTTTCAACACTCTTTTCTTTCATCAACATCTTGTTCATCTACATCACATTCTTCTTGTGTCACAACCACATTTCTTTCGAGTCTAACGCAGTCTTTGAACATTACATAAATAAAAGCTTTTGTATCAATCTTCTTCTGTATTCTTAATATTCAATTATAGCTATTTCTAAAGATCAAGCACTATCAATTCTGATCTTCATTGATTGTATCATTTAGACATGATTCTGACAAATATGAGAGAGACAAAGATCAATTGAATGCATGAGAGCAGAGTCTGATACAGCACATGAACATGAACGATGATCATTATCTCTTTCATTGAGTCAAGATTATTTATGTTGAGTTATGATTTATCATAGATAAGAAAACTCACAATTTAATGAGTCAATATTGAATCAATGATCTTTGTATCATTTTTATCTTTGCAGATTGACAACATAAGTTGCATCATTACTGCAACAATTCTTTCAAGACAGAAGATGCTCATCTATATCTTCATGAAACTCTGAAGTAAAACACGAATTGTTACGATTCTAGTCTTCATTTATTCTTTCTAGCTCTGATTTGAGTTTCATTCTAATTGAGTCTAGTGAGCATTCAAGCTAGTAGTGATGTCATTGAGACTCTGCATCATATGTGTAAGACGTCAACTCTTTCGAGTCTAGCACAGAACTGAGAAACACACATATAAAGAATTGAGTTCTTTTCTGTAGATACTTTTCTTTCTTAGCATTTATTTATTAGTTAAATGACATTCATATGACTCGCTCTATGCTGACTTCTAACAGTAGATAAATGCTCATCAACTACTCTACTATCAACGTGTAGATGATACGAAATAATCTACTTCGTTTATTCAGAAAATTCGCAAGAAATTCTTCGAATTACTTTCATCAAATTTATTCAAATTTATCAAATCACTCACTACACACTTACATATCTATCTGTATCTTCTTCTTCAATTTCTCATCATGACACGCGACTTTGAATCAGTCGAATTTCGAACGACTCGTCTGCTTAAAAGCACTGCAAATAGACGAATTTTTCTTCTTTCTTTCAATGTTTCAGCTGAATCTCAGAATGTCGCGATCTCATGAAACATCAAGATCGAAGAACAACTACGTCAGTAAGCTCTTGATTAGTTGAACGAGATCATCAAGATGTTAGATGAGCTAAGAGATTAATGAGACATGACTCTGAAATGCAATGAGCACTGAATCGTTCTACAAGTTGAACATACTCAGAGACTGAAACAGCTAGAGATCAATTACACGACAATGAACACTCTAGAAGAGATTAACACTCGACTACGAGAGACAATGTTGAAACTCAAAGAGAAACAGCGTTCAGCTGATCAGCTTCAATCTCGACAGTCTACTGAGTCTCAATCTGTCAGAATCGTGCCTAAATGATACAATCAATGAAGGTCAGAATTGATAGTGCTTGATCTTTAGAGGTAGCTATAACTGAATATTAAGAATACAGAAGAAGATTGATACAAAAGCTTCTATTTATGTAATGTTCAGAGGCTGCGCTAGGCTCGAAAGAAATGTGTTTGTGACACGAAAAGAATGTGATGTAGATGAACAAGGTGTTGATGAAAGAAAAGGGTGTTGGGAAAGGAAAAGAATGTTGGGCCATATCTGAGCCATATCTGGGCCAAACCTGACTAGCTCGCTGGTTAGCCCTAATCATTACGCAGAGAACTCGCTAGCGTTCACTGCGAATTGATTAGAGCTTCAGCCTTGTTCAGCCTTGGTACGCTCGTAACACAATCTACTATGAATTATCTATCTCAACAAGATATCGAGTCACATGCTTCTATCAAGAATCATACTCGACGAGAGACGTCTACTAAGTTCATCTCATTCGAAAATGAACATCATTGATTCTACAAATTTTCGAACCTCTCTATATTCACTAATGAAGACGAATCAAGTTGAGAAGATTGAAGAAACAAGATGAATGACAAGCTGATTGTCAATGTTGATCAATTCGATGATGAGATCATCTGTATTGTTTACATGATGTCTAGGCTAAAAGATGACGTTGCAAAGCACATCTTCGCTTGACGTTGTTTTGATTCTTCGAATTCATTCACTTCAATCTACGAGCTATTCGATCATTTGAAAGAAATATACGATGAACTGAATAAGAATCGAAAGTCTTGACGCGAATACAACACTTTGAGATAAGCAGACAAGTCTTTCAATGTCTTTTACTTCAACTTTATGAAGTTATTCAGCTATCTCGATTATGATGATTGCACTCTGATGAACGATCTTCAGAATAAAATCAACAATCGCGTGCAGAACGCTCTATCAGTCTGTTCAGAGAGCTTTACTTCACTCTCTCATTTAAAGAAATTTCTTCAAGATGTGAATAATAAACAGCGAGTCAACTATCAGCTACGCAGCGAACGTTGCACTGTCATCATCAAAGTCACTGCTGTATCTGACAAATGCATTACTTCATTGTCAGTAATGACTTTGATAATCAATTATGTTAAGTCTATCATCTTTTCTATCTTTGAGTCTGATCAAGCGAAATCATCTATTATCTGCTACATCTGCAAGACTCTCGATTATTTGTTCAAGAATTGTTCTCAGCTGAACAAGATTAACACTTCTGCATCTCATGCATTCATTTCTCGTCTACATGAGATCATCATTTTGAAGAATAAAGAGAATGAGAAAATGTCTTTCGAGAATAGTGAGACAAAAAACTAGAGACTTTCATCAAAGACGCGATGAAAAATGTGTTAATTTCTTCAACGATGAGCATGTCAGATGATTCTTTTGCTTCTGAATCTTTGACTATTGAATGTGTACTTTCTAGCAATGAAATTAGTTACTCATTGAAGTCATTGATTGACATTGAAGCTGCTGACTATTCATTCATTGATGAAGTGATTGCGCAGATTGTTTGTGATCAGTTGCAAATCGAGCTTCTGACTTTGATCATGTCACGAACTGAGGACTGAATGAAATCAGAATGAAATTCTAATAACTAGATTTTAAATACAAGACGTTGCACGAAGAAGAAAGGAAAGAAAGAGATCATTCAGAGATTCTTATACTTCATGAACGCTGGGTATCATTCGTATCGAGGAATTCCCATAACATCACTGATAATCTCACGTCTATCATCATCTATAATATTGTTCAACATCATCTAAGTGATCTAACATCTCTTTTCCCAACATCTTTCGAGTAACACATGCTAAAACCGTGACAATAGATCTCTCTTTTTGAAGTCGAAGCTTCTGCGAGACTTTTAATTCTCTGACTCATATTCAGAGTCGCTGCTTTCTTGCACGTAAGCGATTCATGAATTCTTACCCGAACGATCGGGATTTCGGACGTGATAGGCGTTCATGACTTCGATGACATTCATCACATTCGCAAACTTTACCCAACTGTTTTCTTCTATTCCAGTCCACTTAATTAAATACTCTAGCTGAGAGTTCTTTACCCGAAAGTTCAATATTTCGTTCATCTCTCAGCTAAGCACTTCTTCGACGAAGACTATCGAAAACGACGCGAAAGATATTTGTTCAGATAAGAAGTCGTTGATCGCAGAATGAAGCAGATAAGTATGAAAGACGTCGAAACAGAATCAGTCATCGAGCAACTCTAGCTGATAAGAATGAGAACTAACAATTTTGATGATTCTGAAAGATTTCTCGAATTTATTAGATAACTTCTTGCTGAGTCGATGAATCATCAGATTGCGAGCATCTAATCAAATCATATCATTAATTGCATACTTGAGAGCGTGTTGTCGATGAACATTAGCGAATTGTTTCTGATATGCTTGAGCTAAGATCATTTGTTCTCGCAGAATTTCATTGATTCGATTCATTTTCTGAACAAACAGATCGACATGTATTCATTTCGAGTGTTCAATAACGTTCTTCTGAGTCTTCTTTGATTTCAACCTCATTCGAGAATGCTGTTCGAAGTTAGCTAGAAACGACGTGCATTGAGTGCTTTCAAAGAAGTGATTGTTGATGACAAATTCAGCTGATGACAGTCATGCAGCTCAGTCGTTCTGCATAAAGAACACGAAGGCTCGAAGATATTGTTCCAAAACGTCGTTGACGTTCTCGATTTGATCATTCGTTTCTGAGTGAAACGCAGTTGACAATCGGGCTTGAATCTTCAATCGAGTACAAAGTTCGTCTCAAAAGTGACTGACAAACTGAGTTTCACGATTCGAGACGATTGAATCAGATAATTCATGATGTTTTCATATTGCACGATAAAAAACTCGAGCTGTATCTAGAGCTGTAATTTCACTCATAGACTCGTAATGCACTTG
>JAABUY010003682.1_pt1 | contig 16642 bp, 14 predicted proteins | sample 5560271 | NCBI WGS metagenome assembly JAABUY01 (sample SAMN10711886, study PRJNA513374) | rock metagenome | isolation source: Antarctica rocks | place: Antarctica: Victoria Land, University Valley
GTGTCGATCAGCAACCACGGGCAGGACCGCAACCTCTCCGACGACGAGTGGGCAACAGTCGCCCGAGCGGTGGCCGACAAGCTGGGTCTCTCGGGTACCGACACGCAGGCGGGTGCCCGCTGGTTCGCGGTGCACCACGGGGCCGCCTCCGGGGACCGGGACCACATCCATTTCGTGGCGACCTTGGTCCGCGAAGACGGGCGCGGCATTTACTTGAACAAGGACAAGCTTGCTTTGCGGGAGGTCGCGAAGGAGATGGCGGCCCGGTTCGGGTTGGAGGTGCGGACCCGGGAGCCCGGTGCCGGGGCGCGGGGGCTGTCCCGCCCGGAACTGGCCGCCTCCCAGGACCCGGTGTTGGCCGCCACCAGGGACCCGGGGCAGCAGCCAGCGGTGGACACCGTCACGGCGGCAACCAACGAAGGCGGCGAGCAGCAGCCGGACCGGACCGGTGCGGCTGGTGCGGTGGTCGAATCATCCGCACCGGTGGAGGTTCCGCGGCGCCGGCTGGAGCGGACGGTACGGGCCGCCGCCACGGCCGCGAGCACCGAGGCGCAGTGGCTGGCCCGGTTGGGTGAGCTGGGGGTGGCCGTCGAGCCGCGCTGGGCGCGCGGCGGAGACCGGGTCGTGGGATACCGGGTCGCCCTCCTCGACACACCGAGAGAGCCGGGCGGAAGCAAAGCGGTGTGGTTCGGCGGCGGCAAACTCGCCCACGACCTGACACTGCCCGCGCTGCGCGCCGGCTGGACCCGTGCGGGGGACCCGGGGCCCGCGTGGCGGCGGGTTCGGACCGCCGCACCGGCACCCACCGAGGCAGGCCTCGGCAGCACCCCGGCACCCACCAGCGCTCGACCCGCCCCGGAGCAAGTCAGCCGGGACTTCGCCGCCGCCACCACCACCCTGCGCGGCGCGGTGATGACCGCGCGCCTGGTGGGCGGCGACGGTGCCGAGGTGGCGCGTGCTGCCCGCGACACCGGCGGGCTGCTGGCCGCTATCGCCGAACACGCACCCCCGACCGATCGGCGGCGGCTCGTACAGGCGTCGGCGCACCTTGCCCGGGTAGGTCAAGTCGAGCACGGGCAGGCCCGCGGCGCCCGCAGCCCCCTGTCCCCGGGCTTCGCCCAGGTCGCCGTCACCGTCCTCACGGCCGCGGCCGGCGGCACCGCCTCGACGGCGGTGTTGCTGGCGCAGGTGGCGCGGTTGACGCGGACCGTCGCCGAGCTGCACGCCGTGCAGAGCCGCGTCGCCGCGGCCCGGGACACCGCCCGAGCAGCCGAGCTGCTGGCGCCCTACGCCACCCCGACAGCACCCACCCCAGAGCCGGTGCCACCGCGGCCGGTGCTCATGCCCAACCAGGAACAACTCGACGCGATGCTGGGCAGCACCCGAGCGCAACGCTTCGCGGCCGAGACCCGGCGCCTGGGCCGCGGACACGAGCCGAGCACCTACCGGCCACCGTCCCCTTCGCCGGAGCCCGGGCGGGAACGCTGAACCCCCACCGCGGGCACCGCGCCCGCCACTCAGGAAGGACCACCACGATGAGCGCACCCCACGACGAGACCCACGAGATGCACAACGAGGTCGCCACCGTCGCGCGGGCCATGCTGTCCGCCGGTCTGGCGGTGGCCGACGCGCGCCGACAACGACAACTGCGGGCCGCCCGCGACGCGGAGCGGGCACTGCCCACGCGTCCGCGGACCGAACCCGCAGCGGACCGCGCGGCCAGCCCGGCCCCGGAACGTGCCACCGACCAGGCCAGCGCCGAGCAGCCGACACAACAACCTGGACGAGGTGGCACGCTCCCGGACCCTGGCGGGTTCAGCCGCCGCAACATTCAGCAGCGGGCGGACATGATGGCCGCGACCCCGGGAAGCGGTGAGCACGACGCCCGGCTGCGCGACGTGGTCTCCGCGGCGATCCCGGCCACGGCCGAGGCGGTGCTCACCGACCCGGCGTGGCCCGCCCTGCGCGCGGGTCTGCGCCACATCGAAAACAACGGTGGTGACCCGCGGGCGGAGCTGGCCGCTGCCGCGAGCAGGCGGCCGTTGCGCGGCGCGGACAGCACCGCCCGGGTGCTGCGGTGGCGTCTGGCCACCCGCAGCGCCGAGCAGGACCGGGCGAACGGCACAGCGGCGGTGCCGGGCGATACCCGGGACCGGGATGCGGGGTCGGTGCTGCGTGCCCTGGCCGAGGACCCGGTGGGCACGGCTGCGTCCTACGCCGATGCCCAGGCGCACCGGGACACCCACCCGGTGGCGGCGCAGGCGTGGGACGAGGCGCTGCGCGCGGAGAACATCGACCCCCAACGGGTCCGGGACGACGCCGCCGCCCACCGCGACAGCGCGAGCACCGACCGCCCCGGCACCGACCGGGACCTCGACACTGTCGGCGATTCCTCGAGGGACGGCTTCGCGGAGGACTACCTGTCGGCGTTGGCCCGTGACGGCGTCGACCCCGACACCGCCCGGACCTAACTCCCCGAGGGCGACACCGCCGCAGAGCGCCCCGCGGCGGAACAGGCACCTGCTCCGCCGCGCACCATGTTCTCCCACGGTGCCGAGGCGGCCCGCCTGGCGGGCATGTCGCATCCGCGCAGCGTCGCCGAACAGCTCGCGACCCGCAAACCCGGGGGGCAGGAAACACCGGCCGCTCGCGGACGCGAAAACGACCCGATCCGACACCGCGACCGCGCACGGTAACTCCGGTCCGAGGGTGCTGACCCCACCGCTACCGTGCGGCTGGGACACGCCCAGGATTACCCGGACACCGTCTCCAACGGGCGCCACGCTTAAACCGCCCATGGCCGAGGGCACAAGGGGAACCCTTACCAGCAGCAGGGGTACCGGGCGTAAGCGGTGCCGCGCAGCCTCGGGTGGCACTGCTCTGATTGCCCTCCGCGCTTCGGTCAGCTCACGGTGCGGACTCCGGACCGGTGCCGCGGGTGTCGGTGGCCTTGGCGAGGTCGATCGGCGGGGCGTCGGGCACCGAGGCAGGCTTGGTCTCGCCGCGGAAGGTGAACGTGGCGTCCTCGCCCGCGCCTTCGCCGTCCCAGCCCGCCACGTCGATGACCACGATCTGGCCGGGCTGGATCTGTCCGAACAGGATCTTCTCCGACAGTTGGTCCTCGATCTCGCGTTGAATGGTGCGGCGCAGCGGCCGGGCACCGAGCACGGGGTCGAAACCCCGCTTGGCCAGCAACTGCTTGGCCTTCTCGGTGATCTCGATTCCCATGTCCTTGTTGCGCATCGCCGTCTCGACCCGGGTGATCATCAGGTCGACCATCTGCACGATCTGCTCGGTGGTGAGCTGGTGGAACACCACGATGTCGTCGATGCGGTTGAGGAACTCTGGGCGGAAGTGCTTCTTCAGTTCGTCGTTGACCTTCTGCTTCATCCGGTCGTAGTTGGAGTGGGCACCGGAACCGTTGGTGAAGCCGAGCCCGACGGCCTTGGAGATGTCGCTGGTGCCCAGGTTGGAGGTGAAGATGAGGACGGTGTTCTTGAAGTTCACCGTCCGGCCCTGCCCGTCGGTCAACCGGCCGTCTTCCAGGACCTGCAGCAGGGTGTTGTAGATGTCCTGGTGGGCTTTCTCGATCTCGTCGAACAGGACCACGCTGAAGGGTTTGCGGCGTACCTTCTCGGTGAGCTGGCCGCCTTCCTCGTAGCCGACGTACCCGGGGGGCGCGCCGAACAGCCGGGAGGCGGTGAACTGGTCGTGGAACTCGCTCATGTCGATTTGGATGAGCGCATCATCATCGCCGAACAGGAAGTTCGCCAGTGCCTTGCTGAGCTCGGTCTTCCCGACACCGGAGGGCCCGGCGAAGATGAACGAGCCGCTGGGGCGTTTGGGGTCGTGCAGCCCGGCCCGGGTGCGGCGGATGGCCTTGGCCACCGAGGTGACCGCTTCGCGTTGGCCGATGATGCGCTGGTGGATCTCCTCTTCCATGCGCAGCAGCCGGGTGGTTTCCTGCTCGGTCAGCTTGAACACCGGGATACCGGTCCAGTTGCCCAGGACCTCGGCGATCTGCTCGTCGTCGACCTCGGCGAGCTCGTCCAGGTCGCCGGCGCGCCACTGCTTTTCCCGCTCACCCTTGTGGGTGCGCAGCTGCTTTTCGGTGTCGCGCAGGCTCGCGGCCTTCTCGAAGTCCTGGGCGTCGATCGACGATTCCTTGTCCCGGCGGGTGGTGGCGATGTTCTCGTCGAACTCCCGCAGGGCCGGGGGTGCGGTCATCCGGCGGATCCGCATCCGGGCACCGGCCTCGTCGATGAGGTCGATGGCCTTGTCCGGCAGGAACCGGTCGGAGATGTAGCGGTCGGCCAGGGTGGCCGCCGCGACCAGGGCACCGTCGGTGAACGAGACCCGGTGATGCGCCTCGTAGCGGTCGCGCAAACCCTTGAGGATCTCGATGGTCTGCTCCACGCTGGGCTCACCCACCCGTACCGGTTGGAAACGGCGCTCCAGGGCGGCGTCCTTCTCCACGTACTTGCGGTACTCATCCAGGGTGGTGGCACCGATGGTCTGCAACTCACCACGGGCCAGCATCGGCTTGAGGATCGAGGCGGCGTCGATGGCGCCCTCGGCGGCACCGGCACCGACCAGGGTGTGCAGCTCGTCGATGAACAAGATGATGTCCCCGCGGGTGCGGATCTCCTTGAGCACCTTCTTCAGGCGCTCCTCGAAGTCACCGCGGTAACGGCTGCCCGCGACCAACGAACCCATGTCCAGGGTGTACAGCTGCTTGTCGGTGAGCGTCTCGGGCACCTCACCGGCCACGATGGCCTGCGCCAGCCCCTCGACCACCGCGGTCTTGCCGACCCCGGCCTCCCCGACCAGGCACGGGTTGTTCTTGGTGCGCCGGGACAGCACCTGCATGACCCGCTCGATTTCCTTGCCCCGCCCGATCACCGGGTCCAGGGTGCCCTCCCGCGCGGCCTGGGTGAGGTTGCGACCGAACTGGTCCAACACCACCGACGTGGCCGGAACGTTTTGGCTGGGGCGCTTGCCCGCCTGCACCGGCTCCTTGCCCTGCCCACCGGACAGCACTGCGTTGACCTGCTGGCGCATCCGGGGCAGGTCCGCACCGAGCTTGACCAGCACCTGCGCCGCGACACCCTCGCCCTCCCGGATCAGGCCCAACAGGATGTGCTCGGTGCCAATGTAGTTGTGCCCCAATTGCAGCGCCTCCCGCAGACTCAGTTCCAGGACCTTCTTGGCCCGCGGGGTGAAGGGGATGTGCCCCGTCGGGGTGAGCTGGCCGCGGCCGATGATCTCCTGCACCTGGGCCCGCACCCCCTCCAGGGAGATGCCCAGCGATTCCAGTGCTTGAGCCGCCGAGCCCTCACCCTCATGGACCAGGCCGAGCAGGATGTGCTCGGTGCCGATGTAGTTGTGGTTGAGCATCCTGGCTTCTTCTTGCGCCAGCACCACGACGCGCCTCGCACGGTCGGTGAACCTCTCGAACACGGCGTTCCCCCACACTTCTGCTACCTGGCCTCCGGGCCAAGCTGCCCGGGGGTGGAGAACCTTCCACCCACGGTAGTGACGCGGCGTCGCCGCAACCGATCGTGGCGATGCACCCCGCGGCTGATCTGGTCGGCGTCCGCACGCGGCCACGGGGTTCCGCACGGTCTACGCCGGAAGCGAACACCGCAGAACACAGGCGACCTCCGACCAAATCGGCTGCGGCAACCTCACCCGCGGTGAAGACATCTCCGGCGGCGAGGACGGAGACAGGCAGGGGCCCGGGTGCGCATCCGCACCCACACACTCTCGGGGACCTCCAGCCCGACCGGTCGATCGGCGTCGTGCTCGCCGCGTCCATCCCCGGGGGACGCACGCCGACGGACCGGACAGTCTTGGCGTGCGGCCAGCATCGGGGAACAATGGTGGGTATGAGCGTGGACGCGGGATTCGTGGAACCGCCTCGCTTCGATGTCGGCGATCGGGTGATCGCCGTGGAGAACATCGGCGGGCGGCTGCGGCCCCGGGTTGCCCGGCACAGCCGGGGAGTGGTCATCGCCCGCATGCTCAGCGGTGAGTTCCAGGTGCATTTCGAGGGCGATCACACCGAGGTCCTCGGCCCGGAGAAACTCGCACCCCAGTGACAGGGCTACCCCCGCGGCCCCGGGCACGTTCGTGCTTGGCGAGCTGCGACGCACACCGCCGGCGATGGGGAAGCACTCAACGCTGGACTGCCTGCCAGCTCGGAGCGCCGGTCCGAGGCCGGGTGATCGGTGTATCGGGGTGGTCTGCGGGTCGGTGGTGGGGGCTGGGTGGCCGATAGCATCGGGAGGTGCGGATTGTGTCGTTGCTGCCCTCGACCACCGAGATTCTTTTCGCCCTCGGTGGGGGTGATGATGTCGTCGGGGTCACCTTCGAGTGCAACTTTCCCCCCGAGGCCCGGTCGCGGCGCATCGTCTCGACGTCGGCGTTGACCGCGGGGTTGACACCGGTCCAGATCGACACCGAGGTGCGGTCCCGGCTCGCGGCCGGTGAGGATCTGTATCGCCTCGACGCGGACGCCTTGGGCGAGCTGGATCCGGATCTGATCCTCACCCAGGACCTGTGCGCGGTGTGCGCCGTGGACGTCGGCACTGTCGACGCGGCGCTGGTCCACCTGGGCTGCCGGGCGCAGGTGCTCACCCTCGACCCGGGCACCCTGAGGGAGGTGCTGGCCTCCATCGTCACGGTGGGCCAGCACACGGGCCACGCGGCGGCGGCGCACCGGTTGGTCGCCGGGTTGGCGGCCCGGCTTGACCGGGTGGCTGCGGGGGTGGCGGGCAGGGGTCGACCGCGGGTGGCGGTGCTGGAGTGGACCGACCCGCCCTTCACGGCAGGGCACTGGGTGCCGGACATGGTGGCGGCGGCCGGGGCCACGCCGACCCTGGGTGAGGCGGGTCAGCGCTCAGCGGCGACGACCTGGGAGGCGGTCGCCGGCAGCCGAGCGGACCTGGTGGTGGTCGCGCCGTGTGGCTACGACCTGCCCGCCGCGGTCGAGGTTGCATTCCGGGTCCGGCAGGCCGGTCACCTGCCGGCGGGGGTGCCGGTGTGGGCGGTGGATGCCGACGCCGCGATCGTGCGACCCGGTCCGCGCCTCGTCGACGGCGTCGAAGCTCTCGCCGCGATCGTCCACCCCGACGTGGTGGCGGCGCGACCCGACCTCGCCACCCGTATCTGATCCTTGCCCGTATCTGGTCCCGTCGCGTTCAGGCCGGGAGGACGTCGGCGAACACGAACCCGTCCCGCTCGGTGACCTCACCGACGACGACGTCCAGACCGGTGTGGAACCCGGGGCCGTCGACGACGAAGGTGTGGAACTCGCCGCGCTCGCCGCACGGGTCCACCCCGGCCGGTAGCTCCCGCAGGAGTTCCTCGTCATACCAACGTCCGGCGAGCTCCGCCGGGGCCTGGGCCGGGTCGACGCAGGTGATGACCGCACGCAGCCCGCAGGCGAGCATGTCCGCGGCGAGTGCGGCGGTGGGCCGGTGCCACAGCGGGAACACCGGGGTGATGCCGGTGCCGTGCAGGGCCTGTTCCCGGTAGGCGCGGACATCCGCGAGGAACAGGTCACCGAAGACCAGCTGGTCGGCGCCGGCGTGCCGCGCCGCCGTCATCGCCGCACCCATCGCTCGCTAGACCTCGTTGGGGCACGGGGTGGGCAGCTCGACGACGTGCAGCGGCAACCCGAGTGCGCGGGCTTGGGCTTGCAGCAGGACCCGACGCACCCCGTGGCTGGTCACCCGGTCCGAGGCGGTGTGCACGGTGCTCAGCAGGGCGGTGATCGGGACCTGCCCGGCGGAGCGCACCGTGTGCAACGCGAACGCACTGTCCTTACCGCTGGACCAGCTCATCCACCCCCGCCCAGGATCGGCCACCACGCTCACCGGCCCCCGGGGGTAGGGGAGTGGGTCAGGGCGCAGTCACCGCACAGGCCGCCGCCGGGCACCCGGTAGAACAAACAGCAACTGCGGCGCCGGTGTCCCCCGTCGGAACCCTGCTCGATGCTGCCCTCCAGTGGCCCGCGGCCCAGCAGCCGATCGGCCACCGCCCGGGCGGGACCGGTCGGGGCACCGTCGATAACACGGGCGGCCCCCAGCAGCGCGGAGGCCACGTTGCCCCACAGCAACCGGTCGGACAGCGGGCGCAGGTGGTGCACGGCGGTGATCATCGGGGCCAGGTGCTCACCCATCACGGTGCCGGCCAGCACGTCCTCGAGGTGCCCACCCGCCCAGCCCTGCGCCCGTTCCAAGTGCAGGCGCACACTCCCGTCCTCATCGCGCCACCACAGGACGTCCGGGTGCAGGTCGGGGACCAGCCCGGCGCGGAACACGGTGCCCAGGCTCAGCGACCACAGCCGGGCGGCGTGACCCTGCACCAGGATCGAGGCCGCGACCCGCCCGTCCCCGACATCCAGGCGCATCCGGACCCGCCCCACCAACCCGGCCAGTGCGACCGGGTCGGTGTAGAGGGAACTGACCGGGCGCCACCCGGGCTCGGCCACCGGCCCGGTCGTGACGGTGAAGTACGGGCCGAGCTCCGCCACCCGACCCAGCGTGGCGGCGGACAACCCGACCGGGGCCGCGCCGCGGACGGTGCTCGGATCGGTCACCCCCCAAACTCTAGAACCGCAGCGACACCACGCAGATCGATCCGCCGCCCAGGAGGTATCGGTTGGCGCTCGCCGGGCAATAACTGTTCTATTATATGAGCACGATGCACTGGCAGGTGGTCTACGCGGACGAGGCGCGAGATGAGTTCAACCAGCTTCCCGCCCGGGAGCAGACAGCCATGATCCACGCCGTCGACAAGCTCGCAGCGCAGGGTTCCTTGCTCCCGTACCCGCATTCGAGCGCGGTCCGCGGTGCCGATCGCCTGCGTGAGCTGCGGTTACGGGCGGGACGGAGTGCCTGGCGGGGATTCTATCGGCGGCTGGGGGACGTGTTCGTCATCGCGGCGATCGGCCCGGAGGCACAGGCCGATAAGCGTGGCTTCGGCCGCGCCGTTGCCGCGGCCCAGGCTCGACTGGATGTGGTGGAGGAAGGACCGGCATGAAGCTTTCGGACCTGACCAGCGCCGAGCAGGTGAAGGCGGAGGCGCTGAAGAACCCTGCGGTGCGCGCCGAGTGGGACCGCACGGCGGTCGCCCGCGAGGTAGCGCAGCGGGTGGTGCGCTACCGGGTGGAGCATCACCTGTCGCAGACCGAGCTGGGCGGCAGGCTCGGTGTGTCCCAGCCCTACGTGGCCAAGCTCGAGCGGGGGGACCAGGCGCCCTCGCTTGCCACCTTGGCCCGACTGGCCCAGCGGCTGGGTCTCGAGTTCCACATCGACGTCACGCCGACCACGGTGCGCCTGTCCGCATGATGGGCGTCCGGCTCGCACACGGCGACCGCAACGGTAACCGGACAGCAACGGCCATCCTGTCGTCGGCATGGGCAGCAACCTCGGGGAGGTCGTTTCGACCCCTTCTGGGGACTACCCCATAGTGCGCCGATAATACCCACTACTGGCGGTCTGGAAGGGGCTCGGTGGGAGAGTTCGGCGTCGGTGCGGGAGTGGTGGCGCTGCTCAGTTGCTCACCTGTCGATACGCTCCGTAGGCCCCGGGAGCACCTGGGCGGTCAACCTCTTGGGCTACGTTGCCGGGAGCTCGTGAGGGCTTGAGCTGCTCGACCGTCAGCCCCAGGATCGTTGTGCTGACCCGAGCGTCCCGGGCGCGTAGCAGTCGGGTGGTGAGGGCGAGGCCGAACAGAGTGGGGGTCAGGGCGGCGAGCTTCTCGAAGACACCGCCGGGTCCCGCGTGGGTGATCAGGGCGACGAAGGTGGTGAGGAAGGCCATCATCAGCACCCCGGCGACCAGGGCGGCGGTGCTCCATCCGCGCCAGTGGGGTTCCCGAGTGAAGCGGCGGGCGAGGATGAGCAGGCCGGCGATAGTGGCAGCGAGGCTGAGGGTCGAAACGAGGTTGTGGATCAGGGCGTGGATGCTCGGGCTGGCGAGGCTGGGCATCCCGCGAGGGAATCCGAGGGCGGGATCCTGGGTGAAGACGCCGGTACAGATCAGGGCCACCGCGGCCAGCATTAACAGCCGAGGGATCCACACGACCCCGACACCCGGAGTGAGCGTGGGCCGCCATGCGAACGCGGTGAGACAGCCCAGCACCCCACAGGCAATGAAGTCGGTGGTCTGCACCCCACCACCGGGGCCGAGGCTGAGCGCGCTGATCGGCTGTTGCAGCCAGTCATACCCGGGGCGCAACGCCCCGGCGATGAGATACGTTGCGTTGAACACCACCGAGGAGGCGAGCCCTACGATCAGCAGCGTCCAGTGGAGGGGGGAGTTCGGCGTGACGATGCCCAGTAGGCCGCCTCCGCTTCGGGCGGTGGGGCGGGGATGGCCAGCCGAGTCAGGTACCAGGGCGAGGCAGGTGGGGAGTGGGGGGCCGCTGGTAGCGGTCATGGCAGTTCTCCCCTCATCAGGATGGTGGTGGGATGCATCAAAGGCCGCACGTCAGAATCAAGTCCCTTCCGCGTCTGAGATCGTGCACCACTTCTCGGTTTAATACCCGGCCACTGGACGGATATGTTGCTCACCGTTCAGGAGGTAGGAAGTGGTTGGCTTGCCTGTAGTGAATCCTGACTACAGAGAAGTTACAGATGCGCAGTCGACCACGACGCATCGAGCCGATGCTGCGCGGCACACTGACGGCGGGCCGCTTTGCACTCCCCCGAGCCTGCCCTATTGCGCCGGTAATACCCATTACAGGCGGTCTGCAAGGGGCTCGGTGGGAGAGCGCGGCGTCGGTGGGGGAGTGGTGTCGCCGCTCAGTTGCTGTTGGCCCGTGGGGGGTAGGTGGTGGAGCGGGTGCGCCGGTAGTCCAGGGCCCAGTCGCGGGTCGTCCACCACTCATTGCCGATCTTGCGTCCGCGTAGCGCGCCGGCGTGCAGCTGGCGGGTGATCCAGGACCGTTCTCGCCCGATGATCTGTGCCGCCTCACGGACGGTGATCATCGGCTGCCCGCCGTCGTCGACCGGACGACCGGCCGAGCTAGTGGACACGGGCGCGGTGAGCCCGCCCTCGAGGGCACGGGCGAGCGGATCGTCGTCGGCAAGCACGTCGGCGACCCCGGCGACCCGGACCGCGACCTCGGACGGGTCCGCGGTCCGTGCACTCCAGCCCAGCACCTCGATGCCGACCACATCACCGGCCGTCGACAGCATGAGCCGCACCCCGCGGCCGGGCACCTCCGCGGTCGTGCTGGCGCCTTTCGCGCGCTCACCCCACACAAACGCCGCAGCGTCGGCGACCAGATCGATCGTTACCTTCATCGGTGCCTCCACGTCGTGATCAGAATCAGGGTGTCACCGGTAAGCCGGCCCACCACGCTGACCCGGGTCCCGTCGGGGACAGTGGTGGTGCGCACCCGGGCGCCGGGATGGTCCTGGGACTCACGTTCCAGGTCCGGCCGGGTCCAGGCGAGTGCGATCTCGGCCTCGGTGACGTCGTCAGCTCGCTGTTCCTCTCGGAAATGGAAGGTCCGAACGATCTTCACCCACGTACTTTAGCACGCTGCATGCCGCACAGCCAGTGCTTGCCGCGGTGCGGAAGCGGAGTTCGCCGGCCAGGACTCACGACCGACATACGAGCTCATGGTTTGCCGACCACCACAGATCGGGGAAGTTTCGCTGGCCGCGTACGACGGAGAGCCCCGCGCTGGCGGCGGCGATCAACCTGCGTCAGGTTGGTGGCAGAAACCGCACACGTGCGTCAGGCACGCTGGCCATGCGTCAGGTCAACTGGCAGAGGACAGCCGACGCAGCAGCGGCGGCATAGCCGCGGCCGTTTCGCCCACCCCCGAGGTCGGCATAGTGCGCCGATAATGGGCAATCTCGGCGGCTTGCGCTGGAAGGACGGTCGCGGTCCCGATGGGGGAGGGGCTGCCGCCCGTGGGGATGTTCCCTAAGTGGCCATCGGAACTCACAGGGTCATCGTCACCGCGCGCCGCAGCGAAGGCTACCGGCTACTGCCGCGCAGGCTCCAAGACCGGCCTCGTCGCCCGGCGTTGTTTGGATAGTGTGCGCTATCCACATCGCCAGCATTCCCTACGCCGTGGGGTTGCTCCTCGTAACCCTGCGGAGCGGACTGGTTCTGCTGTATCTCTGACCCGTCTTCGCACCGAGAGTCCCCGCCATTCTTGACGTCCCCTGCGGTCGGCCTAGGGTCTCAGTGGCCTCGGAAGGCCTCCTCCAGCCACCACGATGCAGGCGTGCGGGTGAGCTTCGCGTCGATGAGCAGCGGCTTGCCCCGTTCGCCCGCCAACCAGTCGCCAACTGCGTGCAGGTCGCCTACCTCGCGAACGGTCACTGCGTCGCAGCCGAAGCCCCGTCCGATCGCCGCGAAGTCCGTGTCCGGGAAGACGACCGTGTCCAGCGGGTGACCGCCCGAGGAGAAGTGGTGCAGCTCCGCGCCGTAGGCGGCGTCGTTGTAGACGATCACCACCATCGGGAGGCCGAGGCGGACCACGGTCTCCAGCTCGGCGATGCCCATCAGGGCGCCGCCGTCGCCGAGGGCCGCGACCGGAAGCCGTCCGGGCTGGGCCAGGGCCGCACCGATGGCCGTGGCTAGTCCTAGGCCGATCGACTGGAAGGCCTGCGTGAAGCACATCCCGTTCTCGTCGGGCACCGATAGGAACATGCTCGGATAGCCCATGAAGTTGCCCGAGTCGACGGCCAGCACCCTTTCGGCGGGCAGCAGATCGTCCAGCCCGATGCTCAGCGTGCGCGGATCTATCAACCCGTCCTTGCCCTCGTCGTCGTAAGGAACATCGCGCCACCGCAGCTGCTCGGCGATGCGTGCGGCCAGGGCCGACTCCCGATAGCCGGCGGTGGCCTGGTGGCCTGCCTCGGCCAGTGCGGACTCGACGGCCCGGGCCACCTCGACGACGTCGCCCACTACCCCGATGTCCACCAGCCGGTTGGCTCCCAGCGCGTCGCCGTCGGAGTCGATCTGGGCGAGGACCGCACCGTCCCCGATGAGCCTGCCGTGTCGCATAGTCCACATGTTCAGGCTGCAACCCCACCCGACGACAAGGTCTGCTCCGGTGATGAGCTCGGCTGCCAGGGGTGAGGAGAAACCCCCCGAGACGTCGAGTGACCACGGCTGGCCGTGAAACAGGCCGCGGGCCACGGCCGAGGTGGCCAGCAGCGCGCCGGTCTGTTCCGCGAGGGCGACCAGGCGGTCGCGGGCGGTACCCGAGCGGGCGCCTCGTCCGGCGATGAAGACCGGTCGGTGCGCGGTGGCGAGCGCATCCACCAGTCGCTGCACCTCCGCGCTGTTCGGCAGGATGGGATGCGGGAGCGGACCGGCAGCGGCGACCGGTGCGCTGAGCACGTCGAGACCTTGCACGTCCAGGGGCAGGTTGAGCAAAACTGGACGGCGCTCGTCACGGGCCCGGTGGAAGGCCCGGACGGCGTCGGTCACCGCGGACTCGGGCGAGCTGACGCGCTCCGGGATCATCCCGATCGCGGTAGCCAGCCCCGCCTGGTCGACGTAGAAGTTCGAGCGGGGCTGGGTCGCCTCGGCGGCCAGGGCGACCAGCGGTGTTCGGCTCTTGGCTGCCTCGGTCAGGCCGGTCATCGCGTTCGTCAGCCCGCAGCCCTGGTGCACCGTGAGCGCGCTGACCTCGCCGCTGACCCGGGCGTAGGCGTCGGCCATGGTGGCGGCTCCGCCTTCGTGCCGGGCGGCGACGAAGCGGGCTCCCCCGGCCACGAGGGCGTTGGTCACGTGGAAGTTGCCGCTGCCCACGACGCCGAAGACGTGGTCGACGCCGAGGTCCGCGAGCGTGTGTCCGACCGCCTCGGCGACGTTCACGAGGCCCCTTCCACGAGGGCCAACGCCCGGGTCGGGCTGCCGGAGCCGCCGACGATCGGCAACGGCGCCGTGAGGATCAGCGCCCCGGTCGGCGGCAGCTTGGCGACGTTCTGCAGCTGCGTCAGGCCGTACTTGCCCGCGCCCAACAGGAAGCGGTGGCAGGGGAAGGCAGGCTCGAAGGAGTGCGCGGCGCCGGCGTCGGTGCCGACCGTCTCTACGCCGACCCCGATGATCGGCGCCTCGCTCGCCAGCCACTGTGCACACTCGGTCGAGAAGCCCGGGGTGTGCGGGCCGGTGTCGTCGGCGTTGAGAAAGCTGTCCTGGTCCGACGAGCGTGCGTCCCAGCCGGTGCGGCAGATCAGCCAGCCGCCCTCGGGCAAGGCGCCGTGCTCGGCTTCCCAAGTCTTGATGTGATCGACCTCCACGAGGAAGTCGGAGTTCTCGGCGACCTGCGCCGCAAAGTCGAGCACCGCGGCCGGGGCGATCAGCTGCATCAGCGGTACCTGGGAGACGTCGGCTTCACCCCGGCCGCTCACCCAGTGAATGGGGGCGTCCAGGTGCGTGCCGGTGTGCTCCCCGGTGTGAATGTTGTTCCAATACCAGGCGGGCCCGCGGTCGTCGTACCGGCTGATCTCCTCCAGCCGGAACGGGATGGTGTTGGCGAACGGCTCCGGCAGCTGCAGGATCGGCGTGGTCTCGTCGAGCGGCGCGGTCAAGTCAATGATCTCGACGGAGCGTGAGCGCAGGGCGGACAGCAGGTCGGCGAGGATGGTCATCAGGTCTCCTTGGAACGGTCGGCAGCTCGGTGAACTCGGCTGCGCGTCATCGCAGTAAATGACGGTGGGTGTGTAGAGCAGTGACGACGGCGTCGATGTCGGCGGCGTTGTTGTAGCAGTGCGGTGATATCCGTACGTTGCCGTCGCGGGAGCTGACAACGACGCCGTCCTTCTCCAAGGCCGCTACGTAAGCGTGTTCGTCTGTCGCGGCGACGGCCAGCATGGGCCCCTGCCGCTGCTCCGGGGTGACGACGGCGCCCCCCATGTCGTTGACACCGCTACGGAGTTGACGCAGGAGCTCCCCGACGTGCTGGTGCGTCTGCTCCACCCCGATATCCAACATGAGCCGGAGGCCTGCCGCTACGGCGTACAGACAGGGAACCGCCGGGGTGCCGGACTCGAACCGCCGAGCGTCGATTGCCGGGTCATAGGAGTTGATGTCCATGGCGAAGATGTCTCTGGCACCGAACCAACCGGTACTGGTGGGTACGAGTGACGCGGTTGTGTCGGCGCGGGCGTACAGGAAGCCAACTCCCGGTGATCCCAGGAGATACTTCAGGCAGCCACCGACGATGAAGTCAGCGCCGAGATCGTGTGCGTCCAGCGGGATGGCTCCGATGCCTTGGTAGACGTCAACCAAGACATAGGCACCACGGGAATGTGCGAGCTCGACAATCGGCTTCAGATCGAGCACCGCACCATTGCGGAAACAGACCTGCGTGATAGAGACAATCAGCGTCTCGTCATCAATGGCCTCGGCGAACAGCTCGAGGGGGATGGCGTTGTCCGCGTTAGCGCGCACGTGGACGACTTCCGCTCCGCGTCTCTCCTGGGCATGCCAGATCTGGCCGACCGTGGGAAACTCCAAGTCGGTCGTCACCACCTTGTGTCGTCCTCCCGAAAAATCCAACGCGCTGGCAAGGGCAGCAACCCCGGCGGAAGCAGACGTCGTGACCGCAACTTCGGTCGGCATCACGTTGATGAGCTCGGCTAATAGGCCCCGGACCCGGTCCTGACGTTCGATCCAATGACCCCATAAAGACCCCTCACGCTCAAGTCCTTGCAGATACTCGTCATAGGCGTTTCGCACACTGTCGGACAATGCACCTTGGGAGCAGGAGTTTACGTACACAACATTTTCGAACACAGGGAATCGCGATCGGATACTGTTCGATAAGTCGAGACTAGAGTTCGTCATTTCGGTGGTCACGGATCATCTACTCCAGTCGTCGAATGTTATGGGAAACTGCAGGGTCATCTACCTCGTCCGTCCTCGTCGATGTTGTTCGGCGCGGGGTGTCCATCGGGGTAGAACGCCGCTGCAGCCGAACCTTCCGGACGAAAAACTCCCAGGAGCCACAGATCTTGGTCACCAGTATTTTCGACACTGTGTAGCTGCCCCGGATGAATACGAAAGGTCGATCCGACCCCCAACTCGTGGCGGGCGCCGTATGCATGCAGTGCGCCCACCCCCTTGAGGATCACACAGAACTCCTCGTATAGATGGTAATGTTCCGGCGCTCCGGACGGGGGAATGAAACCGACAAATTGAGTCGCGCCCGCACTGCCCGAAGCTGTGTCGTAGAGGATCTCGAACTCGCGGTCGGACGTCGCCTGCTGCATCTCTTGAGCGCCCCGCGTACTCGTGAGGGACCATGGTCCCGGTTCATGATAGAACGAGGCTGCGAGTGGCCCCGGGGGTGCGGGTACGCTCGTGTTCGCGATGAGCAGGTCCTCTCCGGGGCTGGTGATGATGACCCACTGCTTGCCTGCAGGGATCAACGATGCGATCCCGGGGGCGAGACGCTCACGCTGACCGTCTACCTCGATCTGGCCATATCCCGACAGAACGTAGAGCAGTTGGTCGTACTTGCTGTCGGAGCGCGGTAACGACCGACCGGTCCGACAGCGCAGCATCTGCTGTGTCATCGCTTCGGCAAATCGGTCGGACCGAAACAAGGCGTATTCGTCGATCGAATCCTTTGGTAGATGCTCAGCCTGGACGTC
>JAABUY010003684.1_pt1 | contig 16631 bp, 14 predicted proteins | sample 5560271 | NCBI WGS metagenome assembly JAABUY01 (sample SAMN10711886, study PRJNA513374) | rock metagenome | isolation source: Antarctica rocks | place: Antarctica: Victoria Land, University Valley
ACGCTTCGCCGACGCCCTCGCGGACGCCCACGCACGGCTCGGGGCCGATGCGGTTCGCTACTCCTTCATCGTGACGGACTTTCACCATCTGTTCCTTGCCAGTCTCCCGGCGCACTGAGCAGTTACCCTCGCGCGGGGTGATGGCGCGTCGGGTGAGGCTCCACGACGAACATCCTCGGTCCCCAAAAAAGGAAGCCTATCCACTGGCCGAAGATTCGTCCGCCCGCGTCAGCAATGTGCTGGCGCTCCAGTGGCCTGGTTTGTCACCCTCCTACACAGTCGGCCTCCGCATAGTTGCACGCGGCCCTGCGGACGAGATTCCGTCAGGTCAGCGCGCCCGGGTTGTCGTCAACCGTTCCGGCTACGAACTGGTCGAGGTCGACGATGGCTCCTGTCATCATGCCGGCCTGGTCCGAGACCAGGAAGGCGACGAGATCGCCGACGTCGGACGGCACCAGCAGGCGTCCGAAAGGCAGCTTGCGGCCGATATCCTCCGCCCAGCTTTCCGCAAGACCATGGACCTGGGTCTGCACCCGGTGTTCGCTCGGGGTCACGGTCCAACCCAGATTGACGCCGAACACCCGGATCCGGTCCCGCTTGAGCGCATTCGCGGTTCCCCTGGTGAGCGTCACCAGGGCCGCCTTCGAGGCCGAATAGGCGAGCAGGAAGGGTGGTCCGCCATAGGCCAGCATGCTGCAGACGTTTACGATCACGCCGCCATGCGGCTTCATGGCTTCGGCGGCAGCCTGCATCATGAAGAACGGCGCCCGTGTGTTGATGGCGAACACCCGGTCGAAGATCGCCGGGCTTGTGTCGGAGATGCCGCCGCGGTCGGTCACCCCAGCCGCATTGCACAGGATGTCGAGCCTGCCAAAGCGGCTGCGGGCGTCATCGACTGCGCGGCGCCCAGCTTCCACGTCGCTGAGATCGAGCACCAGCGGCACCACCTCGCAACCAAACGCACGGAGCATGGCGGCGGTGTCCTCCAGGAGACCGCTTTCACGATCCACCAGCACGAGCTGCCGCACCCCTTCCTGGGTCAGGCGGTGCGCGATCGCCTGCCCCACTCCCTGCGCGGCACCGGTGACCAAAGCGACGCGCTCGCGTCCTGACATGGTCTGTCCTCCCGTTGAATTCTTAGTTTCTGGCAAGCAGTCTTCGGTCGCCGCTTGTCGATTATCGGCCAACGAGCGTCAGGCGCCGCCTGGAATAGGCATCGATCGTGACCGCAAGCAGCAGGATGGCGCCTTCGACCATATATTTCACGTCTGCGGGTTGGCCGACGAGGTCGAGCCCATTGGAGACGCTGCCGATCACCAAGGCGCCAAGCAGTGCGGACCACACGCTGCCGCGGCCGCCGAACAGGCTGGTGCCTCCGATGACGGCGGCGGCGATCGCTTCCAGCAGCAGCGTTCCGCCGCCGGTCTGGGTGCTGGAGGCCTGCAGGCGAGCCGTCGAGAACAGCCCACCGATGGCCGCCAGGGTTCCGGAAAGCGCGAAGACGACAACCCTGATGCGGGCCACGCCGATGCCGGCACGTCGCGTCGCCTCGGCGTTGCCGCCCACCGCGTAGACGTGCCGCCCGAACTTGGTTCGGCGGGTCAGCCAGTCGAAGAAGATCACCAGCCCCATCAGCAGCACGCCCACGGTGGGCACGCCGTAGGCGTAGTTGAGCACCGCCGCGGCGCCGGTGAGGACGACCGCGATGATCGCGACCTCGAACAGCAGGACGGGCCGCGACCGAGTCACCATCCCGGCGCGCTGACGCTGGCTCTGCTCCACGAGGCGACTTCCCGCGAGTCCGACCACGAGGACGGCCGCGAGCACCCATGACCAGAGGGGCGGCAGGAATGTCGAGGCGATATCGGTAATATGGGCGTCGAAGACGTTCAGGGTGCCGGCATCGCCGAGCACGTGAAGTTGCACGCCGAGCCAGCCGAGCAGCCCAGCCAGCGTGACCACGAACGAGGGAACGCGAAAGAAAGCGAACCAGGCGCCCTGCAGGGCGCCGATCAGCGCGCCCACCACCAGTGTGGCGGCGATCGCGGCCCACCAGGGCCAGTCGTCGTTGACCAGCAGGACGCCGAGCACGGCCGCCGTCGCGCCCGCGACCGAGCCGACCGACAGGTCGATCTCGCCGAGCAGCAACACCAGCACGACGCCGATGGCGATCGTGCCGGACACGGAGATCTGGAGGACCAGGTTCGACAGGTTGCGGGCGGTGAGGAAATGCGTGTCCTGAAGCTCGAAGAACGTCCAGATCAGCGCCAGCCCGAGCACCACCGGCAGCACCCCGAGGTCGCCCGACGTGACGCGCTGGCGCAGATCGCGGACCACGGCGGCCAGCGGCGAAAAGGCGAGACCGTCGGGCGCGTCCTTGCGCACCGATGTTTCCAATCCAGCTTTCATCAGACCGTCTTTCGCGCACCCGTGATCGCGCCGACGACTTCCTCCGGGGATGTGTCGTCGCGCCTGAACGTCGCCGCCCTCCGACCGAGGCGCATGACGATGATCCGGTCGGCGACTTCGAACACGTCATGCAGATTGTGCGAGATCAGCACGACCCCCAGCCCCTGAACCCGCAGCTGCTTGATCAGCTCCAAGACCTGCTGGGTCTGCGCCACGCCCAAGGCCGCGGTCGGCTCGTCGAGAAGTACGACCTTCGCGGTCCACATCACGGCGCGGGAGATGGCGACGGACTGCCTCTGTCCGCCCGAGAGCGAGGCGACAGGCAAACGAACGTTGCTGATCGTCGTCACGTTGAGCCTGCGCAGCACATCGAGCGCGCGCTGCTCCATCTCGAGCTCCGACAGCCGGCCCAGGAGACCGGGCCGCCGCAGGGCCTCGCGGCCGAGGAACATGTTGGCCACGACGTCCAGGTTATCGCAGAGCGCCAGATCCTGGTACACGGTCTCGATCCCGAGAAGGGTCGCGTCATGGGGCGAATGGATCCTTACCTCGCCACCGTCGAAGCGGATGATCCCGTCGTCCGGCGCATGGGTTCCGGCCATGACCTTCACGAGGGTCGACTTGCCGGCGCCGTTGTCGCCGGCCAGGGCTACGACCTCGCCCGGATAGACCTCGAAATCCACCTCGGACAAGGCCTGGACGGCCCCGAACCGCTTGGAAATCTGCTTGAGGTCCAGCACGGGGGCGGCCGGAGGCAGCCCCCCGCGGCCCGCTTCGACGACAGCGCCTAGCATGATTGTCGCGGCTTACGGCTTGCAGGGTCCGACCGCCGGCATTCCCTTGCACAGGTTGGCCTTGGAGACCGCACCGTCATCGATTTCAATCTTCATATTGTCCAGGGTGATCACATTGGCCGTCACCTTGGCCCATGGGACCTCGACTTTGTCGTTGTTGACCGTGGCCCCCCCGAATAGATCGGGCGACGGCTTATCGCCTTTCAGCAGCGCCGCGGTGATCTCAGCTGCCTTGCCGGCCTGCTCCTTCAACGAGCGCCACACCGTCATGGACTGCTTGCCCTGGAGGATGAGCTGCAGGCTGTTCAGCGTGCCGTCGAGCCCGGTCACCGGCACCTTGCCGGCGAGCTGCTGGGCTTGCAGGGCCGAGATGATGCCGCCCGCCATGCCGTCGTTGGCCGACAGAACGGCGTCCACGCCATTGTTCGACTTGGTCAGGACCTGATCCATTTCGGCCTGCGCCTTTGACGGATCCCACAGAGGGGTCCAGACGTCAGCCACCAGCTTGCGGGAGCCCTTGTCGAACAGCGGCTTGAGCACCCCCATGTAGCCCTGCGCAAAGAGGTGGGCATTGTCGTCGACCGGCGAACCGTTGATGACCGCGATGCGGGCGCCCTCCTTGGTGTTCTGCTCCATCCAGGTGCCTTGCAGCTGGCCGATCTTGATGCCGTCGACGGACACGTAATAGGCCACCGGCGCGTTTTTGATCAGACGGTCGTAGGCGATGACCGGCACGCCCTGACGCTGGGCGTTGTTGACGATGACGGCGGCGCCCTTCTGGTCGATCGCGGTGACCACCAGCACCTTGGCGCCGTTGGCGAGTGCCGCCTCGGCCTGCGCCTGCTGCTTGGTGACGTCGTTCAGGGCGTTCTCGACCTTGACCTGGGCGTCCGGGAAATATTTCTGCAGCGCCGCGACGAAGAAGGGACGATCCTGGCTCTCCCACCGCGCCGTCACATTCTCGGGCAGCAGGAACACCACAAGTGGCTTTGAAGCCTGGGCACTGGCCGGGCTGGCGGCGAATAGGCCAGCGGCAGCCGCCAGCCCCAAGATGCTGCCCCGAATAGCCGAGCTCACACTATCCAATCGTCCCATGACCGTCTCCCTCACAGATTATGCCAGCTTGTTTTCCGACCTGCGGAACGCTGATCCGTGTAGAGTACCTCATGTTCAGGCCGGCGCAAGCAGTCGTTAAGGTCATGCCAACAGTGTTGTCACATTGCTGAGCCAAGGTCGCAGATGGTCTATTTTGTCATGCGCAGGCCGCAGTCGCCCCGCACCAGTTGGCCCTGGCTTCGGCTCGGAACGCCTCGATCTCAGGCGGCGGTCGACGCCTGAGATCGTTCGGTCGCGTAGACTTCGCCACTCACCATCAGATTCCAGGCGACGCGCGCCATCTTGCTAGCGAGCGCCACCGCGGACCACTTCGGTGGGAGTATCAGGCAGCACAGCCGCTTGGCGAAGCTCGCCCCGGTCTGCCGCGGAGGGCGAGCCCGAGGTGGTGAACAATGCAGTCGAGCCGTGCGGTGCGGCGAGAGCGTGCCGTCACAACGCCGTGGTCAAAGCGCTCGGCAAGGATCCGCTGGCGGCAGAGAGGCTCGTCACAACGGAACCGACGCGCAGCAAGGTAGAGGCGAGTGCCGCGGCCTGCACAAGCTAGATCCGAATCGCGCCGAACGTAACGGCTATGGACGCGACGCGACGCAACCATGCAGAGGGGGCACGCCGCCGTGGCTGACGCGGCTTTTGCCGTGATCAGGATCGTGTCGCCACCCGACGCGACGTCCTCAACGGTCAAACCTGAAGAGATCATGGACGAGAGTTGGAGTCCGATGCATGTCGCTTGCCTCGCTTACGGATCAGCAACAGCCGACCAGCGGACATCGTCGAATGTGAGTCAGACCCACTATTGCGGGCGATTTCACAACGAGACCCGCGCTGCCCGCATCTCGCAGGGCTCCAGCGGCACGGCAGGCAGTGCCCGCAAGGCGGCGAGGTCGGCCACGAGACGCTCGCCGATCGTGCCGGCATGCCGACCCCCGCGAAGGCCTGGGCACGCGACACGTCGAGGCGCGCCCGCGCAGCCCTGAGGTCCGGGTTGGCCACCACCGCGAGGGTCGCGACCTCGTCGATGTCGAGGGGCGGCCGAGGCCGAAGCGGTGAGTCCGCAGCACCGGCAGCGGGATGTCGGCGGCGACACCGTGAGCAGGATGGGCTTGTCGCGGAGATCGACGCCCCCGGGCAAAGAATTCGGTGCGTAGCTCGCGCAGGCCGCAAGGAGCAGCAAGGGCCACATCAAGGCCGGAATGGCCGCCAACTTCAACGGCGGATCGATCCGGCATGGGCCGGGACGGGGCGGCGGGAAGCTTCGGGAACGGTGCCGGCCCGCCCGGGATGGGTGCCGAATCGAAGTGCCGGATGTTCGACTTGCAAGCAGCATTTGAGGCGTCTCAGCCTCCGATCGGGCCGCCTCAGCGGGGGAGTTCGGCCCCGAGGTCGGCTCGGGACTGCGGCCGTTGCGCGGCCCAGAGGACGGCGGCCAAGACCGCCACCGCCGCTGTCGCGAACAGGGCCGAGAGGATGACCCAGGGCACCGACAGGGCGTCGGGCGGAGGGTCGAACACGCCGGTCAGCAGCTTCACCAGCATGGCCGCGACCGCGAAGCCCAGCACGGTGCCGATCAGCCCCCCGCCGCCCAGCACGAGCAGCCCCTCGGTCCACAGAAAGCGCGCCGAGATCCCCGGCCTGGCGCCGAGCGCCCAGAGCACGGCCAGGCTGCGTCGGCGTTCCACGAAGCCGAGCGCCAGGACGAGGCCGGTCGAGGCCGCGACCAGGGCCACGGCGAAACCGAGTTCGATCCCGGTCAGGCCGCGGAGGTCGACGGCCGTGAGGCTGGAGCCGATGATACGGCTCGCTTGGCCGATATCCGTCACGGCCAGGGGCGAGTCGCGGCCTAGGGCTCGTCGGATCCCCTCCGCGATCCGCGCCGGTGCATCCGCCGTCCGGACCAGGACGAGTTCGGCTCCCGGCCGGCCGGTCTCGGTCGCCAGGTAGGCCGCGTTGGCGACCAGGAAGGAGTCGCGCGGCGCGGTCGGGAACTCGTTCACGACGCCGACCACGTGGAACGACGAGGTGCGCGAGCTGCCGTCCGCGGCGTCGAGCCGCAGTTTCAGGAGGTCGCCGATGGCGAGCTGGAAGTCATTGATGGTTTCCTGCGACACGAGGACCCCGTCGGGCGTCGCGGCGAGGCGGTCCAAGGCGCCGCGCGCGTCGCCGCCCGCCACATGGGCGTCGACGATCGCGGTCGCGCGGCCGATCCGGTGCGGGTCGATGCCGTAAAGGTCCTGGAGGTCGTGGCCCACGTAGGCGTGGCGGTGCTGCATCGGTTCCGCCACCGCGACGCCCGGGACGGCCCTGATGGCGCGGAGGCGGTCGCCGGCCGGCATCCGGGCGGTGCCCGTCACCGTGACGTCGGCGCCGTTCGTCAGTTGCGCGTCGACGCGGCTCTGGGCCTCGTAGGTGGTGTCGAACACCGCCACCGCGATGCCGAACGAGATCGCCAGCGCCGTCATCACGACCCCGGTCGCGATCCTGCCCCGCTCGCGGGTCACGGACGCCGCGATCGTGTCGGCGAGCCGGGCCGCGAAGGGCGCGATCGCGCGGGCCAGCGGCACACGCCCGTGCCCGAGCGCCCATCGGGAGAGCCGCAGCGCCGTGAGCCCTCCGCCGATCCAGAGCGCCAGGGGCGCCAGGAAGGCCGGGTAATCGACCGCAGTGGCGGCGACGCCTTCGGGCGCCAGCACCACCTGATATCCGGTTCCGGCGGTGCGCCAGAACAGGGCCGCGGAGAGAGCCAGCAGCAGCAGGTCGAGCCCGAGGCGCTGCCAGATCGGGGTGGCGTTCCCCGTGAGGCTCCTTCGGGCGGTCGCCACGCTGCTGGCCCGGAGGTCCGCCCAGACCGGGAGCATCACCGCCGTGGCAGCCGTCGCCATCCCGGCCACGGTCGCGGCGGCGAGCCAGGGCAACCCGCCGGTATTGACCATCGGGATGCCGAGCGCCGCCGCGAGTCCAAGCGCCAGCACGGCGCCGCCGATCCCGCTCACGGAGGCCACGGCGGCGGCCTCGATGCCCGCGGCCCCCAGGGCTGCCGCGGGGGACGCTCCACGCAGGCGCAACAGGGCTTGTTCGCGCCGCCGGCGGTCGCGGCCGGCCAGGACGACCGCCGCGGTCAGCAGGGCCGCCAACACGGCGCCGGGCGCGCCGAGGAACAGGAACAGCACGCCCGCGTAGAGCGCGTCGCCGCGCACCGCGTCGAGCCGCGCCGCCAGATCGTCGGCGATCGTCGCGGCGCCGGCCGCCAGGACCTCGACATGATGGGCCTGCTGGGAGGCCGCCACGTAGGCGGCCCCGGGGTCGTTCGGCAATCCCGCGTGGTCGAGCCTGACATGGAGCTGCCGGCTCGTGCCGGCGGCCGGAAACCCGGCGGCCGACGCGGGAAAGAGCGCCGCCCAGCGCGCGGCCGGCACCAGCAGGACGTCGTCGGGCGGCGCGCTCGGCGCGGCGGCTTTGGACGGGCCGATCGACTGGAACATGCTGTCGGCATTGGGGAGGTCGACGACCCCGTCCACCGTGAGCTTTTCGGCACCGCCGTCTGCCATGGCGATCGAGACGATGTCGCCGGGGCCGACATGGAGGTTCGCAGCCGCCTGCTGGGCGATCAGCACGCCGTCCGGCTTGCCGGCCAGCGCGCGGACTTGGCCGGGGAAGCGGTCGAGGTAGTCGGGTGGGACGCCGAGCACGACGCCCGCCCCGGTGGTCTGGGTGGTGGTGCCCGCAACGGCCGAGAAGCCCGGAACGGCGGCGTAGTCGACGGTGGCGATCGCGGTCGTCGGCACGTCCTTGCGGAGCAGCGCCGTCAAGGCCGCGGCATCGGTGCCGGGCGCCAGCGCCACTTGCCAGTCGACCGGGACGCCGCGCACGGCGCGGCGCGTCATGTCCTGCTGGCTCGCGGCCGCGAAGAGGCCGATGAGGCCGATCATCGCCACCGCCAGGGCGATCCCGGCGCCGCTCGCCGCGAGCCGCGGCAGTCGATGCGCCAGGAGGCCCTTAATCCATAGACCGATCATCGTTTGCCTCCCACCGTGGCGAGGGACAGTGACGCGGCGCCGTCGTCCGCGTGAGGCTCGCTGGCCAGCAGCACGCCCCTGTCCATGGACCACAGCCCGTCGAACCGGGCCGCGACGGCGGGATCGTGAGTCGCCACCACCAGGGCCGCGTCGCTGGCCGCCGCGGCCGCCAGCAGATCCTCCATCAACTTGGCGCCGGTAGCGCCGTCGAGTTGGCCGGTCGGCTCGTCCGCCAGAATGAGGCGCGGCCGCGTGACGAGGGCGCGCGCCACCGCGACCCGCTGCGCCTGACCGCCCGAGAGTTCGTCGGGCATCTTGTTCGCGAGGTCGGCCACGCCGACGAGGTCGAGGGCCGCGCGAGCGTCGAGGCACGGCCCGACCGTGGCCGGCGCGATAGCGAGCGCGACCGCGATGTTCTCGGCCACGGTCAGGGCCGGCAGCAGAGAGGGCGACTGGAACACTACCGTGATCCTCGCGGGTCGCAGCCCGGAAGGGTCGCCGGCCGCCGCGGCCCCGCCGAAGGCCGGCCAGGCGATCGTGCCGCCCGTGAGCCGGTCGAGCCCGGCCATCACGGACAGCAGCGTGGTCTTGCCGCTGCCCGAAGGTCCCATAATGGCGGTGCGGTCCCGCGCCAAGACCCGGAAGCTCGCCGGCGCGAGTGCCCGGATTTGCTCGTTCGGGCCGTCGTAGAACCGTTCTGCGCCGATCCCCTCTACCAGGACTTCGGCACCTGCAGTGGTGGCGCGCCAACCCCGGCCGACCGCGGAAAGAACCGCCGCTTCGACCGGCGGGCGGCCGTCGCGGACCTCGATCCTGCCGTCCCGGATCGCCAGCACGCGGGTCGCCCGCGCGGCCAGCGCCGGGCTGTGGGTCGCGATCAGAGCCGCCCCACCCTGCGCCCGTCGCCGCTCGATCGCGTCGAGGATCCGCCGCTCGGTCGCGGCGTCGACCTCCGCCGTGGGCTCGTCGGCGAGCAGCAGCGGCGGGTCGGCCGCGAGCGCCACTGCCAGGGCGCCGCGGGCCAGTTCGCCGCCCGACAGCGTACCGGGCAGTGCGCCGGCCCGGTGCGCGAGCCCCACGCTGTCGAGGAGGTCGGCCAAGCCGGCGCTGTCGTGCCGGCCGGCCAGGCGGCACTGCAGGCGGATGTTGTCGGCGAGGCTCAGGTGGCCGAACAGGTTGCCGGCTTGCGCCATGATCCCGACCGACCGGGCCCGGAGCGCGGCACGCTCCGCGTCGGGCCGCCGCGTCATGGCGTGGCCGGCGATCGTCACGTCCCCGCCATCGGGTTCATCGAGCCCGGCCGCGCAGGCCAGCAGTGTGGACTTGCCGCTGCCCGACGGCCCCACCAGCGCGACGGTCTCGCCCCGGCCGACCGCGAGCGTGGCGCCGCGCAAGGCCCGGACTTCCGCGCCGGCACGGTGGTAGACGCGGAAAAGGTCCGCGACGTCGAGGACGGGGGCGCTCATCTCCATCGGAACGAATCGGCGATGAGTTTCCATTGGTCGGCATTGTCGGCCCCAGCCGGGGCCGAGAGCGTGAGGGTCGCGAGCTTGCCGGCGCCACCGATCAGGAAGCGCTCGTTCTCGAGCCGGATCCGCTTGTCGGTGACGGGGTTCGGCTCGGAATTGGACGTATAGGCGATCCTCACGGCCTGGCCGCCCGGCAGCGTCCGGGTATCGATGGCCGCAATCTTGACCGCACGACCCGCCTTGACGAGGTCCGCAGCCTCCGCAGCCTTGACCGCGGCGGCAGTGGGGGCCGCTGTCGCCGGCGCGACCGACACCGCGACCGTCCCGTACTTGTCCGCGAAGGTGACGCCCGAGGGATTGTCGGTCCGGGCCCAGCCCTCGGGCACCTTGAGCGTGAAGCCCTGCGGCGCCTGGTAGGTGACGAAGACCTGGTCATCGGGGATGTCCCCCGGCGGGTTCTTCTCGGGCGCGACCGCGGATTCCTGGGCGGGTGCCGCCCGGGCGGGCGCAATCCCTGCGGCGCCCGCGGCGCAACCGAAGAGAACGGCCATCAGCATGCTGCGTCGCGTCGTGTGACGGATGGTCGTGGAGAAGGGAGTATCTCCGGCGCGTTGCTCGGTCGCCGACCTCATTTCTTCCCCTCCGCCGTATTCTGCAGGGGCGCGCCGGTCTTGGCGTCGATGCCGACCTCGTGGACCACGGCGCCGACCTTGATGTCGAATGAATATCGTAGGCCGGAGCCGCCGTTGCGGTGCTCCAGTTCCTGGTCGAGGATCGTGCCAGGCTGGGCGTTCAGCGCCGCCGCGCGGGCCTGTTCGAGGGTGAGAGTCGCTTCCCTGGCGAGCGCGCCGCCTTCGAGCGCGAACGCGCTGTCAGCAGACGCGGCGAGGAGCGCGACGGTTAATGTGCACAGAGGCTTCAAGTATATCCGATGCACGGGCGTTCTCCTTCTGGTGTGATGGCCATTAAAGGGGACGCCGGGTTCGGCGAACGTTACCTCAGCTTTACTTATTGGTAAGCACAGGAGGGAAGTGCCCAGGCGGCGCTCGCAAGTTTTCTCGCGAGGCATCAACCTGCCGAGTTCGGTCGCGAACGGCCACGCCTGCGGCCGACAGGAGCGTCGCCGCGGGTCATGGGGGCTGGCATCATGGCAGGCGTCCTCCCTGTCGACGGTGACTTGGCGCGAAGCGCCGCACCCTGGCGGCGAGCCGTTCGCGCAGCCGGTCCGCACGCGTCGAGATCCAAGCGGTAGCCACCCTGGCGGGCGGGGTCGCGGTGACGGCGGTGGCGAGGGCCTCCACGAGGCCGCCCCGGCAATGTCGCGCGGATTAGTGAGCGCCGAGGAAGACCCGCGCCCAACCGACCGCGAGCGCGAGCGCGAGGGCGGGAACCTACAGCGACGGCAGGCTCGCCGATAGGAGTGAGATCGCCCAGCGCCGACATCGCGAGCCGGGTACGCACCGCTGCGGTGGCGGTGGCGCCGGGCAGCATGGGCGGCAACGTCAGGACCGTGGCGGCGATCGCGACGGCCGACAAGGCGGATCTGATGGGCATGGAGGAGGTCTCCTTGTATCGATCAGGCGTGCGGGTGACGTCGGGCTCATTTCAGCTTCATGCCGGCCTTGCCCATCGCATCCGCGATGGCGGCGTGGCAGCCCGCGTCGTCGTCCTTGTGCATGGCAGCGACGGACTTGGCCTTGGCGTCGTCGAAGGCCGTCTTTACGGCCGGCGTCTGATTCGGCGCCTTCATGGCCTGTTCGAGCTGGATCATGTCGCTCTCGCAGTCGGCCCGGGCTGCGCCGGCCAACACCGTGCCAAACGTCATAGCGAGGAGGGCGGCGGTCAAGGTTCGGGTCTTCATGGGTGTGTCTTTCGTTTTGGAGGGGGAACACCCGGGCCGAAACGACCCGGGGATCTGCGGCCGCCGTCAGCCCCGGGTCGGAGCGGGGTCGAGCCGGTCGGCCTTGCTGACCGTCAGGTAGACGACCAGCAACAGGATGGCGCCGAGGAAGATCAGGCTCGTGGTGACGGTGCCGAGGCCGAAGCCGCCGGCGATCACGGGCTTGGCGAAGAGATCCCCCATCGAGGCGCCGAGCGGGCGCGTCAGGATGTAGGCGATCCAGAACGACAGGATCGCGTCCATCTTGGCGACGTAGTGCATGAAGGCCACGGTCGCGATCATGGCGGCGAAGACGATCGCGGCCTGGCCGTAGCCGAGGTTGAGCTTCTCGGCCAGGAGGTCGCCGACCGACGTGCCCATGGCGAAGGTGAACAGGATCGCGGCCCAGTAGTAGAGTTCGCGCTCGGTCGTGAAAATGGAGTGGATCGACAGCGTCCCCTCGCTCCGATACCAGGCGACGAACACGATCGCCAAGATGATCGCGAAGGCGATCGACGTGGTAACGAGGCTGATGCCGAGACCGTCGACGAGGTTGTCGGAGATGAGCGTGCCGACGACGCTGATGGCCACCACCGTGAACCAGTAGAAGCTCGGGACATAGGCCCTCGCCCTCACCTGGACCACGAGGGCGATGATGAACACCGCCGTCATGATCAGGGATGTGACGGTCAGGCCCATGTTGAGCCGCACCGACAGGAGGTCGGCCGCCGTCTCGCCCACCGTGGTGGCCATGACCTTGATCAGCCAGAACCAGAGCGTGACCTCGGGGACCTTGTTCAGCAGCTCCCGGCCTTGCGATCTCGCGCCGACGTCCATGTCTCACCCTCCGGTACACGATCGGCGGCCGTCCGAGACAGCCGACGCCGCGTCTGATGGGAGGTGTTTGCCGCAGGCCGCCTTCGCCGGGCCTTACGCGGGCTTTACTTTTTCGTAAGCTTCGGGCGGCGTGCCGGACAGCCGCCCCGCGCTCTGCTACGTCCCCCGGGACCGGCCACGCCGGTGAGCTGAGGGAAGGCCGATGAAGATCCTCCTCGTCGAGGATGACGCCCGCATGGCCGGTTACACGGCGGAAGGTCTCAACCGCCAGGGCCACGTGGTCGACGTTGCCCGAACGGGCCGGGACGGCTTGTTCATGGCTGCGGGCGAACGCTACGACCTCGTCATCGTCGACCGCATGCTGCCCGAGATGGACGGCCTGACCCTGGTCAAGGTGGCGCGAGGCGCCGGCCTCGACGCGCCGATCCTGTTCCTTACGACCATGGGCGGCATCGATGACCGGGTCGAGGGACTGGAAGCGGGCGGCGACGACTACCTGGTCAAGCCCTTCGCGTTTACCGAGCTCGCAGCCCGCGTCGCCGCCCTCGCCCGGCGGCCGCCCTTGAGCGCCGTCAAGACGGCGTTGAAGGTGGGCGACCTCGAGATGGACTGCGCCAAGCGTTGCGTGGCCCGCCGCGGCACGCCCATCGCGCTGCAGCCGCGCGAGTTCCGCCTGCTCGAATACCTGGTCCGCCATGAGGGGCAGGTGGTCACCAAGACCATGCTGCTCGAACAGGTGTGGGATTTCCATTTCGACCCGCAGACCAGCGTGGTCGAAACCCACATGAGCCGGCTGCGGGCAAAGGTCGACCGCGACTTCGCGCCCGAGCTGATCCACACGATCCGCGGTGCCGGCTACGTGCTCCGTGCGCCTGCCTAGGCTCGTTCGCACCGTCACATTCAAGCTGGCCCTGGTGCAGGCCGGGCTGTTCGCGGCCTCCGCCGCGTTGCTGTTCGGCTCGGTTTACTGGAGCATGGCCGGCTATGCCAAGACGCAGCTCCGGGCCGCCATCGCGGCCGAACTCGCGACGCTGGTCGAAGAACGTAGCAGTGACAGGCTGGCCGAACTGATCCACACGATCGAGCTGCGGACGCGAAACGGGGCCGCCGCTGGCCACGGCTATCTGCTCCAGGCCGCTGACGGCCAACGGCTTGCCGGCACACTGGTGCCCGAGGCCCTGCGGCCCGGCTGGCAGGATCTTGGGATCGCGGCCGATCCCCCGGGCACCTCGGATGACGAACTTCACCGGGTCGAGGTGCTGGGACAGGTGCTGCCGACCGGCGAACTGCTGATGGTCGGCCGCGACACGCGCGATGTCAGCGACGTCGAGGAGCAGCTGATCCAGAGTTTCGGAGTCGCCGCAGCCATCACGCTGATGCTGGCGATCCTGGGGGGCGTCGTTACCAGCCTCGGTGCGCTGCGGCGTGTCGAGGCCATGAACGACATCATCCGACCCATAATGGAAGGCGACCTCGGGCGGCGGGTGCCGACGCGGGGCACGGGCGACGAGTTCGACAGGCTGGCGTCGAACACCAACGAGATGCTGGATCGCATCCAGCTGCTCATGGAAGGCCTGCGGCAGGTGTCGAACGATATCGCCCACGACCTCCGCACGCCGCTCACCCACCTGCGGCAGAGGCTCGAAGCGGCGCGGCAGGGCCCGCGGACCTCCGAGGCTCACGAGGCCGCCATCGAGGCCGCGAGCGGCGACGTGGACGCTATCCTGCGCATCTTCGCGTCGCTGCTCAGGATCGCCCAGGTCGAAGCCGGGACGCGCCGCAGCGGTTTCGCGGACATCGACCTGTCGGCTGTGTTCGCGGCCATCGCCGAAGCCTACGGGCCGGTGGCGGAAGATGCCGGCCAGTCCATGGTGGTCGAGATCGTCCCGGGGCTCCGCATGCGCGGCGACCGCGACCTCCTCACCCAGATGCTGGCGAACCTGGTCGAGAACGCGATCCGCCACGCCGGGACGGGAGCCCGCATCGCCGTGTCGCTGCGCCGCGACGGCCTTGGGCTCCGGGGTGCCGTATCGGACACGGGTCCCGGGATCCCGGACGCGCAGCGCGACCGCGTGTTCGGCCGCTTCGTCCGGTTGAACGCGTCCCGCCCCGGCGAAGGCCACGGTCTGGGCCTCGCGCTCGTCAAGGCCGTCGCCGACCTGCACGGCATTCGCGTCGAATTCGCCGACAACGGCCCTGGTCTCAGGGCGATGCTTCACATCCCGGCGACTCCCGCGCCGCCCTCCCCGGAGCGCGACGGACCCGGGTTCATAGATCGCTTCAGCGGAAACAGAACCCATGATCACTCTTCAATGGCGCTGCCGCTCGGCATCGTCGGAGCGGGTGATGCCGCTCCGACACGAGACCAACCGTCGCCTTCTTCTGCTCATCGCCACCGTACCCGCCGTGATCGTCGGCTTCGTGTGCTACGCGCTGGCCTACGCGGGTTACCTCCTCGGAACGCGATTGGACAGCGACCCGCGGCTGCGCGACGTCATGCACCTGTTTGGACCTCGCCGTCGTCGGGCTCGTTGCAGTCGGCATCGCGTGGCTGGCCTGGCGGCCCTTCCGCGAGCTACGCCCATAGCCGATCAGCCCCTCGGGCGCCCAAAACGCCTCCCTCCGATTCAAGCTAAATAGAGTTCGAAAAGCTTCTAGTGGTCCGACCCAGACGGATGATTCATCCGTCTGTAACAGTCGGCCCACCAGCTTAGAGGCGGTGCACCGATTCATCTCAGACGGTAGGTGTACCTTCCGTCTGAGTCGGTGCACTAGCCCGTCGTATTCAGTGCGCCCCGAAGGCGTAGGTCACCAATGGAGGGAGGTTCCATCCAGATAGTTGTCGGTTAGATCTGGTAGCTGGCGGGCGGGTCGGTCGGGCAACTGGCCGGGTCGAAGCCTCGCGACGAAGGCCGCCTTGGGCGGTCGAGCGATCCAGCGGGCCGTAACGCGAGTGAAGCCTGAGCAGGCCTCGAAAGTGAAGGTGTGGATGCCGACCCGCCTGAATTACGGGGAAGGCCGCGCGGACAGGGAAGCAGCCGACACGAGCACCTGTTCCGATCCACCGGGGTAGTGGGCACGGCACGTGCTGCATGTGATCAAGCTGTGGCTCGTGGCACCGGTCGAGGAACGGGATGGCGACGGGACCCGGCGCATGAGTGGAGGACGCAACAGCCGGGCCGGCACGCCTCAGAGCGGTGTCGTCAGCCCGCTGCTGTCCAACATCTACATGAACCGTTTCCTGAAGCATTGCGTCTGACGGGGCGGGACGACGTGTTCCAGGCTCGGATCATCTCCTATGCCGATGACTTCGTCATCCTTGGTCGCGATCACGCGACCGAGGCCTTGGCGTGGACACGGTCGGTGATGATGCGCCTCGGGCTGACGCTCAACGAAGCCAAAACCTCGGTGAAGGACGCCCGACAGGAAAGCTTCGACTTCCTGGGGTACACGTTCGGCCCGCATCGCTTCCGCAAGGATGGCCATTGGTATCTGGGCGCGAGCCCGTCCAAGAAGAGCGGACAGCGTCTCAAGGCGAAAGTCGGTGACCTCCTGGTGCCCGGCAACAAGGGGGCCTGGCCGAAGGTTTGCAATCAGCTGAACAGGCTTCTGCGCGGCTGGTCGTCCTACTTCGACTATGGAACTCGGTTGCAGGCCTACCGGGCTGTCGACAACCACGTCTACGAGAGCGTGCGTCATTTCCTCGTCAGGCGGCACAATGTGCAAGGACGTGGTACGCGGCGGTTCCCCTACACGGACGTGTTTGGACCCATGGGCGTGCTGCATCTGAGACGCGTGCATGTTGGGCCACCGCCGTGGGCCTCGCGGTGAAGCCAGTCGGAAAGCCGGATGCGGGAAATCCGCACGTCCGGTTTGATGAGCGGGGATGGGAAACCGGGCGTTGCCGAATGGCCCATGCTACCGCGCCCATCCTCCACTCTACTCGCGGCCAGCGTTTTGGGCTTCTTTGAGGTTGGCCTGATTCTGGGCGCGCGCGCCGTCATCCAGGGCCTATGCCGTGCTGTCGATTGGAGATGGGGTGCGGCGCTTGAGGGACGGAGCGGGTGAACGAGGTGCGGGGATTCAACCCCGTCGTTCAGATGCGTCGCCGAAGGAG
>JAABUY010003687.1_pt1 | contig 16626 bp, 11 predicted proteins | sample 5560271 | NCBI WGS metagenome assembly JAABUY01 (sample SAMN10711886, study PRJNA513374) | rock metagenome | isolation source: Antarctica rocks | place: Antarctica: Victoria Land, University Valley
CTAATGTCCCAATTTGGCCTAGTGCACATAGAGTTAGTAATAACCCGACCCGCGGGTCGGGTCAGGTTTTTACAGGGTTATAGGTGGCCTTTTTGAACCCGACCCGACCCTACACCCAGCCTATACCTGATGTGTCAACACTCTGTAGATGCTTGAGCTCATTCTGGAAGCTCATTGTTATTTGCAAGTTCTGTCATACAGAAGTCAGCTGTTGTGTGCTTGCATGAAACTCTCTGAGTGGCTCACCAGTGAACATATATTCATCAAAGAATGCTTGAGCATCAAACTCTAGCTGCCTGTTGTCGGGGAATTCGGTAGAGAAAGCTGCCAAGGCGGCATCCATGTCTGAATTGTTCACGGCATCGGCAGATGTATGTTTGTCCTGGTGGAACCATTAGCATAACCTCTTGTGGTGGAGTGACAATGACTTTTGAGATCCGCTAATCAACAACAAGTACTTACTTGTTTTGACCTCCTCTTAGGCTCATCTCGACCGTACAGGTTGTGGAGGCGGATGAATGTGCTTATTGAGTCACTAACGATGCTCAAGTCGACGTCTCTCAGGCCCTGCTCCCGCTGGTCAAGTACGGCATCTACCCATCCAGCACCAGCATAGTACCGAGCCATGTCCTTTATAGCCTGCCGAAGAAACTGGTAATTGGTCTTCGCAATTAGTGCAAGATATGATCGTGTGGACTCTGCTCCTGGATTGGAAAACATCTGTGGAGTGGAGACATCGTCGTAGCCCTCAATATGGAATACTATTGATGGCGAAGAGTGGTGTGGTATAGGGAAGGAGGACGCCTGATGCATCGCAGTACTTGCGTCATAACCCCGTTGCTGCAGTATCAAGACATCCTGTACGTATGCACAAGCTGCGTGGAAAAAGGGTTGGTTTAAGAAGAAGCTCGTTAGCAGCGCACGACTGCTGATGAATTTTGCGAACGTGAGCATATCGACAATCGACCTGATGGCAGTACGATACTGTTCATCATTGGTCCTGTTGTCTGTAACATGAGTACCTGCTCTAGTAGTACTTGCTTCGCGATTGACATCGCTGTTAGTGGATGATTGTGCGGTCTCCAGTGGCGTCCTTTGCGTCGGGGCAAAGCTATCTTGTGTGAGGAAAGCCACTTGTAGATGGAAGAAGAGGTGCATAACAAGGTAGGGTCCAGCTTCCCCTGATTCAACCGCCATGCGATAATAGATTGCACCAAATCGTAAGCCAGATGGCAGTACTTCGTACAACGTTATGATCTCGCGCTTCACTCGCTGCAGACGCTCCTGGCGACGCGCACGTTCTGCTGCATCCTGGCCTAGACCATTATAAGAATCGATGTTGAGGTTCTCCAGTGACTGTGCATATAGCAGCATCAATCTGACCATGTTGGGAAATGACCTCGGACGTATCGTACCAGGCATCGCTCCAGGGCCTGCTTGTATGATTGAGATGTCTCTATCTTCCGGTAGTCGCACACGCACTTCGTGTTGCTTGACGCTAGGCACTCGTCCAGTGCCACTCGACAAACACGTGTCCTGGACAACGATGCACCAAAAGAGAACAACTTGTGAGGATTCCTCGAATGTCTCTGTCGTGACAAGGGTCGTGGGTGACCTGCGATCAGGCGTTTCATATACTTCCGCCGCCCGCCCTCCTTCCGCAGGAGATCTACTTATTCCTGTGCCGACGAATGAAGACTGCCGATGGAGGCCAACTTCTTGAGCCATCCTGAGAGACATTCCAGTGAACATCCAGAGGCCTGCTTTAGGGTCAGCGCGTTGTTCTTTTGGTGGATGTACCACTATGATCAGCAATGTTTAGCATACCTGCCTCATTGTTGTCTCCAAAATCCGCCCACGAAAGCAATAGCAATCCAGCAATGACATCACAGGAAGGGATGTTCAGCAACGGCATCAGCAGCTCTTTTGCACGCTCCAGGAATGGAAGACACAATTCCCAGCTTTCTCTTTTGCCCCCGTTCGCCTTGGGATGAAGATATTTGTCGAACACCTCTTGAGGACAGAATCGGGCGGAAAGCGCAGATACTGTGCAGATCAGAAACTCCGAGGCTCCCCCGCACTCGATGAGCTGTTCGAGGTAAGCTCGATTCAGAAAGCAGAAGTTATCGTTGTAGTTCTCAAAAAAGGAGTCCAGCAAATGTGGCAGTAGCTTTTCGCAAGGTAAGCCTGTAGTGGTGTCGAAAACAGAAAGAGGCCCGTCAGTTATCTGATCGAATTGGATTCTACCATCTTTAGGCTGCGATGAAGACGAAGCGAAATTATCTTCGGTCAGGCCAGCACGACTTCTCTTGACCTTGAGTGAGATCTTCTTGTGTCCTGGAGCAATTGCGGTTGCGCCTAGGTGTCGAGCATACTGGACTGTTGTGTAGGCCAGTTGTTCCCGAGGTTTGTCAGCAAGTGGAGTGCTAAGAGCGTCATTTGAGGCCTCCGTCACACCCTCATAGCTGCCAGATTCAGTCTCCGGCTGTGGGACTGTATCTTGAAAGGGTCCCTGGGTCCATGCATTGAGCGGATGATGCGAAGTAGAACTTGGGTCTTGCAAGGCAGTCCTTTGCTGTACATCGTATCTTGATTCATCGTAGTTGCGAGTTCCGCTTGGAATCTCCTTGCCTTGCCCGTGATTCCCAAAGAGTACCGGATTCGAGCCTCTCGCATCTTCTGCTGAGGACCTCAACCTTTTCCGCCGGTCTGATGGCCACACGCAGGCCCTTTCCACCTTGCGACAATGGCTACATGGTTTGGACATCGAGTCGGCTGTTTCTGAGCTTGGAACTCCATTCTGACAACGGATCTTGAGTTTCCTGCACGGATCGCATGCAATACTTGAAAGCTTCTTCCTTTTCAGTCTAGAAGAGGGGCTTCCTTCAAAGTCATTGACCGTACTTATCGATATTGATTCCATATGAACAGCTCTGTTTCGTCAGGGCATTGGAATGCATGATCTCTAGTGCCGGCGGAGACAACCTAGAAGTGTACGGAGTGTATGGGAAACGAAATGGAATAAAGATGCTACATTGTCCTGGTGGGAAGTGAGTTCAGGGCAGATTTACTTTTCTTGGCACAATAAGCGCCAACAGCATTTTCTCAAGAGCCGCAGGTACAGCGGCCATCTTCATGAAACTAACCACCCTTCACCAATAGGCCAAGATCTATTCCAGTTGCGATCTTGACGCACAGGCCACTCATCATTAGTGGTAAGATAGCGTGGTTGAATCATGAAGAAAGACGTCCTTATTGCAATCACTGCACTACTAGACTCCGCAACCAGGGCAATGAAGGTTCAAAGCAAGGCAAAACTCACAGCTGTCATAACTGCTTCATGGCTTCCATCAATTCGGGATACAGTACCTGTGGATAGACTCACTATGCATCATACAAGATTTGCAAACAGATTGGGAGCAAGAGTCTGCATTTATGGACAGCACCTATGCCTCGTGCTACCTCAACATTGCTGCAAGGGGTGCAGCAAGCGCTGAAGTTGGCTGTTTCATTCAAAGGGAAGCAGACCTGAGGCCTGCCGTCTTGAGTACAGATTGGCGCATGGTGCGGCCACAGGATCCATGTATGTGAGGTCACCGGCCTTTCGGGCGGAAATGGTCAGCAAGACACCTTTGGATAGGCGAGCGTGGGTCTTGCAAGAACGCCTTCTTTCGCTGCGTATTTTGTATTTTGGGTCTCAGCAGATGTACTGGGAGTGTGCCGAGGCCGCTTTACGTCAGGACGGCAAGCACTATGATGCTTCTACGGATGTACTGAGAGTGACTGCTTTCAAGCCATATCTTGACATTCATGCAGTCATTCCCGGACATCATGGGCAAACCCAGGCATTCAAGTACCTGCAATGGTACGAAATAGTCGCCGAGTACACAAACCGGGGCTTGACTTTCGACTCGGACAAGCTACCTGCCATCTCAGGCATAGCAAAGGCCTTCAAATCGCATATTGAATCCATGTACATCGCAGGCATATGGCAGGAGGACTTTATCGCAGGACTCCACTGGTTTGTGACTGACCCAAGCAACTTTATTTCTCACACGCTGCCATCCTGGGCATGGGCGTCATTGAATGGTCATGTACGCTTTGCGCGTTATGCAAAGGAGCCGCGGGAGATCTATGAGGGCTGTTGCAAAGTGATCGATATGACTTACCAACATGTAGGGCTTAATCCATACGGCGATAATACCGGCGCTCAGTTGCGGATTCAAGGCCAGCTCATTCAAGTGACCTACCATCCAGGAGCTGCACTTGAAGGGTCTCTTTTTAGGTCTGTATGGACGCTGGATGGCAGAGCAGTCGGTAATGTTAAATTTGACAAAGCTTCCCAGCAAAAAGGGTACACATTCTCATGTCTTCTTGTGCAGGGTGGTGAACATTGTTCGGTGACATTGGCCTTGGAGCCATCAATGGATCCACCCCGTTATTATGAACGAATTGGCTACGTTGGTGTACAATCATTTCCTTTGGGCAGTGATGGAAGAGCCCCATTCTGGGAATGTGGACCTCAGACAATAGTAATCTTATAAATCTTATGAAACAACCACAATGTTACTGAACTCTCCTTACCTTGAGCATATGAACTCACCACATTAGAAGGTTGAGCATTCACTCATTATCAAGTGTCTCCTCCTTGACCTCCTCAACCGCCTCAACCTCCTCGATATCTGCCCCCACGGCGTCCCTTCGCCCAATAGTGCGCCGATGCAAAACTCAAGCTTTCCGTTCAGCATCGGAATGTTGATTGCGTCTTCCGTCATTATGCTATTGCTATAGGTGTACTAGGGGATTGAACATTCCAGCAAATCATTTCAATCCTGGTGGGCGTGTATATATTATTATGGCATAAACACCTGAAGCAGGCGTTGATAGCGTCGCAGTTGTGTGAAGGACATACGAACATTCTATTTTGAAATTGTACATCTATGGAGATAGCCTATGTACTTCATGGTCGCCGCTGGAATCTTTATCCTGGAATCTTTATCTAGCTCATAGAATAACAGATAGACCTCCCTTTGCATACTGAGGACGTCACTGGTTCTGCATTCCTTGATCTTTTCGTCGCTGATACGCCACCATCGGTCATTCGGCTTCTTCTTGCGGCCAAACCGCGATGCCTCGCTAAGGCTACTGGCGACTTTGCTCGACGTTGTCTTCACGGGCGCCTGAGATGCTGGCCTTGCAGCCGATGATGCCCTTGGCTGAGACGTGTGACCATTCGAGGAGGTAGAAGGCCTGGTCGACGACAGCGAGGAGGATGAGATGGAATGTGATGATGATATGGAGGACGAAGGTCGTAGTTCCGGGAGCTCAGGTGTTGCTGTACTGCTACGCGGATTGGGGCTTGAGACTGGGATTTGAGGACTAGATGCTGCGGACGAGGCCGTCGGAGTGGAGTATGCCCCATTGGGTCTGACGACGTTGGGCGTGGAGTATGGTGGATACAGATTCTGCCTTCGAAAAGTCTCATAATGTCCGCTGTTGTGGCTTCCTCTGTGTGTTACAACCCCGAGCAGCTTATATTGTCTGCGATCCAATAGGCCACCTAAGGGAAGTTGCTCGGGGAAGCTGACCTTTGCAGCGTTCTTCGTAGAGGCACTTTGAGGATCGAATATGGACCGCGACAAGTGTATGGCCATGATCTTGGGGAACGAGGTGATCTCCATGTGCTTCGCTATTCGCCGCTTTGGAGCGAGCTTGATATCGGGCAGATCGACCCCCTCAGGTGGTTTCTCTGGATCGTCCTTTATGGCCGATCGGATCTTGTTGATATCATTCCCGAGATTGGCCCGACTGGCCGTAGATGCTGCTCTCGTTAGCTGGTCTAATCGAACGTCAAGAGCATGTTCCAAGCGACAACGATCGCATTTATAATCGTCAATGTATTCGGTCTTGAGCAAACTGTCAAAGCAGTTACTCAGCGTCGTCGAACTTTGCTGTGGTACGTGCAACGTCAACGTGACAAAAGTACTTGAATTTGCTTTTGTCTTGAAGTGACAGGCTTGGCATTCGATTTGCGAGATCATCTTGCCCTCGAGCGGAAACCCATCTTCCTCGCCCGAGTTTTCCAACTCTGCGCCGTCCACCTTTCGACCTTCTGACGCCGGTACGGTTATACTCCTACTTGACAGATCTGAGCAATGCGTGGCTCCTTCTTCTACATCGTTCAGCAGATCTTGCGGAGGTACAAGTACAACAGAGTCGCCTTCAATCAGGGCCTGCCGGGCTCTTAGCCTTGCTTTGCGCCCTGCGTGATACTCGTCGCTCAACCTTTCAGCCACGACTTGCAGAAACTCTTGCGCATCTTGCTGTTGCCTACTGATACGTGTCCGAAACGCATCTTCTAGTGCGACCACGAAACCAACGGCGGATATAGTCTTCTTGTAAATGGGTCTCTCATTCAAGCCATCCAAGACTTGCTTCAACGCCTGTGTGACATGCCCGCATTGTAAGCCTTCAAGCTTTCGTTGATCGAGACGTCGCCCATACTCGTCGAATTCGCTTCCGGGAACATATATGTCTGGGCCGTCAAGCTTTCTCCGATGAAGCTCTCGGATCAGGTATGTCCGTAGGTCCCCGAGCCCAGCCAACGCTTGCAGCACCGAGTTTATAAAGCAGTCGTTCGCGGGATTTGATAGGCCTACCACGCCCTTTCTTCGTGTACTAGTCGAGCTGTTGGAAGACTCTCCATCGAGAAAGAAGGTGGGACCGAACACGTAGACGAGTGTAGCGGCTGCAAGTGATGCGCCGGCGGCGTAAGTGGCTATGATCAAGGGTCTTTCGGGCATGGCGGAACACCAGGGCTATCGGAGTGCCATCGATGGGGTTGTATAGTATCATGAACACATGAGGGCAAGCACGATTATGTCCAGGTGTTCCGGTGAGTCTTTCCCACGCATAGGCAACGGTCTAAGCTGAAGGCAATGGAAGAAAGTTCACACTGAAGATGATGAGGTCTCTGATACTGACTATATTGCTAGGATGAGGGGAAGAGATCGGATCCGCCCTGCGGGACACGTTCTGCCGTGGGCGGTGAAGATGGAACGCTAGGGGGTGATGAGTAAGGTAAGTAGAGCAGATGCGATCAGGGCAGATCTCTTACATCGACCTTGAGTTCAACAACAGCCCAGAACAATACGAACCAGGTCTCTGAAAAACGATGGCATTACGGCTTGTTCCCTTGCGCACATTTTGGAATCCGGAACACGCAAAAACTGCCCTCAGATCAAGTTCTGACCCTTTGCAAAGATTCATCTGTCAGCAACGACGGGGAAAGAAGAGTTTCACTAAATCATCATTGGTCGAGGTCAAGCTTCTGGAGGACATTCCCAAGTATGGCCGACGAGGTATGTTCCTCCCAAGAACACGAGTTGTACCTATCTGGCCGACTGACTGGCTATGTAGGCGCGATAGTGCCCGTTGCGACAGGCCGCATGCGCAATGAGTGGTATCCTAGACGCAAGGCAGACTACATGACCGATGCACATCTTCGCAACTCGAGGCTGCGAGACGTTTCAGTAGAAAGAGATTTCAACTTCCGGCCTGATCTTCGAGGCGCAAACCCCGAACCAGATGTACCGGACAGTGGTAGCGTCATTGACATGCAATCCCAACTTCTTGCAGTGTGTCCCCAATTGATCCCTTGCTTGGTCGTCAGCTACTAAAGTCATGCAAGCCTCAACGCGCCACAGAACTCATATCAGATCTCCTCCCCACAGTAATCGATTTCTACCGGGTCCCAATCCCTAACCCTTCGACCGAAAAGCCTCAAGAAACATACACAGGAAACTCGGGACGGGCAATAAACACTGCTGCTTCCGATCTCGCTGCTGCGTCCGAACCAATCCCCGAGGTTGCACCAGTGGCTATCTACGGCTCCGTGTCAACCCAAGACGTCGTCTCCGCCATCAAGGCTGTCTTGGCGTCAGACAATGACGGTGTCCGAGTGGTGCTGGGGCCGGAAGACGTGAGCTTCGTCCAATCTACAGAGTCGGAAGGAAGCAACGATACAGACCGAGTGAAAGTGCTTGGAGAATTCGAAATCGCAATCACTGCCAAAGGAGGAAGTCCTGTGTCAAGGACGGTTAGGGTCCATGCACAAGAGGCAGAATCTTGACCCCTTGGGATTTTTGACTTGGCAACAATATCCAGGAGTGTCAGCATAGTTTCTCTGCTGGTCGCAGGCGTGGTCGTCGTTGTTGAATTGAACGCTAAGGGCTGGTGTTGATATATTCACTTGTTATCCATGATCTGCGAGATTTTGAATTCATCCTCCGAATGCTCCCAATGGACTGAACACAAGAATGCTCCGTTGTTATAGCGTTCGTTGTCTGTCGAATCATTCAATAGCAAAGGGCTATCGGCGATTCGGAGAGGCACAGCTACCCATTGGCATTGCTAACCAGACCTCGGATCAACATGACAGGCGTCGCGGGAATGTCCTCGATCTATATAAAAATAAGACCCAATGCAAACTACCCATGTACCACCTCAGTGCTGAGTCTCGGCCATGGGGATCAATCCCTTAGGGCTAGAGAGTCATCGTCTCCGTCTATAATATAGGGCACTGATTGTAGCTCGCCACATTTGCATACCTACCATTCCCGTCAATATCGAGACAAGACACCTCTGCAATCAGTTATCTAAGGCCTGGTAGAGTTTAAGGAGTGAGGTCGGCGATATGTCTAGGCAAGGGTAATTGATAATGTTACCTCCTGAAAGTGAGGATGGGATGGGGGCTTTTGCGTCAGACCTTACCTTAGCAAATGTATGTTAAGGTTCTCAACTTTGTGCTCTCGCGTACCCGGACCACCTCTTTTCGCACCGCTCTCACCCAGCTAGTCCACAAAGCATACAGGATGGCAGAAGCTGAGATGAGCTATCACACCTGAGAAGAGCACTTCGTCACATAAGGATCGCACACCAAACTGTTGAAGAAGACAGGCCTGTCATACTATCTCAAACACATATTTCACTCACATGACAGACAGTTGCATATCATACAAGAAGACTTGATACTCTTGCTGATTCCACTTAGAATGATTAACTTCATCAATTCACTTCTTGTCATGAGTTGCACTCATGATAAAAGTCTTATGATCTAGTCACTGACTAAGACTCTAAGACAAAAATGTTACAGTTATAATCAGTAAGCAGTTATGTAGTAGTCAGAGATACACAGACATAGTGAATATGTAAGTATAGAACATTAAGAACATTAAGAACATTGATGTTCTCAGTGATCTTAGTAATTAGATAAGAATGACTTAAATAAGAAGAATACTGATGTTTTAGATGTTTTAGATGTCTATCTAGTATATAGACAGATCATCTTTTCTAAAAAGATAAGTATGTTCAATGATAATTATTATTTAGTATCTGCTATCTATTAGTTAACTTTAACATATTAAAATATTATTAAGAATTAAATAAGTCTATTAAGAACAAGATAGCATGACAAGACTGTCTTAAAGAACTTTAAGAAATAATAGATATCTTCATTAACATTAATAGTTAATAATAAGAACAATAAATGAAGAAAATGAGATCTTATACAGCTTTAAGAATGTAAAAATAATAATTCATTATTAAAATATAAGAAAATTCAATGAATCTTAACAATTATTGAAAGAAAGTAGATACTCATGCTATACTATGTCATTTAGTGAAATCTCTAAACTGTGTTATCTATGAGCACATCTTGATTAAGAGAGTTACAGAAGAAGTAAAAAGAATATTGACTGTAATTAATATAAATAGAGTCTTTATTTAATTTCTGACATTAATTTTATTTTACTTTATAAAAACAGCTAGAACACTGCTTCTCAACATTCTTACTAAATAAAACTACATCTATTAACTCTCACTGACAACAAACATTAAATGACTAAACACATCATTAAGAGTTTAATAAATCATTTAAGAATTTAATTAATCATTAATAATGAGTTTTATAAGTTTAATGAACTGCTTAAAGATTTATTTAAATAAAGACTTAATAAGTTCATCAGCAATTATCTTTTAACTGAATATAAAGTCTATCTGAATCTGATTGTGCTTATACAGATTATAGATATTGTAATAAAAGACATTAATGTACTTTAACTGCTCATATACATATATATTATTAATTAAGATCAAGACAGCTTGATTATCTTCTTTAAACTGAATAAATAAAGATATTTAATGAGCTTTATTCTTTTAAATGTTCATACAGTGTAAATTGACTTTAAAATATTTACTTATATTTATATCTCTTAATATCTGTTTAAGTTAGATCTCAGTCTTTATACACATTAATATAATTATATATTCAGTCTCAGTAATTAAAATAGTAATGAATTTCTGCTTTTAACTTATTTACAACACTAATTCATTTTTAAATATGTAAATACATTTTAAAATTGATTTTTAATTCTGTTTATTCAAAGCATAGTTAGAGTTAGAGTATTTAAGCATTGCTTGACTTTTATTAGAACTGTATATGATGCTGAGATTAATAATTAATTTTATATATTGTAATAGTTTCTTAAATATATATTCATGATGCTTCACAGAATTACTGAGATATTAACTTAATCAATTTAATATGAAGACAATGTTTAGTTAAATATGAATTACTGTATACATTAAACTTTTAATTATCTGTTAATACTGTCTTTAATCTATTCTTTAATCAGTTAAACTAATAAAACAAAAAGCATTATATTCATTAAATGAAATGCTGATGACTCTATGCTTATCAGATTGCATATAAAGATTCTTTAATATCTTATTTACATAATGAATCTAATTCAGACACAGAGTTCTCATTTTGTCATTATATATAACTTAAATGTCAAGAATTTTCTGTGTCTTTCTTAAGTTCTTGACTTTAAACATGCTCATAAGAGCTTACTTAAATTAAAGAATGTATAATAGATTTATTGAAATCATAATAATATCATTTATATAAAAAAGCAGCATGATTCTTTTAATGCTGTAAAGAAGAAAATAGAGATCAGTCTTACTTTAATGAAAACTTAACTTAAGTAATTTAATAATACATTATTTATATTAGTTCTGTGCAGCTTACTTAAGATCATAAAGGCTGCACAGTATGTGCAGAATATAATTAGATGCAATATTAATTTTAGAAAAAAATGTTATATAGATTATTTTCTTTAGAAAGAATTCTGTGAAGATATTATTAATATTTACTTAATAATACTTTAAATTCTTAAGTGTAACAATAGTCAGAAAGACTTACAGAGTGTTAAATTTAATAATAAGAGTAAAGATATTTTTATAATTAACATTATATATCTATAAAAAGTCTCTTGTTACAAGTCTTATCTTAAGCTTATTTAAGAATCTGTTAATGTTCAGCTTAAGTTTAAAAACTTATTTATTAATTATAATGTTAATTCTTCTTAGTGACACAGTCTCTTCTTATGTTTCATTTGCTGTCAAGACTGTCAGCTTTGCATAAATAACATTCTTTTACATTTCTTCTCAGATTGAGTTTCTCACTGCTTCAGTATAGATGATAAACATTAAAATGTTAAATTTAATTATAGAGTCTTTTTTGTCTATAAAGAATGTCATAAGTATCAGTATAACTCTTAATATTTTAATTAAGAGCTCATCTACATCTTAATTATTGTTATTGTTATTTCTTTTTCATTTTAAGATCTTGATGCACAGAAAGATTCTGACTTCTTTAAGTATCATTATTTTAATTTAATTAATGTTGATCATCTCATTTAACAACTCATCTAGATTAACTGCAGTCAACTTAATCTTATGTTGTTTATTTTAAGACTTATTGATCTTAATCATGATTAAGTTAAGCTGCATCTATTCATAATGAGTAAATGGAATGAATGTAGATACTATTTATTTGTTAGTGCTGAAGTTTTACTGACAGCTGTGTAATCATTAGAATGGGAAGTTCATCTCATTTATTTTTGCAATTGAGTCAAATTAGGTTCCACCCCAAATTTGACAATGCTTTGGTGAGCAAAGTTAGAATTCAGCTTCAGAATTATTGATTGCACTTTTCAGATTCATGAGATTTGTTGTGGTTGCTATATTGTAGGTATTGCAAAGTTAGGTGTTGAAGGTTTCTGCAACCATTGAGATTTTGCATGCAATCATACAGTAGGGTGTGAACCACCAAAATACCAAATTGTCTTAATTGCATTGAGAGACTTGTAGTAACATATCATTTATGTGCATTGAAAGCAGCCATGGAATTTCAGGTTTTTAACTATATCAAGCTACTAGGTGGTCCCCCACTTGTGGTCTGCAAGCAATGTCAGCATGCAGTTTGGCTCAGGGAAATTGGTAGGCATTTTTGTGACACAGAGCATGATTTACCCAAGAAGATTATCAGACAAATTATTACCACTGTTCAGAAGTGCAAGGAATTATATCAGTATCCATCCCAGCTAGACTTACCCATCACTGTTGAACACCCATTCAAATCATTACAAGTCCATCACAATGAATTATTATGTCAGTTCCAGCCAGAATGTTGTCATTATGTCTGCTGTAAAGAAGAGTCCATTTGAAAGCACCTGCGGCAAGCCCATTATGCATCACAATATGGATGAAAGGGGCGGCCAACAAGGCATCAACAAGAATGGCAAGGGACTGCAGATGGCCCAGTACCATGGGTTTCAGTGGCATGCCAAAGATTTTTCCCATTGTGTAAGGGGTCACAGTATTTCCAGGTGTGACAGCCAGATAAGGTGCAACCACAGACAGCAGATTGCATTGTCTCAGTATGGGATCAAGCAGTCAAGACCATGGAAGAGAGAGTTAAGAAAGTTGAAGCAGAACATCAGAAGGTGATTGTGAAGAAAACTGATTGAGAGGTGAATCAGTGGTTGAAATGAGCTGGATGGGACAAGTATCTGGCCAACATTGAGGTGGATAAACTGCTGGATTGCGTTGCGGCCCTCAATGAAGAAACTGAGCGAGAGTTATGAATGATATGGCAGGCAATGGATTGCATAGTTCAAGAGTGCCAGAACACCATCATTTTCTGAGCTGAGTTATATATTCAGTTTGAAGCTGTTCAAACTGAAAAACACCAGACTCAATATACTTTGTTGAAGGGTTACATGGACTGTAAGGCAGTTGTGAAGCATGCCTGACCATGAAAGCAGATTTTAATGTTCATTGAGTGCACTCAAGGAGAACAGGAGTGGAGAAAGCTCAAGTATAAGTTGAAAAAAGGGCAAAAGAAGGCATGAAAGCATTTGTGGTGGGTTGCAGAGACAGAGTACATGTGGAGTCAGAGAGTTATTGATAAGAAGAGTGAAGAAGAGAGCAATGATCATTTAGAGCAAGATGAACCTCAGTTGAATGAATTGTCACACACATGTTTGGATTTTTGTTTTACATTATTACAGGAGCAGTATTCAAAGAGTGAGTACAGCAATGTTTTGGTTTGTGAGCTGGCAGTATTGAGAGTTCAGATATCAGGGAGTCAATGAGAATGAATGGGTCCAGATAACTACTTGCTCATATTATCAAAGATGATCAAGATTGCACATTTTATGGTTATTGAACAGGCATTTCAGAAGCAAGAACAAGATATTAGTGACAGCAGTTTTGATAGTGAGTTGAGTTTGTTGAATACAGACAGTGAATTGAAGCATGAAAAGAGGCCAGAGTGTTTGGAGTTGGTTTAAAAGTACATGAATAAATTCATGATTTGAGGGACCAACAGAGCAATGCAGTGAATGTTGAATTTGCAGACATATAGATTGAAGATTCATTATAACACCACTGTAAAAGAGTCAATTGATTGAGTTGAAGAGCAGATTAGTTGAAAGAGTTCAGTGCAGTTTACCATGAAGCAATTACACAAAATGATTGAGGAGTTGATTCAAGAGAGTAGAGAAGTGTTGTTTTATGATTTAATGTTGATCAAGTTCAAAGTAGAGATTCCAGTCATTCCATGGTCATTGTTAAGAGATAATTCATGAAATGAAGAGGTGAGTTGAAATTATTTACAGAATGAGTGTAATATATGGCCAGTGAAAGGAGATACATGGTTGCAGACCCAGATTGAGAAAGACTAGGCATTACAAGATCAATTCATTCAAGAGAGTACTGTATCAGATTGGGATGGCAAGAAGATACAGAAGTATTTAGACAGAGTTATTTGATTTTGAGGTTTATTATTGGTTTTAATGCATATTACAGAAGGTCAACCTGCACAAGGCCTCAAGATCACCAGGTTACAGCATAGCAATGGTGTTAAAGAGCAGTGATGAAACATTTTCATTGAACAGAACACACTATTCAGTGAAGAGAGTAATTGGTTGAATTCAGAGACATTGATGGTGTTTGTTACTCAGTATCATAAGGAGTATTTGATTTTCAGAGAAGAGAAAATCATTCATTGTTATTTGTCATGCATGGTTGAGAAGTTGTATGTATATTTTGATTGGTTGATCTAGCCATTTCAAAAAGAGTTGAATGTTTTATCATGTGAGAGTAAAGGTTTGTTGATGTTGGTTTGGCTCATGAACCATGAAGGCAAGATTTGAGATACATCACAGATGATAAAAGTGATGAAACAAGGCAGTCAATGATGAATGAGAGTTCTATTTGAGGTTTAAGCATGGTGAGAGTTAGTCATTGAGATTAGTCATTGATTTTTATGCAAGAATCATGTGTTTAATTATGACAAAGAGAATAAGGAAGAGAGGTTCAATGCAGATCACTTAGAAGACATTCATGATGTACAGACAGGCCACATCTCATGAATTGCAGGGAATATTTATTCATGTGAGATTATGAAGATGAGTAAAGTCATAGCCAGCATGCAGGAACATTTTTACCAGGTTAGTTGAGAGTGGCATTGATTTTTGAGATTGAATATGAACTGATTTCAAGTGAAGACAGGCCAGAAATGAAAGCAGATTGATGATAAACAGAGTGAGTTGCAACTTAATGCATTGATTGTCTGTGAAAAGCAGTTACAATAGATGAACATTGTGAGCAAGTTGAAAGAGATGTTGAGAGTTAAGACTGAGTTTTAAGATTGCCAGCAGGCAGTCATTCAATCTATTATGTGAGAGGAGAATTGTGTGACTCAGGTGATGGGCACTGAAGAGAGAAAAAGTTTGTTGTTTATGTTACCAGCATGATGCAGTTTTAGCAGAGTTAGTATTGTTGTGGTTTTGTTGATTGCATTATGTGCAGACATGTTGGTTTGGTGCCAGGATTTGCAAATCCCATGTGCAGAATGAAACAGCCAGCATTAAGAGAAGTGTAATGAGAAGTAATTGGTGTTTGTGATGCCAGAGTCTGCAGTTGAGAAGATGTTTAGGTTATGGATGGTGAGAAAGAAGGTGGCACAGCAGTTGAACCAGATATATATTGATGAATGCTATGTGATGTTGAACAATTGAACTGATTTTTGGTGAAAGTTGCAAGAGATGAGTCAATTAAATTTAGTAAGAGTGCAGATGGTGTTGTTAATGGCCACATTACTGCCCAGTTGCAAGGGTGAGTTATGGAGACAGATAGACTGAAAGAAGTTGCAAGTATAGATGTTTTAAGCTCTTACAAGTTGAATCAAGATTGAATATGGCACTGTATGGATTGAGAGCCAGAGCAAGGTGATTTCCCAATATGCAGTGATGGTTAAGAAAGCATTCACCAAGTATTTAGTTGACAAGGTGGTGGTATATTGCAATACAGTCAACATGATCAAGAATTTGGCCCAGGTGTTGAACTGCTGGGCATTTTATCATGATGCAGAGAAGAAGATGTGAATATTGCAGTGGTTTCATATTGAGAGGCAAATGATGGTTACAATGAGTGTGTTTGACATAGAGATTGATATTGCAGACATTTGATTGATCATTCATATTGGTTGGCTGTGTACATTATTGAATTATGCACAGGAAAGTGGCTGTGCAGAGTGAGATAGATTGAAGAGTGAAGTGATGGTGGTGATTTAATGATCTCAGTTCATGAAAGCTAATCAAGAACCTGAAGATCAATTGGTCTGGTTGTTTGTTGAAGAAGCAGAATGCAAGTGTTGAATATTAGATGAATATTTGAATGAGTGAAGAGTTTGAATAGAGTGTGAGGAAGAGAAGGTTGAATGCAAAGTATGTTGAGATGAAAGGCAGGTTAGCATGCAAGAGATGAGAGTTATGAAGCATGAAGAGAAAGAGAAGCAGAAGAAGGTGAGCAGTGAAGAAGAGATGAAGAATGAAGTTGAAGAAAGACAGTAAGAAGAGTTGAGCAGTGAAGAAGAGAGAGATAAAGACATTGAAGAGCTCAAGGTGATGTAGCTGAAACAACAAGTGATGGCAGATGAGTGTATGATGGCAACAAAAGAGATTGTGAAGAAGGCAGAAGAATTGTAGAGATATTTAGAGAATATTCATGAGACATGTTCATTTTGCTGATAGTGGTTGAGGAAAAAGCAAGAACATGTTTTGTTTTGATGCTGAGAGTTGAAGGGATTTGATGCACAAAATTGGTTAGGGTTAGGGTTAGGGTTAGGGTTAGGGTTAGGGTTAGGGTTAGGGTTAGGGTTAGGGTTAGGGTTAGGGTTAGGGTTAGGGTTAGGGTTAGGGTTAGGGTTAGGGTTAG